>Ga0070724_10000456_pt1 | contig 29574 bp, 26 predicted proteins | sample tdDd001_FD_67278 | JGI IMG/M metagenome (GOLD analysis project Ga0070724, IMG submission 67278) | Marine sediment microbial communities from the Atlantic coast under amendment with organic carbon and nitrate - tdDd00.1 | ecosystem: Environmental > Aquatic > Marine > Coastal > Sediment | place... | reverse complement strand
GCCCAGTTCGTCTTCCAGCTCTTCCGCCAGCGACGCAATCTCATCGGTACGCCGGTACACCAGGTCCAGAGTGTTCAGCAGCTCGCTTTCCCGCACCACGGCCTGTTTGATGGGCTGCTTCAGAATGCGGACCAGCTCATCGTAGGCAAAGATGTCCAGAGGGTCCGCCATGCCCACGAGCAATTCGCCACTATGCTCCGCCAGCACGATACTGCGGAACCGACGGGCCATGGCTTCCGGGAGTTTCTTTACCAGCTCATTGTTGAACTGGTAGTGACGCAGCTGAACAAAAGGTACATCGAGCTGACGGGACAGGATATTGAGCAGGCTGTCTTCGTCCACATAGCCAAGATCCGTCAGCGTCTTGCCAAGCTTGCGACCGGTACTCTTCTGCTCGCGCAGGGCCGTCATCAGCTGCTGCTCAGTGATCACGTCATTCTGAACCAGCAGGTCGCCTAACCGGACTTTCTTTTTTGGCTCTGTCGTCATCATCCCGCCTGCAAAGATTTCAGTCGTTCACGAACATAATCCGCCAGGGAAGGCGAAAGCCCGGGTAACTGGGCGGCCTGGCTGTAGGCCCGAACCGCACTATTGACTTCGCCGCCCGTCTCCAGGGCAATCGCCAGGCCCACCCACCAGGCCGCGCGGCTGTCGTCCTCGGCAATCAGGGCCGACCAGTGTCGGGCTGCCTCGGTATTGCGGCCTGCCTGCTGCAGCAAGGTTGCCAGGGTTACCCGATACTCCACGTTCTGGCGCACAGCGGGCACACTGAGCTCAAGGGCAGCGATTGCGTCAGGCAACCTGCCCTTGGCGTGCAGCGCCCGGGCCCTGAGAAGCCGCAGACCGGCATCACCGTTCGTCACCGATTCCGGAAGCCATGCCAGTGCCCTGTCCGGCATTTCCTGAACCAACATCTGACGCGCGAATACTTCCCGGCTGGCAATCGCCGCCTGAGTCGCGGCCAGTTCCTGCAATTTTTGCTCGGCTTCCCGGGTATCCCCTCTTCTGAGTAAAGACGCCAGTTCGCGGCTAACCCGGCGATCGATAGCTTCGGGCGTCTCACGGACCTGCTTCACCGACGGCGTTGGTGCCTCTGTCTCCTGGGCAGGTTTGCTCTCTGCCACCACGGGCTCACTGACAGCGCCTTCAGGCTCGGAAGCCTGACGTCTGACCGGTTCGGGCGTTGGCTCTGACACGACCGTCTCGGCTGCTTCCCTGGCTTTGGGTTCAGGCTGTACCACGGCAGGGGGCTCAGGAGCTGGTGGCAGCTGGCTGACCGGCTCATTCTCGATCCCGGACACAACTTGCTCGATGGTATCTTGCCCACCACCCACAGACTGAGAATCAATTGAACTCTTTTCGGTTCCGGCATCCTGATCAATTGGCGGTGCCATGGTGGTTTTCGGCGCTGGCGAGGCGATCACCTCAACAGGCATCTCTTCACTGCCGGTCCGAGTCATGAACCAGAAGACAGACGCGCCAACCAAGCCCGCGGCGAAGAGCAATACGACCGGCCAGAATACGGAACGCGGGCGGCCCAGCGATTGCGACTGCCCGGCATAGGCCGCGGCCACCTCCGGTCGGTTCTGACGTTGTTCTGCAGCACGCAGGGCATCGTTCAGGAGGCTCATAACCACCTCCCGATAAGGCCCGGCACCCGTACGCTTTCGGTGTCGCGAATGGCCTGCATGGCATGGCCCCGCTCGATGAGGCGGTCGCCCCGGCCCCAGGCCGCCAACATGGACTTGTGGGCAAGAATATTAACCAGCCTCGGAATACCACCGGAAGCCCGGGTAATCAGACGAAGCGCACCCGGCGCAAAAAGATCAGCGCCGTTATAGCCGGCCTGCGCCAGGCGATGCCGCAGATACTGGGCAACCGAATTCCGGTCCAGGGGCGTCAGGCGGTAATGAAAGGTGATGCGTTGATTCAGTTGGCGCAGGCTCTGCTTTTTTAGCAGTACATCAAGTTCCGGCTGGCCAAACAGAACCACCTGAAGCAGCCGGACACTCTCGGTTTCCAGGTTCGTTAACAGACGCAACGCCTCGATGGTTTCCTCCGGCATGGCCTGGGCCTCGTCAATCACCAACACGACCGGCTTCTGCGCCATGGCATGGCTGATCAACTTTTCGTTGATGGCCTTGAGGACCTGGTGGGCATTGGCGCATCCGGACATATCCACACCCAGTTCTTCGGCTACCGCCTCGTAAAGGGTATCCGGGGTAAGCTGCGGGTTGGGGATATACGCAGTCTCGGCAATAGGCTCCAGTTCGCTAAGCAGCAGCCGACACAGCAGGGTTTTGCCAGTACCGACTTCTCCGGAGATCTTGATGAAGCCCTCACGCTCTTTCAGAGCCACCAACAACAGTTCCAGCGCATCGCCATGGCTGGGCGCCCGCAGAAAATAGCGGGTATTGGGCGTCAATGCGAACGGTGCTTCCTGCAGTCCGAAATGGGCTTCGTACATGCTATCGAACGGCTTTCTCCGGTTCCGGTGTGACGGATTCAGATGACTGCAGCAACTCGCGCAGCACATTCATGCGCTCCCGGCTGGCGGACACGTCCGCGTTCATCTCCGGCGTTCCGGCCACAACCGGTCGCAGAAGGATGACCAGCTCACTCTTGCGCGACTGGAATCTCCGCTGCTTGAACAATTCGCCCACCAGCGGGATCTCGCTGAAGAAGGGAACCGCGGAATTGTTGTCCTCACTGGAGTTCTGGATCAGACCACCGATCACAACGATCTGGCCACTCTCGGCGCGGATCACGCTGTCGGTTTCACGAACGGTGCTGCTGGCCAGGGGCAGCGTGACGTCCCGCTCGCCAATGGTGATCACCTTTTCCTGATCGGTCACCTCACTGACGGAGGGGTGTACATGCAGGGTGATCACACCGCTTTCAGAAATCTGGGGAGTGACATCCAGCGAAATGCCCGAGAAGAACGGGGTCAACTCCACGGAGGTTGATGTTGAATCTGTGGCTGTAACGGCGGAGTTGTTGTCATCGAAATCAATATCGGTGACAAAAAACTCGTCGGTACCGACTTTGATGACCGCCTTCTGGTTATTCACCGTTGAAATCCGTGGGCTGGAGAGAATCTGCACATTGCCCTGCTTCCCGAGCAGCTCGATCAGGCCGGTAAAATCGCCGGCGCGCACGCTGGCAGAAAACAGGCCTCCGATATCGGATGTCTGAATAACCTGGCCCGCCAAAGCCTGCGCGGTGAAATCCTCCGGCAAACCATCCGAGGCGGTAATGCTGGACGCGCTCTGAATATCCGACCAGTTGATGCCCTGCTGGTAGCCCTCGTTAAGCGCGATCTCCAGAATCTTGGCTTCCAGGATCACCTGACGCTGCATAATCAGCTCAGTGCGGCGAAGGTACTCCTCAACCATGCGCAAATCTTCGGAACCGGCCCGGACCATAACCAGGCCGGCACCCGGATTGACAATCACCTGTTGGCCATCACCGCCACCGACAATCATGCTCAGGGCGCTTTGAATGTCTTTCCAGAAATCCGACGCCGTTTCCGTGGAAATGGTGGTTCCCACCAGGTTGCGGGTCTCGCCGGAACCAGTGCTGTCGCCATTGCTATTGGAGTTACCGGAACTGCCACTGCGCGCGCCCGTCACCTGCCCGGAACTTACGCGGGTCTCGGAGCCGCCCTTGCGTTTGAAATGCAGGTAATCAATGGGGAACATCCGCGTCTGGACCTGATCCGCCTGAACACGGAACAGCCGGCCATTGCGGCGGATATCCAGGCTATACAGGTCACCGGCTATATCCATAACTTCCGGTACGGTGACATCACCCAACCGGAGATCGATGCTGGTAGTGACATCGGGATGGACCACCACGTTGTAACGGGTCCCCTCGACCAGCGATTCAAAAAAGCTTGCAGCAGGCACTCCCCGGGCATTGACGTCAAAACGTTCGTCCAGATCCGCGCCGCCGGACAGTGACGGCAGCAATGCTGCGCTTACGTCCGCAGGTAAAGGTGCTGAAGCCTCGGTGGATGCTGGCGCCGCCGGTTCTGGTTGCGTGGCCTCTTCAAGGCTTTGGTCAATAGCGTCCGCAGCATCGGTTGAGGTAGCCGTTGCCGACCGCATCAACGGATTGTTGCTGCACGCCGTCAACACCAGGCTCAACGCCAGTGCACCTGTGATTTTAATGGTTGTCATGAGTATCCGATTGTCTGTCATTGAGTTCCCCGAACCTGCGGAAGTCTCTCCAGGTACAACACCCGTTCGCGGCCGTTATCCGTGACCAGAACCCGATTGGCGTAGATCCGGATAACCCGCACGTTGTCAAAACCCTGGCCTTCCCTGAGGGCCTCACCTTCGATTACGGCGACTCGCCTGTCCTTGCTGAAAAGAATGGAATCCAGAGCCAGTGACCGCTCTGGCGCCGGCTTGGCAGCTGTGGCCTGCGGGCCGGGCGGCCGGGTCGGATCCTGCAGTGCATGGGCCGGGCCCGCACAAAAAAACACAGAGCCGAGCGCCATGCCAAACCACCAACTTGCTTTCTTATTCAGGCGTCTGCTCATCTCATACCCCCAGCCAGGCCTGATCCAGGCTCAGTGTTTGCACCCTGATGACCGCCTCTCCCGAGGGCCAGTCTCCCGCGCTGTATTCCAGCCTGATCCAGCCGAGGCGCTCATCCATTGCCTCCAGCCGCTGCAGGTAATTCAGTACATCAAGGTAGCTCCCTTTGATCCGGAGCTCGACATCGTGGGCATACAGCAGTGGCTCAGGCGCAGCCTGCGACTCCTGAGACGACTGCTCCGGTGCATCCGGTGCGAAAACCGGGGTTGGAGTCTGTAACTCGAGTGCCTGCAACTCCAGCGATTCCTGGGCCGCCAGAATATTCCTGAGCAGTGCCACCATCGCTGTGGGCGCGATCAGTTGCCCCGTGGTATCCGCGATCTGCTGATCGAGCCGTTCCAGTCTCTGTTGCCGGGCGTTTAGCTGATTGCGCAACTCCCGGGAGGGATCGGTCGCGAGCTGTGCGTTAAGCGTCTGTTGCTGCGCAAGCAGGTCATCCCGACTGCTGGACAGCATCTGGAGGCGATTCTCCAGGTTCTGATGCCGTTGCTGCAACGGCGTAACCGCAAGCTCCCAGACGACAACCAGGACAAGCACCAGCGCCGTGAGCAGAATCAGTGCCCGCTCGCGAATCGGGCGCAGGTTATACCACTGCGCCGCTCGTGCCAGGGAGGTGTTGGACGCATCCGCCATCAGTTGGTCTCCCCGTCGCGTTTACTGGACACATGAAAATCAATCCACCGGCCCTCGTCCGACCGTGACAACCGGAACGCACCAAAAGTTTTTCCGGCAAAAGCCGCCTCGTCGCCCAGATTTTCAAGGTATCGAGGCACCAGAGTGCCATCACGGCTACGCCCCTCAATGGTGACTTTGTCCGGGGCCGACTCGAGAATAACGTCAGTTAGCCAGACGTCTTTCGGGATCTGCCGGGCCAGAGCTGACAATTGCGGCGAAAAATTGCGGCCTTCCGAGAGCACGAGACTCTCTACCCGTTCCAGCAAACGCTGGCGACGAGCGAGGGTCTGGGTTACACGGTTCAGAGCCTCCTCCACTTCCGCATCCGGCTGGCGAGCTTGAACCGCCGCTGAAAGCTCCGCCACGGCTTGCTCAAGCTGCTGATTCTGCCGGTCCAGGCGCGAGGCCTTGTTGGCCATCACGGAGTTCTCGTAAATCAGGAAACCGGCCACGAACGCCACCAGCAGCAACCCCACTAGCAGAACACCAACCGCCGTCCCCGCCTGTAGCCTCTCCTTATGCGGGCGAAGCTCGTCTGTATACAGATTGACCTGCTGGATCATGGGCGACCGTCCTCCGGCATTGGCAAGCATGCGCTCCAGGCAGGCAGGCAACGACTGTCCAGATCGGCCTGAAGGCCCAGGGCGTTCCAGTCGAGGGTTTCGATACCAGCGGCTACATAGGAGGACAACATGGAGGCAAGTGGCAGGACACTGTCGCGGGCGACAAGACGGATCATCGCCGGCGGAACCTGGCCCAGCTGGCTTTCGTAGTAGTCGAGGGAACGCTGCATTTCCAGAGCCAACGACTGAACGGCCGATTCCTGACGGGCCGCATCACGCAGGTCTTCGGAGGTCACATCCAGTTTGCGCGACAGATACAGGGTATTGTCTCTGCAGATCACCATCTGGCCGTAATTGTCTTTCAGATGAACCAGTGCTGCCCCGCGTCGATTCTCATCCAGCCGGCACACCAGGTTTCGCAATGCCAGCTCGGCGATATCAATGCGCTCAAGCTCCAGGCCCGCCTCCTGAACCAGCCGAACCAGTTCCGAGACCAGAACTTTCCTGGCCGCGACTACATTAACCAGCTCACCTCGCCCACGGGATGCGTCCCGGGGAAAGGGAAACACATCGGAAACGGCTTCGGACGGACTGAAGTCCAGAAAATCTTTCAACTTCCACTTGAGAGCATCGCCCAGTTCCGATTCCTCGATGCCTTCAGGGCGATCCATCTGGAACACCTGATACTGGTCCAGAGGCAGCACAAGCGTCGTCGCTGCGCCGGACCAACCTTCACTTTCCACCAATGCGGCGAGGGTTTCCAGACGCCTGGCAGGCAGACAATCACTGAAGCCTGATCGTCCTGCTGATTCCGCCCAGGCAATGCCGTCCGGACGAATCTCAAGACATACCCGCAGACGTGCCCCGGAGTGCCTGAATAGGCCGGTCAATTTTCGTAATATCGGTGTCTTTGTCATGGGGTCCGCAAAAAGGATCCGAAGGCCACTCGCCAGCCTCGCGTGACTATTGTATTGCCCAAAAAACCGGCATTTTTCGCAATGGATTACATAATAGATGAGAAAGCGAACGTAACTCCACGTTTTTTTGGCTGATTTCACACCGTTTTTGCAAGTCAGTAACAATAAAGCCCCCGCAATGCGGAGGCTTTATAGAGTTCGGATGCTCAAATCCCGTTTGTCTCGTGGGGAGAGTCAGAAGGGTTCTATTTACCTAAGACCTAAAGGGACGATCAAAAGAATCAAAAAAAGCCATATAATTCATATTTTTAACAAATTTATTTCACTTTATCGTCAAATATTGAGTAAAGAAATAGCGAAAAACGGTCATGAGACTTTACACTTCAGTTTGCCTCGGACCACCGGGCTAGAAACAGAAATCGTGCTCAGCTTCGCTGTGAGTGAGAGGCTGGTCAAGTCATCTGCCAGCCACATTGATTGCATAACTCTCTATTGCCTTGATAGGTTTATATGGGTTTTCCTTCTGAGGGCTGGAGCTTTCAACTCTGTCTGAAACTATTACCTGGTCGGAGTCGCTCTGTTATAGTTCTTCCAGTCTAAAAACAGAACCAGGAAAGATCGTGAGCGCATCAGTAACTGCAAACAAAGCCGCGATAATGCGCGATCTTGGGCCAGGACACCAAGCCTGCCCTAAATGCGGAAGTAATGAATGGAAAAGCGCAAAACTAACCGCGTTAGAAGGCACAACATTCTCTGAGGGGGAAATAAGAGGGACAATAAGGTCGCCGGGCCAATTCTCAGGGAGCTTACGTGCATTTCTACTTTCCGATTTCTGGTTTTCGCGGGACTATCCGCTGAAGGCAGAGCTCGGACTAAAGTCCCGAACCGCTTTGGTTGACGAAGTCAAACAGTTCACGTTCGAATCTTGGTCGAAACTGGAAAAACCGCAAAAACCACACACGCCGAGGCTTCGCTTCTTCGATAGATTAGATCCTGCCAAGCCCGAAAAACCTCTCAAACCTATACCACCTAGAGAACCCGCTCCGAAACTTCGTCGACACCACTTCCTCAGCTCTCTCGGCAAAAGCATTGGGTTGTCGCTTTTGGGGCTGATTCCGATTGTGATCTTTCTGCCTTACATAACATTCTTGTACATTACGTGCGCTGTATTGGTTTCGGTAGTGGCAGGTTTGATTGGTGCCTTGAAAGGTAATGAGCGTCAGTCTGCAGACTATGAGAAAGCGGTCGAGGATTTTCCAAAGTCGTTAGAAGCGTACGAAAAAGCAAAGCTGGACTTCCCTGAGGAGCTAAAGAATTACAACGATGAACTAAAAAAAAGAAGACAGAATCGAATACAACATGAGCAAGCATTAGAAGAGCACAAAGCGGCCATCAAGACCTACCACACCAAGCTCAAAGAACTCGAACTTGCCAAGGAGTTCCTGTGGGAGCACGGAAGAATCTGCACAAGATGTGGTTTAGCTTACCTTGGAACTTACTGAGGGGTTCAGTGTTCGGGAGCAGGCCACTGAACTATTGAGTTCTTGTAGCACTTCAGCGCAGACAATCCTTCAGCTCATGCTGCGAGGTATTTTTCGGCAGGTCGTGATCCTGTTCTAAGGTGCACAGTTTTGCTAGGACGTTTTACGTGAGGATAGTGAACTCTACTGATCAACCGAATGCTCTCAGGAACACTCACACAAAAGAGAACCTCAAGTTTATCGCTCCATCCCGGAAAGACAGCAAAAACGACTACGGAATACTGGGACTGGGAGGCCAACGCCTGCTCAACACGACTTTTCGGCTCTGGACAGCGTCTTGCCCGGCCATTTTCTTTCTGAGCTGAGGGTATTGGATTTTCCTAAGAGCGATCTGTACTCGGGAGAGCAGCCTGCTTTCTGAGGAAATTTTAAAACCGTATTGCTTAGCTACTCTTTGCAATAGGCGGTCCTGTTTAGCCCTGTATTTTTCCTCGGCCAACAGGGTGGAGTCCATCTCGATGCGAGCAGGCCCCCAGCGCCCAAGCCGCTCCACCTCTCGGATAAAGTTATTCATCTCGGTTTCGAAAAAGTCGCCAGATCTCGCCGTATCACCTCGACCAGGATGAAAGTGAATCTTCCAGCGACGGCTCCTACCGCTGATAGAGGCCGTTAACGAACGAGACCCAGCAAAGTAGACATCTCTTGGATCCGCACCCACGAATGCTGCTAACAAAGGGATCACAGCGCCCAAAGCAATGGATGCGATTAGGGAACCAAAAATCACTGTTTCATAGACGGCGAGAACTGGTGCAAAGACATAGAACGAGCTGCCCGATGCGAAAGAAAGGGCATTTACAGAGAGCACTCCGAGGACTTGCGCTAGAAGTAGCGGGCAGCAGATCAGGCTGACGGCCAATGGCGAAATCAAGCCAGGCGCTTGTGGCGCATTCTTACCAATCCAGCTGTCAGCTTTGAGTTGACCATGAAACCTCATCCACCAGATATAAACAGCAGCAGCCCAGACCACGCTTCCAATGAAAATGGCGAATAAGTGCGCTGGGTTCGCAGCAGACATCCACAGCGCCTCGGTCAAGCTTCCGTAAACAGCGGAATTATCGCAAAACGTCGTCTCCACGCTGCGTAGAGCCAAGCCAATGCCCGATATAAAAGGGCCATAAGTTAAAAGAATCAGAAGGGATTTGATTCCGTTTAATTTAGTCAATTTGTTATTCATGTATCCGTCGATGATAGGGGTGGTAAAGGAGTCTTTTCCAAGCGGCCCCTTTCTCGGTTAAACGTGCAGCCGAAACGAAATCAATACAGAATAGGGTAAAAAACCCGCATCTACTGTCGTCGTTTTAGTAGCCGATTCATTGAGCACATCGATACTGGTCGTGGAGACGACCACGACACTGTTGATCTAGACTTACTTATGGGCCCACTACTCAGGGCTAGATTGAGAGCACGAGACTGCTAACGTCAACCCAGCTCTATACGGTGCCGTTGTGCTGCGTTTAACACATAAAAAGGTTCTAAGACCCGCGAAAGCCATTGAGAGTCGGATGATGCGGAAAATCCTCAAGAGCCGTTTCAACCAGCACAGCCAGATTTATGCTTGCCCCACCGCCTCCAAGGTTCAGGAGTTTTAGTGCGTCAAACCACATACTTTGGCCGGTACCATTGAGTTTCAGGCGCGAGAGATCTCCGCCCGCCCTGGCCCAAATTGACTGATCGGTTGGGCCGGAAGGATACAAATCACAAAAGACAGATGAGAGCTCCCTAGAGTTAGCGGCAAGTGGCTTGGGATTAGAAGCTCCTTTGATTGCGCCACCGGCATCAAGTGCTATTGGAAAATTGTCTTCCAAATTGTGAGCCTTGAATTGAGGATGTTGCCCCGTCCCGCAACGTGCCACTGCATCTAAGTTCACTTTGGAGCTTACGTGGTTGAAGAGGTCGAAAACCCGGATAAAGCCGTCGCCTTGAGCACGACAGTTTCCCCGCATTGCATCGACCAAGTGCTTAGTAAAGACGCTATTGGTATCGCCCCCAAGGATCAGGGATACCTCATTCTCTCGCGACGATGCAATAATCACTTTACCAATACCACTGGAAAGCAATGCGACTGATTTCTCACTGAAGCCAATTTTTAGGTGAGTGTAACCGTCAGATTTGAAACTTACAGCACCACCCGAATGGCAAGCATCAAGTATTACAACAATTCGTCGAGCTCTAATCTTTTTTAGCGCGTTAGAAAACTCGCTATCGGAGAGGTAAGACGGTTGGGGCGTAGAGCTTGAGAAATCGACTGGTAATAATGCACTGAATTCAGACGGGCCGGCTAATAAGCCACCATGACCTGAGAAATAAATAAATACAGAATCTTCTTCTTGGCTCTCGTTAGAGAGCTTCTCAAGCGCATTCCTAATATTAGAGAGGGTTGCCTCATTGTCCAACAACATGTTCACGTTGCTAGTTTTGTAGCCACAATAGTGAGGCGCAGTCAGCACACTAGCAACATCTTTCGCATCCTTGAGGACGACTGAGGGTAACTGATTAATGCTTTGATATGCCGCTATGCCAATAATAAGGCCCCGACCGACGCCCCCTAACTCCTTAGCTGCTGAACCAATTCGATCTTTTTCCACAACTACTCCTTTACGGCTTCAGCGAAGCTTAAACTTATGTGCATCCAACCAATTCAACTTGTCATTGTGCCGGTAATCTATGAGCATTTCTTCGAGGAGTTTTCGGGGCTTAGCGCGGTTACCATACTTCATTCTGCGAATGGCTGACTGCCACCTTTCCGCGCCGCTTCCAATCTGTTCAAGATCGAAATTCTTACCTCCCGCGCGTTCCCACAGCGCCTCTTGGTCGGGCCCTTGAGGATACAACTCAATTGCTGCATCGGCGAGGGCTGTCCAAACATCAGAATCAGAAATAGCTTTCAACTCAAATCGAACGGTATCCCAGAAAGGGAGCAGATCGTAGCATTCAACCAAAGCATGTTTTAACGCAGTATGCCCATTCTTATACTCTCGTACGAGCGCGGTTACGGCTCTTCTCCAATTTCTGGATCTAATCAACACTCCGAGCGCGCTAGCATCCGTTTGATTAATCGCGTGCGTTTTACGACAAAGGCCCTCCACCCAACGAACAGCCATGTCTTCCTGTATATTGGGAAGTGCATGCACTATCTCGATGCTAGCTGCACATTGAGCGGCTGATAGCGCATTCAGGACACTCTCTAACTTCGCCCCCAAAATACTGCGCTGAAGCAATGAGTCCGGAACAAAAGGAACTGTGCCGGACGAGGCAAGCTCAAGCCAGCCTGATGATGTCGCGGCCAGATACCTTTCCCTAACAACCGGATCAGGTATCGAGGCCCACACTTTTGCTCGGTCAGCGTAACGACAAAGATCAGCCGCTGGGGTGCTCGAAAGCAAGCCAAGTAGATGCAAGTTTTTGAATCCATCTTCCATCTGGGCATCCAAGAACTCACAAACTGCTTTCCAAGAGGGAGTTGATACTTTCCACGCTTCTGGATCTATCTCAACAGCACTGGCCCATATCCTCTGCACCGATGGCTGTTTGAGATCATGCTCAGCAAGCAGAGCCGGAGTTTTCACTACAATCTCTGCCGCAATTGCAATGAGGCGGATATCGCCAAACGCTGTAGCTGCGCTTAAAGTTTCTTGGTCGCTTGCATGCTTAAGTGCCTGAAGCACACCGGCATTATTGCTGACCGACTTATCCACTTGGAGTTGTCGCCTGACCGCTTCTTGAGGTGCAAAACTGCAAGCCAATGCAGCACCATGAAGCACCCACCAACTCTGCTCGCGCGCAATGATCAAGACAGCTTCACTCACCTCTTTCGAAAGAGATGTGGGTACTGCCTCTGCCAGCTTTGGCTCAAATTTAGGGACCTTGGTACCAGTAGCCTCTATAAGGTCATTGGCACAAACAAGGTCTTTCTCGAGCCAGCGCCAGAGAGCTCGGTAGACTCCTTGACTGGGGTTCTCGAGCGCAGACAACATGCCAGAAATTAAAGCCTGGCTCCAATCGGTGCATCTATTAGACGAAGCGAGCGCTTCTCGCAGATTATCAAGCATGCCTTCATCTTGATCTGGCGAGAATTTTTGGTGAGCTACCCAGTTGCTTACCGCCTCCCATAGAAGCTTTTTCGAGGGAAAAGCATCCATCTTTAAGTTTCGCAGGTGCAATAAGCTTTTTGGTGTAAGTTCCGATTCAAAGGTCGCCAGAAACTCGGCAAGCAGCTTAGCCTTCAATTTGACACCTACATTGGGAGATGGCGCAATCTGCTCTCCTATTATTCTAATCGCGCTAGAAATTCTCTCTAATCTTCGCCCACCTGCAATGGAATGCTCATAAGCATTAATTAGTAGACGAAGTTTTTTGAAACTGTCGACATCCTCTACGGAAATATCCCGCATAAACTGGTGCAGGGACTGCGCACTGCAAACCCCACACAACAATTCGCTGGCGAATGAATTAGCCCGAGACGAAGTGACATCTTCAATTACTTGGTAGGCACTCCAGCGCGAGATAAGTTGAGGAGGACTTAGCGCCACGGAAAGCCCATCATCAAGCTCTAGATCCCGCGGGCTAAATGTCAGCCTAAAAGCAAACCTCGAGCGGAGTGCGGGCCATAACATGCCCCAAAGTGAAATCATTAAACTGTCGAAATCGAAGTTGCCGCAGCAAATTACAGGCAGCCTACCACCAGATACAAGAGCATTGGTGACTCCAACAACAAGTCCCGAATTGGTCGGTGGGGCAGTTGTTAGGTCATCAAGGTCGATCTCAATAGGCTCAACCTTGCTTCGCATAGCCTCTTCGCGCGAAGAGGCTAATAAGTTGATAAGGGGACGAAGGTCAGCAATTTTTCCAATTACTTCGGCAGGGATAAAGATTGCATGGGAAAAAACCATGCCGGCACGGGTTGCTCCACGATCAACAGTAACTCTAGCGAGCACGTAGTGGGTTTCTCGGTGTAGGAATCCGGTTAAATAAGAAGGGCATTCGACACCGGTTGGCACTGTGTCTGGTAAATCAACTTTGTAAGCAACAGCCTGAGCGAGAGATAAATCTCCACTAGCGTGGATCAGGCCATGACCCTGGTTCTCAACTACGCCGTAAATGGCTTGGTGTACCAACATCTTACGACTTACTCTCTTTCCGTGATCTGCCGATCAATCAAAGCTTGGAGGGGGATTGTGAGATCAGGTGATTGTGAACCATCAGGATTCACAATGTAGCCGAATTGCTCTGGCCCCAAGTTAATATAGTCCTCGTCTGACTGCTCGAGACTCAATGCTTTTCCGAGCGCAGATAGACCAAAAAACAGTGGATGCTTCCAAACGCTCGTCACATATTGGTGAAGCATTGGCATTTGGGTCTTGAGCAGATTTTCAGGAGGGGAGGCGCTTGAGCCGAGTTCGTCCCAGCACGTCAGCATAATCGCTAACTTCGGTTTTTCTACAGGTTTATCCAAATTTACCCGCGCTCCAAACAACATGATCTGTAATAGCTCGATCAAACGTGCTTGGTGGGACATGTTGATTTCACTTATCTGGGTGTTGGGCTCACTCCGGACGGAAGAGATTGGTTTCGAGAATATGTCTGTCTGATCTTGGTGTAGATTGAGGCGGATGAGCAGCAACCAAGAGGAGGCGACTTGAATACTAGCCGCCCACTTATCAGGAAGGCTGCGATTTTTGAGCATGGCACTAACCTGTTCGCCAGCATACTCAGGCCACACTAATGTTGCCTTACTTCCCGCCTTATCGACGATAGGCCAAACGCTCTCAATGTAGGTAGTGGAAGTTGTATGATCAGCGGCTAGCCCCGCGTTCAATTTCTCGAATGCTGATCTATAGGGCTCTAGATTGGCTTGATGACCTTCTACATCGAGAGTCAGTTCAATGCCTTCTGTTTTCAAAAGTCGACTAAGCAATTGCGCGCCGTAGTGGGTTTTACCAACGGAAGACTCGCCAATCAGCAGAACCGAATGTTTTGTTCCTTGCATATCTACCTACTACCAAAAAGAAATAATGGGTCATCGCTGAAGCCTTCGATTGGAGGCAATGCGGCCTTGCGCCTTCGGGAATTTAGGACCCACCTGAGAAGCCGGAACAATCCTGTTTCGGAAAGGACTTCATGACCGTCTACTACGTTCACATCGAACTCCTGAATATCTGGAATCCGCATCCTGGCGACTCCGCTTATTGAGCTTCTCATAGCATCGGTTACGTTGATATCTGACTTCATCCACACCAGAGCTACCGGGCGCTTATTACGTATCCCAGCGACACGGCTAATGAGAGACTGCAACTCATGCCGAGCGATCCCTTTATTGGCTCCTCCTAGTGCTTCACTATCCGCTGCAATCAGCAGTACGTCTGAATTCTCCGCCACCCATCTTGCGCCGGCTGCCTCAGAGCTATCGACATTATTTGTCCAATGAGTAAACCATTCGCCTGGCGCGTCAGTGAATAGAAAGTTTCTTTTGGACGACATGTTGTCCTGAAGTGTCAGATGCAACAAGCCTGGCGACCGCCCCGAACGACTGGATGTATGGGCCGGAAATTTTGGTGGTCTCTGCGCATCCACCCACCGTAGCCCACTAGCTACTCCTTCCCACCCTTCTATCGACCTTGATCCGGCAAACGCCCAACCAATTGAAGAAAGCAAGCCCTTACCTATAAGCAGATACCATGCTCCTAACAAAGAGGTTTTCCCCGCATTTTCCGGACCGAAAATACCTACCACAAGAGGCTTTTGCCTACCTGCCACGTAGGCCACATCCGTATGCCCCATAGCTAAGCCTGTCCATGCGAGACGAAGTCCATCTATTGCCGAAAGCTGAGAGCCTTCGTCAGAACTAGCGGATGCTTTGTAGTGAGCACACCCCGCCGGCTCACCGAGGTGGCAGCTGGTATCGGGGAAATTACAAAACTCTTGGCTACAATGATTACTACTTTTCATGCTGCTTTTTTCCGGCGCTTATTCGTCCGTGTGAGTGCTGCTGCCCTGAGAACCATCAAGTCACCGAGCAACCAGCTAGCCCAGTCAGGCAACGTCAGTTCCGTGTCAGTGCTCACGCCAAGAGCTTTTACAACGGTCGCCTGATCAAACCCGTCAGTGCCGCTTGTCTCACTTAAAAAACTGATTAAAAGTTTGCTATCTGCCTCCTCGGGAATAAGAGAGTCTAGTGTTTTTCGCAAAGGGGCTAACTTCGATTCTTTGCTGGCAGCATTCAACAGTTCAGCGAGGGAGTGTTTCTCACTTCCATCCAACAGTGGCAATTTCAATACAGTCTCATGAAGAAACGCAGTCACACTCGCTGGTGCAAAGCATGGTAGCTCTTTAAAAAGATCTAATGCCATGAGTGCAGGCGCAACCTTCGGCTCCAGTGATCTATAAGTATCGCCGATACTTTTGGAAAAAAGAGCTTCCTTCCACCAGAGTAAATTTGTTCTTCTTTCAAGCCCTGAGGTGGCTGCGGAATATGCCTGAAAGGATTGAGTCAAAATTGATGATAGCTCATCAGCTATCCGTTCAAATGGCCTAGCCAAGTCGATCTCGTCGCTTTCAGATGATTCGATTGCAGAAGAGATTGTAGTCGCTAAAACCTCTGCCATTTTTGTGCCGAAAGCCTCGGCAAAATGTGGCTTCTGATTGTGGAGATTGAAAGGGTTACCGTTCTCTAGACTCTGTGCTGCGCCGTTCACCAGCACTTGATTAGATACGGTTTCTGCACACTCAATTTTAAGAGCCTTGGTCTCAATCGAAACAGGCTCATTAACTAGCTTGGGAGGTTCAATCTCTGGAAACTTGAACTTCGGAAGCTCTATTTGTGTAGGGGTCTCCCAGTCCTTTGTTGCTCGCTTATCGACTTTCGATTCGGCAGTAAATAGCACCCTACTCCAGACTTCCTGTTCACTGCCCATCTCGCGATGCGGGATCAGATTGCGCACGCAAGAAGCAACTATCAGAGCTATATGATCGTTTGAGCTCATTGCACCAACTAGAGCTTCGAGAAGGATACCGCGCGCAACAAGAATCGGAGTCTCTTGGAATGCATTGCGGTATGTCTTCCAGACTGCTTCCAAGGCCTCTAAGGAGGATACTATCGATGGATCATCTTCTGATACATCTGGATTGGACGACGCCAAGACGAACGGGAGGGCCATATGCGGGTTTTTAGTCAGATTCTTGCCGAGACCTTGTGCCGCTGCCTGCAACTTGAGCAGCTTTTCGTCGTCACCATTAACATCTATCAAACCCACCGATAAAAAGCTGACAAGTACCTCTTCGCCAATAATTTCCTTCATTTACCTATCCTTGTCGTGTTCCCAGAATATCGTTTACGTAAGTCATCACATAAGCATTTTCTGTTTTAATTGGCAACGTTTGAGGTCCAACAGGAGGTTTTAACCACCCCCTTGACGGACGCATGCATACCTTGAGTTCTCCAGCTTTAAATCGGACTAACTGAGAACACTATAAAGAAATCACAATACAGCGAATCGCGGACCGTCAAGATATTGAAAGAGATGAAAGGCGGCCGCTTGGTCAAGGAGGCGAATCGGAAGTACAGGATCTCCAATGCGAGAGAATACAACTGGACGTCCACATGCAGCGGCATGGAGGTCTCTGATATGAAGCGCGTCATGGAGTTTCTGGCAGAAAACCGCCGCATTACGCAGACTTGGGCTGAGCTGAGACTGGAACATAGGTTGCTGAAGACCGTCATTTAAAAAAGCGAGGAGAGAGTTATGGGAATGCCCAGGGTATTGAAAAATGAATATAATCGGCTTTTTAATGATGATCCACGTTTGCTATCACATATAGACCTTGATCTGCATGATTCAATTTTATTTTTGGCTGGCAGGCTTGGCGAAGCTATATCAATTTGCGAGCTGCTACCTCAGTCAATCGTAGAGGATCCAAGACAACATAGTTATGTTCGCCTCTGTACCGCAAAATCTGCCTTTAAGCTCCTTAAGCGGGGCAGCTGCATTCAAACGCATTTCTCTAATCTTGATAAGATTTCAGCTCAAAAATACGTAGGATTGGAAGCGCGCTGTGAATCTCACATTCAGGCGCAGTTTGTCCTTGTAAAAGTGTCCCGAGGCTTTAAAAGTCGGCTTACGAAATTGAATAAAATTCGTGAGGCTAAAGATCGTCAAGAGCTGAAGTGGCGAGACAGTAGACTGACATTTGAGAATAAGGTTTATAAACAACGAACATTTCCGGCGAAACTCCGGCATATCATCTTCGAACGTGACCAATTCACTTGTCAAAACTGCGGTAAACCAAGATCCGAATTAATCTCTGAAGGATCGTGGCTGGAGGTGGATCACAAGCTCGCTTGGGAAGATGGTGGTGAAACTTGCTATAGCAATGACCTTACACTTTGCCGAACCTGCAATATTGCTAAGCACCATGCCAAAAAGCATTTTTACGTTTATTCCCACCCCTAGCCTTAGTAAAGCTGACTACTCCGGTATTCTTTTACATGATGTTCAGAGAGATCCCATGAAAGATTAGGCCTTCAGGGAGCATAAAGCTTTGCCTCGAAAAATTGCCGAGTTTGAATCAGGTGTTTCATTGAACCCCTAACCATAAAGTCCAAGGCAGAACAGCCAGAAAAAGGGGGTTCACTGGTTTCTAAACGAATCCGGAAGTTGGCGCGCTCCGCCGTCGGATACATCTCTCGAATAGCTCTGTAGATACCCAGAATGCAGCTGATACGCTCCATACGGTCTCTGGAAAGTATCTCGTAAGGAAGCTTTTCATAGTCGGCTAGTGTGCTTTCAGAAATACCGCCCAGCATTTTCCTCATTTGCTCTCTCGAACAGTTCCATTCCCGACAAATATTGAAAAAGCCTTTAAGCGCAATTCTGCCACGTACCTTTTCTCTCTCGATGTCAGTGGACTTCACTTCTAGATCCTGTCCTATGATGAGTCCCGTTCGATGGGTATTGATGCATTCAGACACCTTGGAGTCGGCTGAGCAAGATAGATAAACCTGAAGTGTTTTAGAGCATATCATCTCTTCAAAAAACGACTAGGCGTTGGTTTGAGCCATTTCTTGCAAGGATTCCGCAGCATATCAGTTGGTTGATACCAAACAAGTTAGTCGACGAGACCGGAATTTACTCAGATTCCGGAACGCTGGAAACGGTGCTTATTTTCCGCGAAACTCTTTGCTCGAAACACCGTGAACTGCCGAAAGTTCTCTTCAACAAGTTGTCTGCTATTCTTCAACGCGTTTGTCCATCCGTGCGCTCGCGATCCACCCTCGGCAGAGGCTCATTAAGCTGGCTCTCTGACAGTCCTCGCTTGTATGCATTGTACTGCCAGACGGTAAACATTTGCTTGTATAGCCGGTTCTGTTCTTTCAACTCTCGAACTTCAGCTTCAAGGTTCGCAATTCTGGATGCAGCAATAGTGAGACTAGCAGGTCGACGCTTTGCGACCCCCTCGTTTTTCAGCGCAGCCTTTTTCGCCTGGTATGCCTCGACAATGGCTTCGTGCGCATTCAGCGTTTGTCGAGTTGGACGTCTTCCAATGTGCGGTTCCACGACTTCACAGATTGCGGGCCAGGTTATCTTTTGCTCATCCCATTCTCGAATAAGATTCACAACCTTTTGGATATCCGAACGGCTTAGGTGTTTAGCCAAGACCACCTCCCAACAATTGAGCCATCTGACCCAACAACGCACGTGATGGCTTGCCGCCAACATCACCCGATTTCGATTCCACGGACCTTTTCTCTGCCACTCGACGCAATTGGCTGAAATCGTTGCTTCTCAATTTCACCTGAGAGCCATCTTCGAGATCTGGGTTTTCAAGAATGTCGACTAACTCCCGGAGCCGAATAACCGTTTTCTCGTGGTATTGATACCATCGGTCTGCGCCCATATCGCCGTCTTCGATCGCCTGCTGTGCCGCAGCAAACAAACGCTCCGTTTTATCCAGCCTCTCCTTGATGCGCCCCAGCTTTTGGTCGTCACCCTTAATGCACACCTGTTCCGTGCAGTTAATGCAGTCACGATATTTTTCACATGGGCTCATGGTGTAGTCGTGCACACAGAAACCGTATTCAGTGACGTGGATAGGGCCCTGCTCCATAGCGTTATATTCCTGCGTGGTCACAGGCAGGTTTTTAGCAACATTTCCAGTCGGCCCGAACAATTCCTTGGAAGGGTCCAGTTGTTCGGCTTTCGCCAAAACCTCAAATTCGGTCATGTGATTGTATGTGCGGTTCTGCTTAACGTCTGCCCGCCCAGACCACTTGGCAATTTCGAGGTTTGACAGGCCACCACGCTGGGCAATGGTATTAAGCAGATGACGGGCTTGGTGCGAGGTCATCTTAAGGCGTGCGCCATCGGTGTCGTGATAGCCATGTCGGTCAAAAATACTCTGATGAGCGTCGTTCCCGAGCGTATCGCGGGGATTCAAATCGTTATTGAAGAAATTGTTTGAGGGTTTGATCAATTCGACTGGTAATGTCGGCTTTACCGCATGCAATTGGGATTTGTTAAGTGCGAATAACGCATTGCTGAACTTGATTCCCCTGGTTTTATCAATGTAGGGAAATCCCTCCGGCAAGCGCTCCAGCGTGCGCTGCCACAGGCTGCTGAGCGTATGCTTCCCATCCTCTGAAGCTAATTTTCGATTAGACAACGACGTCCGCGCATCCGAGCGAGTTTGGTGGTTTAGACCGAGTGCCTGCGCCGCCTGCTCCATGGTAAGTGGGGCATCGTCAGCCACCTTGGGACAACCTGGGTGCCTAAAAAACCTAGTCGGATTCTCCTCAATGTATGCCGCGAGTTTGCGGGCATTTTCAGACAGCGCTCTCGCTCTTTCGACCGCTTGTTTCGCGATGCCTACCATTTCGGTCGGAACCCATTTGATATCACCATCGAAGCCTTTTCCTGAAAAGAACCTCAAACCATACCTTTCAACTCCCTTCCGGTCCGTTTCGATGTGCTCACAGTCAACTGGCAGTGTCAGAACTTCGGTAATTCGAGATGGCGCAGACATCAATAACGCAAATACCGAAGTAGTAAAGATATCCCGAACATTCTCTGGGCTGTTCGCAAAAATCTCCGCCAAGGCGTTTACCGCGATCTGATTTGGGAGCTTTTTTTCCCGGTCCCTCTTGGCCTTCACTCCAGTCCGGATTGTATCCTCCTTTCGGCGCATCGGACTGCTCCAATTGGAAACATCATGGGGAACTAATTTGTTGCTTGAAAGAAAGTTCGCAAGTCGCTCCAGCTCCCGTCCGCAATGATAAGCCATCCCCTTGGAGTAATACTCTGCACCAAGCTTCGCCGCTTCATCGAGCACAACAATCGAGACACCTGAAATATGAGCATTTCCATTAACTTGCAGTAGCGCGGACTCTAACGCCCTAAGAGCCCTACCCTCATTCTTCGCCCCCGTTGGCTTGTGCCCCTGTTGGTACCGAAAATAGGCTTTCGCAAACTCCAGAAAGTCCTTGTCCATCACTTGATCTGGTTCTGGTTTACGCGTCTTGACGCCCAATTTTGCGAACGTCTGGACCTTTGGCCAGGTAGCTGCACCCCAATTGAGATCCTTGCCAAACACGGTTAGCTCGCTACGACATAGTTGGATAAACGCCGCGAGATTTTCCTTCGCCTCACTCTCGGACCGAGGCTTAAAAAAAACGATGTCAGGCACCGGTGGTAACCTCCTGTTCCTTTCTCAGTTCTTCTCGACGCTTCTCACAACGAGTAATCACGTCCGCTACTGCGATAATGCTACGATCCAAAGTAGCCGCCACTTGCAGGTCACCAGTAATCTCTTTGACGCGTTCACGCTGGGCGAGCAAATCCTGATATACCTGTTCATGAGGCCCGTCCAACCAGGGCTGAAAATGCATGCATGTGTAGCAGGGAATTGGGACGTTTGCGCCGCAAAACCCGTGCTCGCCGCACGTACCGATCCCCTGCCCTTCCTCCGTCCTGATGCGGCTTGTTGCGTCACTCCCACGCTTGGCACTTTTCTCGGAGTCCACAAGTACACCAGCAAAAGCTTGTGCGTAAGGTGCCAGCTGAAATCCAACAGCCTCATCCAGGCGCTCCGCGTGCTCAGGGATATTTTTGATATAGACACCCGAATTCTGAGTATCCGAATGGTCAAGCAATTCCGCGATAACCAACTCCCCAAAGCCTTCCCTAGCAGCACGCGTACCCGTGGTATACCGAAAGCGCCGCGCAGTGATACTCAACTGTTCACCGGTGCGCTCAGAATGCACTCCCAAGCACTTTGCAACAGTTTGAATCGTTTCAGTGATCTCAACAGAGCGACGATGCAGTTTGTCTGTATGAGCCAACTCGCGGAGCCTTATTGGGGCCTCAACTCCGGAAATCGCCTTCAGGTCCGGGAACAGTGGGATTTGTTGACGGTCCGCCTCCTGCAATTCGAAACCAAGGCAATATTCTGTCACCTGGATTGCGTTTTTTGCTTGTGCCTGTACGACGGCAAACAAATCTTGAGTAACGGCACAGAATTTGAAATCTGCCCTGAAACCAGCTCGCTGCTTGGCACGCGGAATATTCATGCCATAAAACGGCTCGCCTTTGTGATTTTTGCCAGACACGACATCACACACGCGAAGGTGCGATATCTGCACGGGGCGACGCCCCGTATTACTGATAACGAGACACATGGCAAGCTCGGTCAGCGTTATCTCGTCCAACTCAAATGCCCTGACGACCGCTTCGTTAAAGCCTTGAAGTTCAATATCAGTCAACGGCCCCTGAACTGGGTCCATTCGCTTAACCACTTCTCCTTTCAAGCCGCCTTTCAATCGCCACTGATCTAACAGTTGAATGACTTCATCCGTAACGCCCGGATAGCCCAACCGGTGCCACTGGCGCAGAAGGGTTCGCAAGCGCCCAAGGTTCCATTCAGTTTCCGGAGTTAACAAAGCTCGATAGTTAATCAGCGCGACCTCACAGATCGCGTCAGCGCCCGTTGTTTTAAAAAAGTGGAGCAAACGATCGGCAAGCTCAGCAGTATGTGCTGGGGACAGGTTCGCTGCGTAAAACGAGAGTGTTTTCAGAAATCCATGTAGGGTATCACCAGATATGTAATCTCGAATTTTACGAAGATATACGCTTGTATTCTTGTCGAGCACCCAAACCTCGTCGTAGAGACGAAATGAATACCCTCTCGCCTTGGCCAAAATTTCAGTGCCCTCGCTCTCCAACTGGGATGTCGTTGGTAATGTTGGTTTAACGTCATTCTCCATTGAGGCTCTCCGGTTTGCAGGTGCCGTTTTTGCCTTGCATCTCTAATGCGGCCTGTCGTGCTTTTTTCTCGATAAATCGCCGATTATAAGTCGCGGCAGTACCTGAACCTTGCTTCCAGCCCATCAGGTAGGATCGAACTTGCTCCTGGATCGCCAAGTCCCTCTCGGATGGTTCCTCATTGTCGATATCCATCCGATTTGAGTATTGGTCGTTCCACGTGTGGCGCAGCATGTGCCCAGTCACCCCATTGAGGGGAGGCGCAGCAGAAGTAAGCGCATTTATCATCTTTTGATAGGAAGACAAAGACATTGGTTGTCCAACTGTCGGCCCAGCTTTGTGCGTTACGAAGAGGAAATCGTGCCTCCGAGCATTTGGCACACGACGGCGATCAGTCCGGATGTAGTCATATAACTCCTTCACGAGAGTCGCTCCGAGCGGAATGGTGCGATCAAGCGTTTTGGCGTTCGGCTCTCGGACTCTCGGATCACTTGTTTCATCAGGGCGCCGAGCAATCGTCAAGTAGCCGTCATATCCCCGACTCGGAGTCGGATCAATATCCGATATTTTGGTGTTCAACAGCTCTCCAGAACGAAGTCCAAGATAAAACAGCAACAAGATCATCACTCGATTTCTGCGCTGTAAATCTGGCGCGAAGGGATTAACTTCCGACCCTATTCGGATAACTTCGAACAGAATATCCACCTGCTTATCATCTAGAGCGCGGTCTGCCAGTCTCAGTAAATTCCTGCCTCTGCTCTTTGGGCGACGCGCTTTGATCTGATTTTCGACTTTGTCGATTTTCTGTGCGTTTTCGGCACTTACGTCTCTTAACAAGTGTTTGGAGAGCCACTTGATATAAAGCGCAGCGGTCGTAAGGCGGGAGTGTTGTGAGTTCTCTTGAACAACGGTCTTGTGGCTAACTTCATTTCTTTTGAGCGAACGCACCCAACCGTCAGATGCTACTTCCGCAACGCTACGCTTGAAGTTTCGCTGGCAGAAATCGCGGAGAGCATCCAATTCATGCTCTTTCAAAAAATCGCAGGAGAGTATTCGACGCTCAAGATTGATGTTGTGTGCATCCAAGAATTTCAGTAACACAACGAGATTGGCTGCTGCTGTATGCACAGTCGCAGAGGCACTGGTGGCTCGGATTCTGGTCGTGAGGTACAAATTCGGGTGGTATAAGGGGAGTCCAGATTCTCGATTGACGACGTGGCAGTATCGTTCGCCCGAGTCCAGCACGAAAACGTTCACGCCGTACTGTTTTTCCATTTTCATTCTCCCAAACTTTACCTTTCTGCAAGGTATAGCCTGGATTATGAAAGCGCCAAGTACTTTTTACACTTCTTTACGCATTAAAAAATTAAAAAGCCCCAAAAAATTGGGGCCTTAAACAGCATAAATTTACCCTTTTATCTCAGGTATTTTTCAGAACGGAATGTCATCATCAAAGTCGTCAACCGGTTCGGGCATGCTGCCCTGCGAAGGCTGGTTGCTGTAGCCACCGGATTGCGGTGGCGGATTGTTCTGCTGTCCAGCCGGCGCGTTGTAGCCGGACTGCTGAGGCCGTCCTGCCGGCGCGCCCTGGCTCATTCCGCCTTCGCCGCCACGGCTGTCCAGCATCTGCATCTGACCATTGATATCCACCACAACCTCGGTGGTATAGACATCCTGCCCTTCCTTGTTCTGCCATTTGCGGGTCTGAAGCTTGCCCTCAATATAAACCTTCGAGCCCTTTCGCAGGTACTGTCCCGCAACTTCGGCGATCTTGCCGAACATGACAACCCGGTGCCATTCAGTTTTCGGCACCAGCTGACCGGTCTGACGATCCTTGTAGCTTTCGTCTGTTGCAAGGTTCAGGTTTACTACGGCATTGCCGTTGGGGGTGTAGCGGGTATCCGGGTCCTGCCCCAGATTACCGATTAGGATTACCTTGTTTACGCCTCGTGCCATGTTCTGCTCCTGACTCTGTTTTCAGGGACGCCCGCGTTCCGTGCGAGCCTCCGGATTTCAAGAATGGTTAGCCTGCCGGACAAAGGAAAAGTCCGCAAGTAACGCTTCATCAAATTGCTGACGATCCACCTTAAGATAGGCGGTGGCAGCGTCTTCCACAATCACCACATCCTGAACGCCCGGAAGGCGGCGGAGATTGTCATCGATGTCGTCGTACTGGTCGTTCATTACCTGCTGCAAATGTACCACGAAACTTGTGGTATGACCGGGCGCGGGCATGGTGAGCGCTATCAGCAGCCAGAGGCCCAGCACTACCACCATGAACCAGAGCACGCCCTGCAGCCCGGCTACCTCCAGGAGGAAGCCGCCGAATGCGCCCCCCAGAAACGCGCCCATGAACTGGGAGGTGGAGTAAACCCCCATTGCCGTGCCTTTGCTTGCAGCCGGCGCCTCCTTACTGATCAATGACGGCAGACTGGCCTCGAGCAGGTTGAAGGCCATGAAGAAGAAAAACAGCACAGCCCAGGCCGCAACCAGGCTGCTGGAAATACCGGTAAACCCGGCAGTAGCCAATGTCAGCAAGGCAATTGCCCCGCAAAGCACCGGTTTCATTCTGCGTTTTTTCTCGCCAATGATGATGAACGGCACCATGGCGAAGAAAGACGTGACCATCACGCTCAGGTAAAACCACCAGTGTGAACTGCTGGCAAGGCCAAACTGCTCCTGAAGCATGGAGGGAAACACCAGAAACAGAGCGGTCAGCACCAGATGCAGCGCGAAGATACCGAAATCCAAGCGGAGGAGACGACCGTCTGAAAGCACCCGCCCCAACATCTCCCGGGCAGGATGCGTGTCGGGGCTGGTCTTGTGCTGATGGGGCGTCGGAACCGCGCGGTTGACGATCACCAGAGCCACCACGGCCAGTGCTGCCGTGGCGTAGAAGATCCCGGACAGCCCCCACCAGGCTCCGAGAAGGGGCCCAAGAACCAGCGATACCGAAAACGACAGGCCGATGGTGACCCCTACCGTTGCCATGGCCTTGGTCCGCTCTTCTTCGCGGGTCAGGTCACTGAGCAGCGCCATCAGCACACTGGCGATCGCACCGGCTCCCTGAAGAATCCGACCGGCAATTACAACGTATATGGAGTCCGTGGCTCCGGCCAGCAAACTGCCTGCGGCAAAAAGTACCAGCCCGATATAGATCATGCGCTTTCGGCCAACCCGATCAGACAGCATGCCGAAGGGAATCTGCAACAGGGCCTGACTGAGTCCATAGGCGCCTATAGCGAAACCCAGCAGTGCGGGCGTTGCATCCTTGAGATCTTCGCCCAGCAACATGAATACCGGCAGCACCATGAACAGTCCGAGCATGCGCATGGCGTAAACAGACGCCAGGGCGAATACGGAGCGTTTTTCCAGCGCATTCATGGCAATTACGTACCTCAGCCGGGGTTGAAAGCGGTCAGATTGAGGGCAGATACCCATCGCAGGCGGCGCATTGTAACAGAAGGGGCGCTGACGGGGGACAACCCGCGTGATGCTGGCCCCGGTATCATTTTCGCCGCAGCGGGCCCAACGCGGTATAATTTTCGTTTTTATCCGAGCGAGGTGTTATGGACCATATCCAGATCAAAGGGGCACGAACCCACAACCTGAAGAACATCGACCTGGATATGCCAAGGGACAAACTGATCGTGATTACCGGCCTCTCCGGTTCCGGTAAATCGTCCCTTGCGTTCGATACGCTCTATGCTGAAGGGCAGCGACGTTATGTGGAGTCGCTGTCTACCTATGCCCGCCAGTTTCTCTCGATGATGGAGAAGCCGGATGTGGACCATATCGAAGGGCTGTCGCCAGCGATATCCATTGAGCAGAAGTCCACTTCCCACAACCCTCGCTCCACCGTTGGCACCATCACGGAAATCTACGATTACCTGCGCCTGCTCTTCGCCCGCGCCGGGGAGCCCCGGTGCCCCGACCATGGCCAACCCCTGGAAGCGCAGACCATCAGCCAGATGGTGGACCAGGTGGTGGCCATGCCAGAGGACAGCAAACTCATGGTCCTGGCACCGGTAATCCGGGATCGGAAAGGCGAACATCTTCAAGTTATCGAAACCATGCGCAGCCAGGGCTTTATCCGCCTGCGCGTGGACGGCACGGTTTATGACATCGACGATGTGCCGGCCCTGGACAAAAAACGCAAACATCAGATTGATGTGGTCGTCGATCGGTTTAAGGTCAAGCCAGGCCTGGAGCAGCGGCTTGCCGAGAGTTTCGAAACCGCCCTGGACCTGGCTGACGGGATTGCCCTTGTGGCGCCCATGAGTGGTGAGGGGGAAGAACAGACCTTCTCCGCCCGTTATGCCTGCACCCAGTGCGGCTATGCCCTGAGCGAGCTCGAGCCGAAACTGTTTTCCTTTAACAACCCGGCGGGTGCCTGCCCTACCTGCGACGGACTGGGTGTTAAACAGTTCTTTGATCCCGAAAAAATTGTCCAGCACCCGGAAGCCACTTTGGCATCCGGCGCCATCAAGGGCTGGGATCGCCGGGCCGTCTATTACTTCCAGATGCTGGGCAGCGTGGCAGATCACTACGGCATCGATCTGGAAACGCCCTGGGCGGATCTCCCCGAGGATTTCCGCAACGTGCTGCTGTTCGGCTCGGGCGATGAGGATATCCCATTCCGTTATGTGAATTCACGTGGCCATATCATGGAGAAGGCACATCCATTCGAGGGCATTCTGCCAAACCTTGAACGGCGCTACCGCGAGACCGATTCACAGAGCATGCGGGAGGAGCTCGCCCGCAATCTGAGCACCCAGCCGTGCAAAGAATGCGGCGGCTCACGACTGCGCCGCAGCGCCCGCCACGTTTTTATCGAAGAGCACAATATTTCCGATGTCACCCATCTCCCGGTGGGTGACGCACATGATTACTTCGAAACCCTCGCGCTACCGGGTCGAAAAGGTGAGATAGCCGAAAAAATTCTGAAGGAAGTGCGGCAGCGCCTTCAGTTCCTGGTGAACGTCGGGCTGGAATACCTCACGCTTGAACGAAGTGCCGATACACTCTCAGGGGGTGAGGCGCAGCGTATTCGCCTGGCAAGCCAGATCGGCGCCGGGCTGGTAGGCGTCATGTACATTCTTGACGAACCCTCCATCGGCTTGCATCAACGGGACAATGACCGGCTTTTGGCCACCCTCACCCATCTCCGGGATCTGGGCAATACCGTGATTGTTGTCGAACACGATGAGGATGCGATCCGCGCTGCAGATCATGTCATTGATATCGGACCGGGTGCTGGCGTTCATGGCGGTAAGATTATCGGCCAAGGCACCCCGCAACAGATCATCGACAACCCCGATTCGCTTACCGGGCAATACCTCAACGGCACCCGGGAAATCGCCATCCCGAAACAGCGCAACAAAGGCAGCGGAAAAACTCTGACCCTGTCAGGTGCTACTGGCAACAACCTGAAAGACGTTACGCTCGATTTGCCCCTGGGCATCATGACCTGCGTCACCGGTGTATCCGGGTCTGGCAAGTCCACGCTGATCAACAGCACCCTTTATCCGGTGGCTGCCGCCAAACTCAACAAGGCCACCAGCCTCAACCATGCCCCCTACCAGTCCCTCAAAGGACTGGACCACCTGGACAAGGTCATCGACATTGACCAGAGCCCCATCGGCCGTACCCCCCGCTCGAATCCGGCCACCTACACCGGCCTGTTCACTCCCATCCGTGAACTCTTTGCCGGAACACAGGAGGCACGTTCCCGGGGTTACAAACCTGGCCGATTCTCTTTCAACGTCAAAGGTGGTCGATGCGAGGCATGCCAGGGCGACGGCGTGATCAAGGTAGAGATGCATTTCCTGCCGGATGTCTACGTGCCCTGCGACGTCTGCAAGGGCAAGCGCTACAACCGGGAAACCCTGGAAGTGCGCTACAAGGGCAAGAACATCAACGAAGTACTGGAAATGACCGTTGAGGAAGGGCGCGAGTTCTTCGATGCCGTGCCTTTCCTGGCCCGCAAACTACAGACATTGATGGATGTGGGCCTCTCCTACATCCGTCTGGGGCAAAGCGCAGTGACACTCTCGGGCGGCGAAGCCCAGCGGGTTAAACTGGCCAAGGAGCTCTCCAAGCGGGATACCGGCAAGACACTCTACATTCTCGACGAGCCAACCACCGGCCTGCACTTCTACGACATCCAGCAACTGCTGAATGTCCTGGAAAGGCTCCGTGACCATGGCAACACCATCGTGGTCATCGAACACAATCTGGACGTGATCAAGACAGCCGACTGGATTGTCGACCTGGGCCCCGAAGGCGGCTCTGGCGGCGGCCAGATCATTGCCGAGGGAACGCCGGAGGAAGTCGCCGAGAACCCCGCTTCTCATACAGGCCGCTATCTGAAGCCAATGCTGACGAAGTCATTGGCGGGCAAGAAATAGCTCTGTCGGCAAGGGGGTGGGGGTTTATTTTCTGCCGGAAAAAGATGTCTGAGCGAAGCGAGTTATTTTTCCAAAGAAAATAAACCCCCACCCCCTGGCCAGCCACCTAACCTCCAAGACTAAGAACTTCCTAAAACCCAGACACAAAAAAACCGGGAACCTTACGGAACCCGGTTTTTTGTGGTTGGCCAAAGCCGAAGGAATTAATCCTCGTCTTCGTCCACCTCTTCCGCTTCGATATCCAGCGGACGACCGACCAGCTCAACGAATGCCATAGGGGCATTGTCGCCAGCACGGAAGCCACACTTCAGGATACGAAGGTATCCACCCGGACGCTCATTGTAGCGAGGACCAAGCTCGTCAAACAGCTTGGCAACCGCTGCATCGTCACGCAGGCGTGAGAACGCCAGACGACGATTCGCGACCGAATCATTCTTGGAAAGCGTGATCAAAGGCTCAGCTACCCGACGAAGCTCTTTGGCTTTCGGCAGCGTTGTTTTGATCAGCTCGTGTTCAACCAGTGACGCAGTCATGTTACGGAACATGGCCTTGCGATGCGCACTGGTCCTGCTGAACTTACGACCACTCTTACGATGACGCATTGCTCTGATTCCT
>Ga0070724_10000452_pt1 | contig 29737 bp, 26 predicted proteins | sample tdDd001_FD_67278 | JGI IMG/M metagenome (GOLD analysis project Ga0070724, IMG submission 67278) | Marine sediment microbial communities from the Atlantic coast under amendment with organic carbon and nitrate - tdDd00.1 | ecosystem: Environmental > Aquatic > Marine > Coastal > Sediment | place... | reverse complement strand
AGCCCCACTCATTGATGATTGCCGTCAGGCTGCTAACAAAGTTTGCTTCATCTTGATCTGTGTTTAGGGTAATGGTTCCTTCTGCGCCACCGAGTGACAAGACAAACACTTTTCCTTGCGCCTGCAGCGCTGCCATGTCTTGCTTGAACTGAGTTGGGTCTAGTGCTGTGCAAGTGCTGTGCATGTCGCCTGAGTAGAGGTTGAAGTGAACGGTGCCATTACTGTTGCGATCATTATCGGCAAACGCGATATCAATGATGTCCCAGCGGGTCGACATATCGGCTAAGCGGATCGGGCAACCAGAGCCATTCACAAAGTTATGCCAGTAGCCAATCAGTTGGTGCTTTTTGGCGACTTGCTCAACAGCGCTTACGGTTATACCACCGGAGGTGGCGCTATTGCCTTGAGCATCGGTAACCACGCTGGTTAAGGTGTAATTACCAATGGCGGTTGGCGTCCAACTTGCGCTGTATGGTGCACTGGTGTCGCTGGCCACTAGGCTACCGTTTACTAGGAAATCGACTTTTGTCACTGTACTTATCAAGCTTGTCGCGTCAGCTTGAATTGAGGTGGCTTTGCCAAGAGCAACCGTCGCCCCTGCTGCGGGAGCGGTGATCTGACTGACGACCGCTTGGTCGCTAACCGTGACTTGTGCGGATGCTTCAGCGCTCGTCCCTTGGTCGGTAGTGGCCACCGCTTTCACTTGGGTTTGCCCTAATTGCGTTGCTTGCCAATCTAACGCGTATGGCGCTTGGCTATCGATACCAAGGCTAGTAGAGCCGACGAAGAACTCAACTTGGTTGATTAAGCCATCGGGGTAGCTTGCCGTCGCGCTGACAGTGACCGTGCTGCCCGCAAGATACACAGCGTTGTGCTCCGGTGATGTCAGTGTGACGGTAGGCAAAGTGGTACAGGCGCCAAGCCCTGTCCAGGCTTCTTGCCAATGTTCACCCACGCCCGGCTCATAAGCCCAGGCAGAAGAAGAGGAACACCAACCGGCCACCTCACAGCGGTATTTTTGGTTTTGGTTTTGTACTAACTCGCCAGCTGAGTAGTTGGCTCCCGCCACGTAAGGTGTGGCATCGCCACAGCCACCCGAAGCGCCGCTTGATACGGTTAAACTCACGCTGGCGCTGGTGGTTGAAAGGTTATCGCTGTCGGTCGCTTTGGCGCTGAAGCTGTGTTCGCCCACTTGCGCGGTCCACGCGTGGTCAAACGGAGCGCTGGTGTCGGTCGCGACGAGCGTATTATCAACAAAGAACTCAACTTGGCTAACACTGCCATCAGTGTCGCTTGCGTCGGCACTTAAGGTTAGCCGTTCGCCTTGGGTTACGTTTTCACTACCGGTCGGAGAAGTCAGGGCGATGCTCGGTGGAGCCAACTCACCTGCCGGGGTTACCGAGATAGAAACCAAAGACTCACTGCTGGCGCCTTTATCGTCGGTTGCAACGGCTTTAATGGAGTGATTACCGGTGGTGGTTGTCCAGTCAAGGCGGTATGGGGGAGAGCTAACCACGCCTAAAGAGGTGCCGGAAATGAGGAACTCTACTTGGCTTACTTGTCCATCGGTGTCACTGGCATCCGCTTGAAGGGTGATTAGGTTCCCAGTGGTGAGTTGGGCGTTATTGAGCGGCGAGGTTACCGCGACAGAGGGCGCTTGGTTTCCCCCTGCGCAGACGCCAAGCAGTGACCATTCTTGCCACTCGCCAGAGTGAGTTTCAGGTGAGTTACCCTGAGACCACCAGTTGGCTTTATAGGCACTGTTGTTTTGTTGAACTTGTGCATTGCTGGCGTAGGCCGTATCGGCTTGCCAAGTAGGCAGGGATGTACAGTTGAACGCCAATGCAGAGCTTGAAATGCTGCATGCAGAGACGACGGAAAGAGTCAGTAGGGTCCGTTTCATTATTTTTGTCCTCAATTTAACAGCAAACATCTGTGCTGCCTTTACTTCATAGTCAGAGGTAGGGCTATGTGCATGGTTTTTAATTGGCTTTTTAATAGTCTTTCGTGCGGTATCTCAAACATAGTTGGCAACTGGGCTGTGTTGCATCGGGATTTCGAGTCACTTCACATCGGCTTGCCCTTACCAACGGATAGTGATTTCTATCGGCTATGAATAGGTTTACCTTAGAAGTGATGATTATTTCGCCAAACAGTTGAGCAATTATCCTAATTCAGCTTGTCATTTTAGATTATACTGGTATCGTACTAGTCAACTAGTTCAATGAAGTATTTAGCAGTATGGCAAACACACGCGAAAGTTTTGGTTCAAGGTTAGGGTTTATCCTCGCAGCGGCAGGTGCCGCGGTCGGTCTTGGCAATATTTGGGGCTTCCCAACTCAAGCGGCCAGCAATGGTGGTGGCGCTTTCTTGATGGTGTATCTCATCATGATTTTGGTGGTCGCTTTTCCTATGTTGGTGGTCGAAATGGCGATTGGTCGTCATGGTCAAGCGAACCCGGTAGACAGCATGCGCTCCCTAACCACTAACCCAGTGGGTAAACGTATTGGTGGTTTAGTTGGTTGGATCGGCCTAAGCGTGCCTAGTGCCGTATTGGCTTTTTACAGTATTGTTGGCGGTTGGTTGATCTGCTTTCTGCTTGGCGCGATTAGCGATGTGTTCGGTTTTGCACAAGCGACAGCATGGTTTAAAGGTTTTAGCGTTGAGCGCAACCTGTTTGGTACCCTTACCTTTTACGTGTTGACTATTTTGATTGTTCAGGGCGGCGTAAAGCAGGGGATTGAAAAATGGTCGACGCGCTTGATGCCTGCGCTGTTTGTGCTGTTTGGTCTGCTGTTCGTTTACATCATGATGCAAGATGGTGCGATGGAAGGGCTTAAGCACTACCTTATTCCTGATTTCGAAAAAGTTTGGGATCGCAAGCTGATCTTAGCGGCCATGGGGCAAGGCTTCTTCTCACTGACCATCGGTGGCTGCTCTATGCTGATCTACGGTTCCTACCTGAGCAAAAAAGAGAACCTACCGAAAATGGCCATGAGCGTGACGTTAGTTGATACCGCAGTGGCATTTATCGCTGGCCTGGTTGTGATGCCTGCCATGTTCGTGGCGATGCAAAAAGGCGTGCAGATTTACGCTGAAGATGGCTCTCTGCTCAGTTCTGATACTTTGGTATTTACTGTACTGCCACTGATGTTTGATAGCTTAGGCTTGGTTGGCCAGCTGTTTTCGATAGTGTTCTTTTTACTGCTGACCATTGCCGCTTTGACCTCGTCTATCTCTATGCTGGAGTGTCCGGTTGCCTTAGTTGGTGAGCGCTTTAACACTAAGCGTACGCCGACAAGTTGGGTGCTTGGTGGTGTGATTGCACTATTTAGCGTGGTGATTGTTTATAACTTTGGCGCACTGTTTGGTTTAGTTGCCATGGTTGCCACTCAATACTTACAGCCCACTGCTGCGCTGATGTTTTGTGTCTTTGGTGGCTGGGTATGGAATCGCCATAGCAAAATCAAAGAGCTTGAAGAGGGCTACCCAGAATTTCAAATGGGGCTATTTGGCAAAGTATGGCCAGTGTACGTGAAGTTTGTTTGTCCTATTTTGGTTGCTACTGTGATTTGGGCTTCTTTTTAACGTCGCTTTAACTAGTTAACGTCGTCATCAGGCCTGTTAAGTGGATGCTTAGCAGGCTTTTGTTTATACATTTCAGTATCCGCTCGGATCACTAAGCTCTGGCTGTCTTCACCATCCCTTGGGTAGAGCGCGTAGCCAATACTCGCCGTGAGTTGGCATTGGCCGTCTTGGTACTCTATCGGCAGTGCAATGGTGGTTTTGATGTGATCTAGCAGCACCTTGACCGCTTGCTCATCTCGCATGTCATTTAATATTGCGACAAATTCATCCCCGCCGTAGCGCGCGACAATATCTGAATGGCGCAGTTTGCTGGTCACCCTAGTCGCGACGGTTTTGAGGACCACGTCCCCCACATTGTGACCTAAGGTGTCGTTGATTTGTTTGAATTTATTTAAATCTATGAATAACACCGCCAGCAGTTGCCGATTACGCTTAGCCACATCAATGGAGTGATTTAAGTGCTCCTCCATCAAATAGCGGTTGGGCAGGGTGGTCAGTTTGTCGTGGCCTGCATGGTATTCCGCTTTTGCGACCGCATTATAAGCTTCGCCCAGCCGCCGGCCCATACGGATGGTAGAGTGTGCAAGGGCGTCTAACTCTTCGTAGTGGGTGTGTGGTTTCTGCTGCCAGTAATTGCCTCGCCCGATGCTTTCGACTAATTGACTGACGATCCCCAGTTGCTTGGTGGCGCCGCGGCCAAGTCGGCTCGATTGATAGTGAATGAAGGCGTAAAAGACGAGGTAAAAGAAGATAAGCCCCGCCACCATTAGCCAACCGACTTGGGTTAGGTGGGCTTTTATTTTGGAGTAGCGCTGTTCGATTTGTTCAGAGGGAGCCCAGTAGAGTAAGTACCAGTTGGTTTCCGGTAGCTTTGCCCAGCTGACGATTTTGTCGTGCTTTAGGCTTACCTCGGTGACACCAGCCTCAGAGTTTAGGATCTCAATTAATAGGGCTTGAGTATCAGGGCGGTGAAGTAGGTTAAATTCATCGGGCTTAAAGCTGTCTTGCTTAATGGTTTGTTGATAGTCATGTTCTATAAGCTCTTTAAGATCTAAGTCTTGCTCTGCTCTATCAGACATCGCTACGATGCTGCCCTGTTGATTGACAACCATGGCATAGCCTTGCCAACCTAAATGAATATTTAAGATCTCATTGATAAGGATGCTCAAGGTAATATCCAAACCAACCACAGCTTCCAGTTTGTCGGTATCTGAGTGAGAGTAAACTGGCGCGATAGAAGAGATCATCCATCCCGATCCCGCAGGGTCAATGTAGGCGTCGGTCCATACCGCGCTCCGCTCTGGATTATGGACTAAATCTGCTTCGTAATAGAAGTTGTAGCTGGGAATATCGATGGGCTCTTTATAGGTTGCGAGGGTGTCGATATAGGGAAAGATACGGTTGTATGAATCATAGGTGTTGAAATAGATCTGGGAGATCAATGGGTTTGATTGGTAGATCGATTTCATTAGTGGGTCGAGGGCAGACGTTTTGCGTACTTTATCTTGTTCATATGAGCCAATAGCGTGATGCCCACTATAGAAAACGGCTGAGCCGCCAATGTCTTGGGTTGTGGTAAGCATGCCTTGGGGCGATAAGGCTAAGTTGGTGGCTTGCTCTGGTTGTGAGCCATTTGGCTGACTGAATACGTGGTGCGTTTGTTTGGCGAAGATCTTGGTTAACATCGAGACGCTGGCTAGCTTTTGCTCTATGCGCTCGGCCGCTTTAACGGTATGCACTTGAATATCATGAAAAGCGAACTCTTTGGCGACTTGGACCGACTGCTCATTACTGAGTACAACGGTTAGCCAGTAGATCAACAAAAACGTTAGCTCAATACAAACAAACGGAATAAGCGCAGCTCTTACGAAAGACTGCCTGATGGTTGCTTGTATGGTAGGCAGCGGTTTGTTTGTTGAGTGGATTGGTGCCATGGCCCGCCTATATTATTAATAATATGCTTATTAAGTTTAGACGGTTTTTTCTTTTTATCTGATAGTTAGCACCAATCTACTCCATTTAAATCACTATTAGCGAAATTGCCCGGCTTCAGGTAGGAAGTCGAACCCTGCTTGGGCAAGCTTTGCCACTAATGCTGCTTTATCAATATCGAAGAAGTTGGTCAGTTTGTCTAAATCGCCATTGAACTCGTCACGCAATTTCATATTAATAATGCTCATGAGCATTACGCTATCCATTGTCTCGAAATTGGCTAAGTCCATGATCAGTCCTCAAAATCGGAAATCAGCAGGTTTGCCGCAGCAAATGCCGCACGCTCACGGGTTTCTTTAGCGATAGACTCATCTGCGGCAATGTCGTTGAGGGTTTTTAACGCGCAAGTGATCGCTTGCGGGATATAACCTTGGTCACCACTACCAATCTGAGCATACAGCTCACGAACAAGATCGCAACAGTCGTAAATTTTCATTGTTTCTATCCATATAAATGATAACTGCTCTCAATATAACGTTTGATGACAGGAAACTCAAAAGTAGAGTTTGTTTTAGCGCAAGCGGGTGGGGGGAGTGGTTAGGAAATAGGCAAAAGAAAGGGGGAAGGATTCGCTGCGCTCATGAGATTATAGAATGCAGAATTCGCTATGCTCACTAGAGGCTAGAGACAGAGCAAAGTCCAGAATGGTCATCTCGGAATCGAGGAACGAGATGTCCGAGATCTACTCAAAACGCACACTTATCTTAAATAAGACTTCACACGCGGTGAGTAGATCTCTGACAACAATGCCCACCACCAGCGCTCATGTTAGCGATAGTGGGTGCATTGTTTCAGAGATAATGACACGCAGGGGAGCTGCACTATTGTCTTTGGCTCTTGCTACTTAGAGCTTACTACTTCGCTTTTAGCACTTAGCCTTTTACTTGCTGCTCCAATTGCGCCACCAAATCATCAGCAAGGCCAAGTTGGCTGGCGAGCTCTTTCAAATACGCTTTTTCCATGAAGTTTTGCTCGTCGGCAACCAGTAGAGAGGCGAGGTAAATCTCGGCGGCTTGTTCTGGTGAGGTGGCGTTGTGGGCGAGTTCACCTGGGTCTAATGGTTTATTGAGCTCTTCGGTGACCAGTTGATTGACTTGCTCGGTGGCGCCCATGTTTGCGACGGCTTGCTGGATTTTTTCTTGTTCCTCGGCATCAACGTGGCCGTCGGCTTTGGCTGCGGCGATCATGGCTTTAAGAATGAGTGTCGAGTGCTGATCTTCGGTGAGCTGAGGTGCTTGCTCTGGCTGAGTGCTTGGTGATTCATTGTTAGCTTGGTTGCCTTGCCAATCACTGTAGACTTTAAAAGCGAGGGCACCCAGCGCTGCTGCGCCGCCAATACCAGCCACTTTTTTGCCCATCTTACGAGTTTTCTTAGAGCCCATTAAAAGCCCAATCAATCCGCCGCCGACAGCACCAGCCCCAAGAGTCGCCAGGTGGCTCTTATCTTGCCCAAGCTTTTGTGCCCCTTGGCCTAAGCTCTGCGCGCCTTGAGAAAGCGTTTGGCTGCCTTGCTTGACGATGTCTGAATTGAGCGCTTGATTGAGTAAACTTTTAAGATCCATGGTCACCTCCGATATGTTGATGGATCAACCATAGCAGTGTGAAGATGAATTGAAGATTAATGGTGAAAAAAAAGCATCCGGATGGATGCTTTTTTGGGAAAAAGAAGAATACAGATTACAGAATTCGCTGTGCTCACTAGAGACTAGAGACTAGAGACTAGAGACTAGAGACTAGAGACTAGAGACTATAAGAGCAGAGAGCGTTGTTATCTTGATGCTTTTGCTCTTATAGGAGCGAAGCGGTCTCGTTTCTAGAAGCGCAGCGCCCTCGTCTCTTTCCTGTATTCTCAGGGCAAAGCCCGTCTCTGTATTCGTTCTTTTCTATCTCTTACGCCAATTGCGCTTTCACGTGCTCTACGATGTTATCCATCGCGATTGCAGACTTCTCGCCAGCGCGGCGGTTTTTGTATTCGAAGTTGCCTTCGTCCATGCTGCGATCGCCGATAACGATAGTGTGAGGAATACCCACAAGTTCGATATCTTTGAACATCACACCTGGGCGCTCTTTACGGTCATCGAACAGAACTTCGATGCCAGCGGCAGTCAGTTCAGCGTATAGCTTCTCTGCGGCTTCTTTCACGCGATCAGATTTGTGCATGTTCATTGGCACGATAGCTACTTGGAACGGTGCTAGCGCTTCAGGCCAAATGATGCCGTAGTCGTCGTGATTTTGTTCGATTGCAGAAGCAACCACACGAGAAACACCGATACCGTAACAACCCATTTCTAGGGTTGCGCTCTTACCGTCTGGGCCTAGCACGTTACAGTTCATTTTCTCAGAGTAGTTAGTGCCAAGTTGGAAGATGTGACCTACTTCGATACCACGTTTAAGCAGTAGGGTACCCTGACCACATGGGCTAGGATCGCCTTCGACGACGTTACGCAAGTCTTCAATCTGACCAAGCTCTACATCACGGCCCCAGTTGATGCCGAAGTAGTGCTTGTCGTCAACGTTAGCACCCGCGCCGAAATCGCTCATGTGAGCGACGGTGCGATCAACGATGAACGGCAGTTCAAGACCAACAGGGCCTAATGAACCTGGACCCGCGCCAACTAGGGCACGAATTTCTTCTTCGCTTGCCATCTCCAGCGGAGAAGCTACTTGAGCAAGGTTTTCTGCTTTGATTTCGTTTAGCTCGTGATCGCCACGGATGATCAGCGCAATGATGTCTGCGTCGACGTCTTCAGAGGCTTTAACGAACAGAGTTTTTACGGTTTTCTCAATCGCTAGGCCGTGCTGCTCTACAAGTTCAGCAATGGTTTTTGCGTTTGGCGTATCAACCAGCGTCATTTCTTGGCTTGGCGCTGCGCGCTCACCAGCAGGCGCAAGTGCTTCTGCTTTTTCGATGTTAGCCGCGTAATCAGACTCTGACGAGAAAGCGATAAGGTCTTCGCCGCTTTCAGCCAATACGTGGAACTCATGAGAGCCGTTACCACCGATAGCACCAGTGTCAGCCAGTACAGGACGGTAATCTAGGCCCATACGGTCAAACGCTTTACAGTAGGCTGCGTGCATCGCATCGTAAGACTTTTCTAAGCCCTCTTTGTCGATGTCAAAGCTGTATGCATCCATCATCGAGAACTCACGTGCGCGCATTACGCCGAAACGAGGGCGTCGTTCGTCACGGAATTTAGTTTGAATTTGGTACAAGTTCAGCGGAAGTTGTTTGTAAGAGTTCACTTCATTACGCACAAGGCTAGTGATCACTTCTTCAGCTGTTGGGCTAAGTACAAACGGACGGTCATGGCGATCAGTAAAGCGAAGCAGTTCCGCGCCCATTTTTTCAGAGCGACCGGTTTCTTCCCATAGTTCAAACGGCTGAACAACGGGCATCAAAGTCTCAACTGCACCTGCATTGTCGATCTCTTGACGAACGATGTTTTCGACTTTACGCAGCACACGCAGACCAGTAGGTAGCCAAGTGTATAGACCTGAAGCTAGCTTACGGATCATACCTGCACGTAGCATCAGCTGGTGGCTGATAACTTCTGCGTCGTTTGGAGTTTCTTTCAGAGTAGAAAGAAGGTAGTTACTGGTACGCATTCTATGGTATCCGTTTCATCATTGATAAAAGAAAACTTACTGCAGCGCGATGCCACAATAAATTCGATATAGCCGCACATAATATCAGCCAATGGGCAATCTCAAAAGCGTTCTATTGCGGTAACTAAGATGCAATTAGCTGAAACCGTGAATTTTACGTTCAAATCGAACAAATTTACCGCATATTCTTTATCGTCGGTTTTGCCTTTTTTATAGGCGGGGCGAGGATCTTGGCTTAACACTTGCTCAATGACTAACCGAACTTGGTTAGCATTAGGGTGTTGGTTGAGCATTGAGTCAGCTGATTGGGAGAAGTCAACGTTTAACCTCTCAGGCTCTATTTGAGCATAACCACCTACGGCCTCTGGGATTGAGTCGGAATAAGGGATGTACGGCTTAATATCGACGATCGGCGTGCCATCGACCAAGTCGGTGCTACCTAACTCGAGCCAAGTTTGATTGCCTTGCTGGGTGACGCCTTTGAGCTCCACCGCAGACATGCCAATGCCGTTCGGCCGAAAGGTCGCGCGTGAAGCAAACACACCGATGCGCTCATTACCCCCCAATCTTGGTGGGCGAACGGTTGGTTTCCATCCCGCTTGTAGATTTTTATCAAAGAGAAACAGCAACCAAATATGGCTAAATTGCTTGATGCCACGTACCGCTTCGGGCGAGTTAGCCTCACCAACCAGACGAATGCGGGCTGTAGCATTGGGGGCAAGCCTTGGCTGGCGGGGGACGGCAAACTTTTCTTTATACGGGCTTTCAATTAAGCCAATCGGGTCAATAGCGTGCATGGCGGTTCGCGTTTTAGATGGAGTGGGCATAAAAATATCACAAATTCGCTTTACTTTCCTAATGAGAATGATTATTAATTGCAATGTTATAACGTATCATTAAAAAAAGAGAGGCTTCAATGAAAACTAGTATCCACCCTGAATATCGAGATGTGGTGTTTCACGACACCAGCGTAGACCAATACTTTGTGATTGGCTCTACGTTAAAAACTGACCGAACAATCACTTGGCAAGACGGTAAAGAATACCCCTATATGACGTTAGATGTTTCGTCTTCGTCGCATCCGTTTTATACCGGTAAACAGCGAGTAGTAAATAAAGAAGGTCGAGTTGCCAATTACAACCGCCGTTTTGCTCAATTTAATAAACAAGGTGCCAAGTGATGAAAGTACTCAGTAGCCTCAAAAGTGCCAAGCTTCGTCATTCAGACTGTCAGGTTGTCAAAAGGCGAGGGCGAATTTATGTGATTTGCAAGAGCAATCCAAGGTTTAAAGCGGTGCAAGGAAAAGCGAGATAAATCATTTCGCTCATGGATGGGATGAATGGTTGTCATTTGCGCTCTGGCTTAAGTGGCGGTAATTTGTGGTTTTTTTAGGTGTAAATTCGTTAAGTGTTTACCTTTTGTAACATTTACGGTTTTGAGTTGTCCTTCTTGTGACGTAATCTCCTGTGGCTTTTGATAGGTATGTCAATTGTTTTAGGACGTCATTACAAGGAGGAAACAGATGAGTTCATCTGCTTCAAATACGCAATATCCACCTAAGAAACCCCTTTTTACCCGCTTTCTCGATAGCGTAGAATATTTAGGCAATTTACTGCCGCACCCTATTACTCTTTTTGCTATTTTCTGTGTCGCTATTCTGGTTTTGTCCGGTATCGCTGGGTTCTTCGAAGTCGCAGTTATGGATCCGCGCCCAGAAGGTGCCAAGGGCCGAGCGCCTGACGGCATGATTGAAGTGATCAGCTTGCTTAACGCTGATGGCTTGCGCCTTATCGTAACGAACTTAGTGAAAAACTTTGTTGGTTTTGCCCCGCTTGGTACCGTGTTAGTGGCGATGTTAGGTGTCGCAATTGCCGAGCATTCTGGCATGTTATCGGCGGCGATGCGCGGTATGGTCATGGGCGCTTCTAAGCGCATGGTGACGTTCACCGTGGTGTTTGCCGGTATTATTTCTAATACTGCTTCCGAGCTTGGCTACGTGGTGCTTATCCCACTAGCTGCGATGTTGTTCCACTCATTAGGCCGTCACCCATTAGCGGGCTTAGCCGCGGCTTTTGCCGGTGTATCGGGCGGCTACTCGGCCAACTTGTTGATTGGTACGGTAGATCCACTGCTTTCTGGTATTACTGAAACTGCCGCGCAGATGATTGACCCAAGCTATACTGTAGGCCCAGAAGCAAACTGGTACTTCATGTTTGTTTCGACTTTCTTCATTTCTATCACCGGTGCCTTTGTTACCGAAAAAATTGTTGAGCCGAAACTGGGTAAATACAAAGATGAAGAAGCATCAGAAGACCTAAGCAATGACAGTATGGGTAAACTGACTGCGGTTGAGAAAAAAGGCCTTAAGCTGGCGGGTATCGCCGTATTGCTTGTCAGCGCGTTATTGGCTTGGACTGTGGTGCCTGCTGATGGTGTGCTGCGTAACCCAGACACTGGCCTGGTGGCTGGCTCGCCATTCTTGAAAAGCATTGTTGCTTTCATCTTTGTCTTCTTTGCTATTCCGGGTTTTGTCTACGGTAAAGTGGTCGGCACGATGAAAAATGACCGTGACGTAATTGATGCGATGGCCAAGTCCATGTCTTCAATGGGTATGTACATTGTGCTGGTGTTCTTTGCGGCGCAATTTGTGGCATTTTTCAAGTGGACGAACTTTGGTCAGGTGTTTGCCGTTGCGGGTGCTGACTTCTTGCAAACCATCGGTTTAACAGGGCCAATGCTGTTCTTTGCCTTCATCTTAATGTGTGGCTTTATCAACTTGATGATCGGTTCGGCGTCAGCGCAGTGGGCAGTAACTGCTCCAATCTTTGTGCCTATGCTGATGTTGGTTGGCTACGCGCCAGAGACGATTCAAGCGGCGTACCGTATTGGTGATTCGACCACCAATATTATTACCCCGATGATGAGCTACTTTGGCTTGATCTTAGCAGTCGCCACCCGCTACATGAAGAACTTAGGTATTGGTACGCTAATCGCAACCATGTTGCCTTACTCTATCTGCTTTATGTTTGGTTGGAGTATCTTGTTCTATGTTTGGGTGTTTGTTTTAGGCTTGCCAGTGGGCCCAGGCGCGGCGACTTTCTACACGCCGTAATAGTACGCGATGAGTCATTAAGACGAAGAAAGAGTTAAAGATAGAAACCGAAGCCACGCAAAGTGCTTCGGTTTTTTTTACCTTTAGCGCACGACTAAAGCATCATCAGCGCAGAAACCAGCAGTAATCCCGCCATTGAATAGTTAAACCATTTGGCATGTGTCGGTTGGCTGAGTAGTTTTTGCAGCTTTTGGCCTGCCAGTGTCCAAACGCCCACTGTCGGTACATTCACTAAAGCGAAGCCGAATGAGATTAACGCGATGCCATGCCAACTCGCTGAGACGTTGTAGACGCCGATTGCGGTGACGGCCATCGACCACGCTTTTGGATTCATCCATTGAAAGTTCGCCGCCGATAAAAAGCTCATTGGCTGATAATCACTATGGTTATCTGACATTGGTTGGCTGGTGGCTATCTTGAAGGCCAAGTAGCCCAAGTAAGCCAGACACAGAACTTGCAGCACTTGGTGAGTGATAGGGTACTGGTTGAAAATACCCATGAGGCCTAAACCGACCAAGATGATCATAAAGCTGAAACCAAAGATGATCCCAAGCATATGGGGAATGGTGCGCTTGAAACCGACGTTGGCCCCCGAGGCCATCAGCATAATATTATTTGGCCCGGGGGAGGCGGCAGAAGCGACGGCAAATGTCGAAAATGCCAAAAGTTGTTGAGCATCCATGGCGGGCTCTCCTTGATTAGAGATAAACGTTACTTGTATGTTAATCAGGAGTGACGTAAATTTTGTGTCTATATTTGCTTAAAAATTAATTAATTCACAACAAAGTGAGCTTATGGATAAGTTTGACGAAAGAATATTGCGCGAGCTCAAAATGGATGGCCGATTGAGTAACGTTGAGTTAGCAGAAAGAATCGGTTTGTCGCCTTCGGCTACCTTACGCCGAGTGCAAGAGTTAGAGCGCCGCGGGGTGATCAAAGGTTATCGCGCGGTGCTAGATGCCAATAAAATGGGGATAGGTTTTGTCGCTTATGTCACCATCGGGTTATCGAACCATAGCAAACAGTCTCAGCTAGGTTTTGAAGCCGACGTTGCCGAGGCCGATGAGGTCACCGAGTGTCACAATATTACCGGCTCAAACGAGTACCTGCTACGAGTAGAAACCGCGGATTTGGCCGCTTATAAGCAGTTTCACTCTAACGTGCTCGGTGAGATCCCGCAGGTTAAAGCGATCGGCACCTTAGTGGTGATGGATACCGCCAAAGACGAACGCTAATGAGTGCGCCACTTGGCTTTGGCGCTACTCTTTTTCTGACCCCAGTCCCAATACTTTTAACCCAAGACTCAGCAGTAGAATCGATGCTGGCAGGATAATGATCTCCCAAGAGAGCGAGTTAATGTTCGCGAGCACCACTTCTAAAAACTTGACGAATAAGATCACGATGATCACTTCGGCCAATACGTTTTTGAGTTTGCCAATATTGGGTGTTTTTATCCATTTAAGCACTTGGCTGCTGGTGTCGTCTGCAGGGCTTTTATTTGAGATGAATAGCGTGAAAACTCCGTGAGAGAAAATGAATAACACCAAAGCGATCAAAAAGGTATCGAGAGATTTGATTAAATAGGAGATCGCAATGTCGGTGGTATCTAAGTGCGCTAGGCTCTCGTGGGGGATCTTATTAAATAAGAACACTGCAAAAGCGGTATAGGTTTTAACTGCGCCCATAACAAACAGCAGTAATGAGCTAAGTAGTGAACATATGATGGCTATCCAGCCAACATGACGAAACACGTTAAAAGTTTTTTTCATCTGTTTTTGCATGTCAGAGCTCCAAGATAAAAAAAAGGCGCTAATCAAATAGCGCCTTATAAGTAGAGTGTAGTGGATTATTTATCCATGTGGATAACAGTACGGATACTCTTACCTTCGTGCATTAGGTCGAAGGCATCATTGATGTCTTCCAGCGCCATAGTGTGAGTGATGAAGTCATCAAGACCGAACTCACCTGCCATGTAACGCTCAACAATTTCAGGCAGTTCAGAGCGGCCTTTAACGCCACCGAATGCACTACCGCGCCATACACGACCTGTAACCAACTGGAATGGACGCGTAGAGATCTCTTGGCCAGCCCCCGCAACACCGATGATCACTGATTCGCCCCAGCCTTTGTGGCAGCACTCAAGGGCAGAGCGCATCACATCGACATTACCGATACATTCGAAAGAGTAATCTACACCGCCATCAGTCATCTCAACGATCACTTCTTGGATTGGTTTATCGTAGTCTTTCGGGTTGATGCAGTCAGTTGCGCCCAGTTTGGTAGCCAGCTCGTATTTGCTTTCATTGATGTCGACACCAATGATGCGGCTTGCGCCAGCCATTTTTGCGCCAATGATGGCAGACAGACCAATACCACCTAGACCAAAGATAGCCACGGTATCGCCTTTTTCTACTTTAGCAGTATTAAGAACCGCGCCCATACCTGTGGTGACACCACAGCCAAGTAGGCAAACCTCTTCAAGTGGCGCTTCTTTGTTCACTTTTGCTAGTGAAATTTCTGGAAGCACGGTGTACTCAGAGAAGGTTGAGCAACCCATGTAATGGAAGATTGGCTCACCGTCTTTGTAGAAACGAGTCGTGCCATCTGGCATTAGGCCTTTACCTTGGGTTTCACGTACTGCTTGGCAAAGGTTAGTTTTGCCTGATTTACAGAACTTACATTCGCCACATTCAGCGGTGTAAAGTGGGATAACATGGTCGCCAACTTCAACGCTGGTCACGCCTTCGCCGATCATTTCAACCACACCACCACCTTCGTGACCCAAAATTGAAGGGAAGATACCTTCAGGATCGTCACCAGATAGGGTGAAGGCATCGGTGTGACAAACACCGGTCGCAGTGATGCGTACTAGCACTTCGCCTTTACGTGGCAGCATGACATCCACTTCTTCCATTTTTAGTGGTTGGTTTGGACCCCAAGCAACAGCAGCGCGTGATTTAATAAATTTGTCAGTCATCATTTTATCCTATGGTTATGCGCTGCAAATAGTGGAGCAACTTGTAGCGCTTAATTTTTGGTTTCTCTGTTTTGTTGGCACCCATTTTATCTATTTCCATATATTTGATAATCCCATCAAATTGAAAATTATTTTTACCGGTAAGTAATAATCGATGTGGGGGCGGTGTGATAGATAATGTAGGTGATGATAAGTTTAGACGTTATTGTGCGGATCGAGTTGAGAGTAAGAGAAGAAGCGAGCGAGTCTTATAGGTGAGGCGGTTTACATGGGTGTAGATAAGGTGAATGTATTTTTTATGCGACGGGTAGGCAGGAAATGCCCACCAAGATAGGCGAGCATTAGATTATTAGGAGTGATTAGCTGAGAACGTCGTTACTTGTCACCATTTGGGCATAACCAAAGCTTAGCGTTGCGGCCGTCGTATCGATAAGGCTTTGTTCTGGCGCTGCCCAAGCGTCATTGACAACTTGGCAAGGGTAACCCTGATCTGAGGCCTGGCGGGCAATGGCAGCGACGCATAAATGCGCCATGGCCCCAGTGATGACAAGACTAGTTATCCCTTGCTCTGCAAGTACTTGACCCAGTCCAGCATTATTAAAGGCATTGATGTCGCTTTTAATCAGTTGAGTTTCGTTTCCTTTTGGTGTTAAGGCGGGGTGGATATCGCACCCTGAACTACCCGATGCAAAAAAATCGGCGTTGTTATCTGGAAAGATGTGCTGAATATGGATGATGGGTAAGTCATGCTCACGCCAATGATGCAGCAGAGATGCGGCATTCGTCGCCGCTTGTTCCATTCCAACCAAGGGCATGTTGCCTGCGGCAAAGTAGTCCGCCTGAAAATCAACCAAAACGAGCGCGGGTCGGTTTGATTTTGCATGCTGACTTATAACAGAAAAGTTGTCTCGCTCAAGCTGCCATTGGCCTTGAGCGTTTTTTACCCATAATTCTTCGGTAATGAAACCACTGACGATATTCATCGACCAATCGGCAGAAAGCACCGCATGATGAGAATCAATAACCCGAATATTGACCGCGGTATAAACTAAGTTATTCGGGCTCTTTTGCATAAAGTCAGTCCAAAACTGGTGAATGCTATCTCGGCCTTCAAATGTGGTTGGCTTGGCGTCAAATAGACGTACTTCCATCAGAGCGTTTTGGGTGTATCCATCGGCCATTAAATCAACCTTGCCAAGATTGAAGGCATCGATCCATGCTTGGCTTGCAGCGCGAACTTGTTTTTCTATGGTGTTCATGAGCTTCTCCTTTATTGAACCGCTCCATTATATTTGTTCTAATAATCAAGGTAATCACCTCAAGGATGAATTGAATGTTCAGCAATAATGAACAAAAGCAAATTGCCTATCGCATGCAAGTTTTTGCTGAGGTAGTCAGACAGGGCTCTTTTACTTTGGCAGCAGAATCGCTGGGGCACACAAAGTCAGCGGTGAGTACTTATGTGAGTCAGTTAGAAGCATTGCTGGACTGTCGCTTGCTCAATCGCACTACACGAAAGCTTAAATTGACCTCGGTGGGCGAGCAATTTGCTAAGCGCAGCCAAGAACTGCAAGCGCTGATAAAACTGGCGCAAAGTGAAGTTCAGGAACAGCAACTACAACCTCATGGACGCTTGCGTATTACCGCCCCCCATGCGTTGGGGGAGTATTTACTTCTGCCTTGTTTATCGACATGGCATCAACGCTTTCCCGGTTATGAATTGGATTTGCAGTTGACCGATCAGCGGTTAGACCTGATGCAGCATGACTTTGATATCGCGTTAAGAGTAGGGGCGTTGCCCGATAGTAGCTATCGTCAAATTTCGTTGGGCAAACTTGAAAATGTATTGGTTGTGTCACCGAGGTTATATTTAAAACAAGATCTGAAATCCATCAGTAAACTCTTACTTCCATGGCAGAATGAGCTGCAATTATTGGATGAACAAGGGCAACCATGGATTTATGCGCAGCAAAATGTGATTAAGTTAAATTCAGTGTCATCGGCAATAACGGGCGCTTGTAATGGAATGGGGATGGCTATCGTGCCGCGATTATTTGTTAGCGACAAATTGCAAACGGGTGAGCTAGTGGCTATCGATAAGGTGACCGGGCTAGATTCCCGTCCGGTGAGTTTGCTGCATGCCTACGAGCGGCAATTGCCGTTGGCGCTACGTAATTTAGCGGATAGCTTGAAAGTTGCGTTTCAGCCATGATCCGCAATAAAAGGAGAGCAAATTAGGTCGCTCTCCTTTAATCGAACATTGAATTACTGGACCACTTCGCCAGATTCAATCACGGTTTTGCGTACCACGTCGGTAAAGTCTAACGCTTCTTTGCGGATCTGCGCTTCATCAACGGTGAGCATCTCGCGGTCTTGCATTAGCACTTTGCCATCGACGATGGAGTGGCGCACGTTCCCGGCATTTGCAGAGTAAACCAGGGCTGAATATGGATTATAAACGGGGATCATATTCGGCGCTTTGGTGTCGATGACGATGATGTCTGCCAGTTTGCCCACTTCCAGTGAACCAATGGTCTCTTCCATATGCAGCGCGCGAGCGGCGCCCATGGTGGCCATGTCGATCACTTTCACCGGAGGCATCGCGGCGCGGTCTTTGTTGACCAATTTATGCACTTTTGCGACTTGGTTGAACTCATCGATGGTGCTTAACCCGTTACCAGACATTGGGCCATCGGTGCCTAGGCCAACGCGAAGCCCTTGGTCGTACATTTTCAGTGCCGGTGATACGCCTTTAGCCGACTTGATGTTGGCACTCATGTTATGAGCAATTCCCACATCGGCTTTTTTGAGTAGCTCGATGTCATTATCGTCGGCAAGAATGACGTGCGCGCCGATTAGCTTGTTATTGAGGGCGCCAATGCTGTCCATGTACGCCACGGGCGATAGGCCGCCAGAGCGCTCGGCAATCTTCTCTTTTTCACGGTGCGACTCAGCAAGGTGGATCATCACCGGCACGTCTTTTTCTAATGACAGCTTAGCGATTTTCTTTAGGGTTTCTGTGGTGTTGGTATAAGGCGCATGAGGCGCGAACGCTGGTGTAATTCGAGGGTGATCTTTGTATTCTTCGATGAAGTTAAGCGCGTACTGAATTCCTTCATCTGCGTTGGCGGCGTCGGCAACGGGAAACTTAATCACCGACTCACCCAAGATCGCACGCATGCCGATCTTATCGACGGTTTTGGCTACTTCGTCTTCAAAGTAATACATGTCAGCGTAGGTAGTGACACCGCCTTTGATCATTTCCACGTTACCGAGATTAGCCCCTATACGTACCATGTCACGTGATACCAGTTTGGCTTCAAGTGGGAAGATGTAGCGGTGCAATCTGTCTGGCACATCGTCAGCCAGTGAGCGGAAGACCGTCATAGAGACATGGGTATGGGTATTGATAAGCCCCGGCATCACAATATCACCATCGACATCGAGCACTTTGTCGGCTTTATATTGTTTGCTAAGCGCCTTATCACCCACTGCGATGATCTTATTGTCTTTGACCACCACGGTGCCGCTATCATAAACGGTCTTCTCGCCGTCCATGGTGAGCACCATAGCGTCTGTGATCATCAAGTCAGCAGGTTTTGCTGCGGAGGCATTAAAAGAGAGTAGGCCAAGCCCTGCGATAGCAGTGGCCAAAAGGGTACGTTTTATTGTCATTATTATTCCTACGGAACAGGAGGGAAAGAAGGGCAATCATAGACGGAAATACTAGAGATGCAATCGTTTGTTTTATCAGTTTCACAACAAAGTGTGGGGTTTTGGGGGGCTAGACCCTAGACCTGAGACTCTCTCCTTCAGGACCCAGGATCCTCCTCCCACAAAAAAGGCCAACCGAAGTTAGCCTTTTCTCTTTCATTGATGGTCTAGCAAGATTACCAGCCCTTAACTACGCCACCTTGGAAGATCTCCATCGCTGCGTTGTACACTTCGTCAGTTTGGTAAGCTTTAACAAAGTTTTGTACGTTTTCTGCGTTTAGGTTGTCTTCACGAGAAACAATTAGGTTTACGTATGGGGACTCTTTGTCTTCAACAAACACGCCGTCTTTTTCTGGGGTTAGGTTGATGCTGCTTGCGTATGTGGTGTTGATAACAGACAGTGCCACATCATCAAGTGAACGTGGTAGTTGCGCGGCATCTAACTCGACAATGGTGATGTTTTTCGGATTTTCAACGATGTCACGCACGGTTGCCAGTAGGCCCACATCTTTACGTAGCTTAACTAGGCCTTGTTGCTCAAGTAGCAGTAAAGAGCGACCAAGGTTAGTTGGATCGTTTGGCACGGCAATGCGGTCGCCATCTTTGATTTCATCTACAGATTTAACTTGCTTTGAGTAGCCCGCAATTGGGTAAACAAACGTATTACCTGCGATGGTGATTTTGTAGCCGCGGTCAGCAACTTGCTGATCTAGGTATGGCTTGTGCTGAAATGCGTTTACGTCAATTGAAGTATCATCTAACGCGGCATTAGGCGTAACGTAGTCGGTGAAGGTAACAAGCTCCACATCCAGACCGTATTTCTCTTTCGCGACTTTTGCTGCAACTTCAGCCACTTGCGCTTCAGCGCCCGCCATCACACCAACTTTGATCTTGCTGTTATCTACTGCTTTTTCACCACAGCCCGTCAACACTAGGGCAGAAGCGGCAATGGCTAATAAACTCTTAAGGCTAAACTTCATAATAATCTCCTTGTTATAAATCCAATTTTTGTTTTTATCTGTGATCGAATCGGCGTACTAACGCGTCTCCGGCTGACTGAATAATTTGTACTAACACGATAAGCATCACCACGGTGACGGCCATGATCACGACGTCGTAGCGGTGAAATCCGTAACGAATGGCGACATCACCTAAACCGCCGCCCCCTACCGTGCCTGCCATCGCGGAATAACTCACTAAGGTGACCAAGGTAATGGTGACCGAGTTGATAATGGTTGGCATCGCTTCCGGTAGCAGTACTTTACTGATAATTTGCAGTGGTGTTGCGCCCATAGATTGTGCCGCTTCAACTAACCCCGTTGGCACTTCAAGTAGCGCCCCTTCAATTAAGCGCGCCACAAAGGGTATGGCACCAATGGTGAGCGGAACAATCGCGGCTGTGGTGCCGATGAAAGTGCCTATTAAGAGCTTAGTCACCGGGATAATCGCAACCATCAGTACTAAGAAAGGCACAGAGCGGCCGACATTAACAATCGCACCAAGAATAGCGTTCAGCTTAATGTTTTCCAGTAAGCCGCCTTTTTTGGTCGTGTGCAGAATAACGCCGAGTGGAATACCCACGGCAAAACCCACAATGCCAGCTACTGCAACCATATACAGGGTTTCCCATGTGGCGCTTAGCAATAGGTTGCCGTTTAGGCTCAGCCAATCTGTAATGGTATTAAAGGACATAACCAAGCACCTCTACTTTTACGTTGTGTTCGCGCAGAAATTCAATCGCTGCGTTGTCGTCTTGTTCGTTGCCAAATAGCTCGGCGACCATCATGCCGAATTTGACGCCGCCTGCGTAATCCAGATCGGAGCTTAAAATGCTGACATCGATGTTAAATTTACGTGCGATTTGGGTCATCAATGGCGCATCGACGGTTGCGCCGGTGAACTCTAATCGAACTAATGGGTAACTGTTTTCGACTCGCGTTGCTTGCAGACGGACTTGGTAGTCTTCTGGAATGGAGAGATCCAGTGTCGAGCGAATAAACTGGTGCGCCAACTCGGTTTTTGGATGGGCGAAGATGTCACCCACACTGCCTTTTTCAACCAGTTCACCATCGCCGATGATCGCCACTTGATGGCAGATGCTTTTTACCACGTCCATTTCGTGGGTGATCAGCAGCATGGTGATGTTGAGCTTACGGTTAATTTTCTTTAGCAGCTCTAAAATCGATTGGGTAGTCGCAGGATCGAGCGCGCTGGTGGCTTCATCACACAACAAGACTTTCGGGTCTGACGCTAGGGCGCGAGCAATCGCAACACGCTGCTTTTGACCACCACTGAGGTTGGCAGGGTAGGTATCACGTTTATCTGCAAGCCCAACAAGAGTCAGCAGCTCGGAAACTTTGCTTTCGATTTGCTCTTTGCTGATGTTCGCCAGCTCGAGTGGCAGGGCAATATTGTCAAACACCGTCCGTGATGATAATAGGTTGAAATGCTGAAAAATCATGCCGATGTTACGGCGCGTTTTGCTTAGGTCTGACTTGGATAATTTGGTCAGGTCGATGCCATCGACGATCACTTCGCCACTGGTTGGCGCTTCTAACATGTTCACGCAGCGTATCAGGGTACTTTTACCTGCACCAGAAGAACCAATGACACCAAAAATGGTTCCTTGCGGTATAGTCAGGTTAATCTCCTTCAAGGCATTAATCTCTTTAGTACCTTGGTAGAACACCTTATTTACTTGATTCAGTTCAATCATTATTCAAACCTGTGCAGAGTCAGTCGCTATCAGCATAGATAATCTAGCGGGGTTTATCCGTTATTATTTATACCGAATAGTGTTCATTTGAGCGGCTTGGTCAACATTTCAGCAGGAAATGTTGATGTTGCTCTCATTTATTAGATGATGCTATGGGTTTCACATTTTTAAGTCAATAGATATTTTTACGTCTAGACGGCTAAAAGGTAATTGTATAGTGCCAACCGCTATAAAGCGTGTAATAATTTACGCCATAACTAGTTAATGAGGGTTAGATTTTGGCTAAACCTGCCGTGTTTTTAGACCGAGATGGCGTGATCAACGTTGATCATGGGTATGTGCATGATGAGCATGATTTTGAGTATGTTGAAGGGGTGTTTGAAGCCACCAAGAAACTTCAAGATATGGGCTATATGTTGGTATTGGTGACCAACCAATCTGGCATCGCGCGCGGTATGTTCAGTGAAGATCGTTTTCTATCGTTGACTCAGTGGATGGATTGGAACTTTTCCGACAATGGAGTTGAGTTTGATGGCATCTACTACTGCCCGCATCACGCAGAGCATGGCGTTGGCAAGTATAAGCAAGATTGTGAATGCCGTAAGCCAAAGCCTGGCATGTTTATTTCTGCGCGCGATTTTCTCAATATCGATATGGCAAACTCGGTCATGATTGGCGATAAAGCCGAAGATATGATGGCGGCAGAAGCGGCGGGTGTTGGTACTAAGATCTTGGTGCGAACTGGCAAACCGGTTACCGAAAAAGGTGAAAAACTGGCTAGTGTGGTACTCGACAGTATTGCCGATGCACCCGCTTACTTAAACCAAGCGTAAACATCGAGTCGCATTTTATGATGAGGGGATGGAAATGAAAATCTACGTCATTGGCGCAGCGACCTTGTTATTGGCGGGCTGCTTTTCTACACCAGAACCTCAAGACCAGGTGTTTCGTTGTAGCGATAGTTTTGATGTGCATATTAGCAACCGAACCGAAGCCGATCTGCAAGCGGATATTGACGGTGAGCACTATTTATTAAGCCGTGTGCCGAGTGCATCGGGTGAAAAGTTTCAGAGCCATGACGCCAATATGCAGCTGTGGTTTAAAGGCCATGAGGCGAGTTTAAAGCTTCTTGGTTACCCTATTCAGATCTGTACTTTAGTTGTGCCCAAAAATAGCGTCGATCCGAGTTATTAATTCATTGTTTTTATTAAGTTAGAACCCAGTCCTTATGAGCAAAAAACTCACCATTGTTGATATCGCTAAGCTGGCGGGCGTTGGTAAATCTACCGTCTCGCGAGTGCTAACCAACGACCCAAAAGTCAAACCGGCCACTCGCTTGAAAGTCGAGCAGGTGATCGAAGAGTCGGGTTATGTGCCGTCGAAGTCGGCTCAGTCAATGCGTGGTGGCAGCCAAAAAGTGATTGGGGTGATCATCTCTCGTTTGGACTCACCATCGGAAAACCGAGTGGTAAGCGCCATGCTATCGACCTTATATCGCGCTGGTTACGATGTGGTGATCATGGAAAGCCAGTTCTGCAGCCAAAAAACCAATGAACACCTCGAAGTACTCAAACGTCGCAATGTTGACGGGGTGATTGTGTTTGGCTTTACTGGGTGCGACATTGCCATGTTGGAAAAGTGGCAGCAACGCATTGTAGTGATAGCGATGGATACCGAAAATATTTCGTCGATCAATTACAATAACCGTGCCTTGATCGTGGCGGCGCTCGAGCATCTTACCGCTCAAGGTATTGAAGATATTGCCTATTTAGGAGTCGACCCAAGCGACACTACCACTGGTCGCCTGCGTTTAGCGGCGTATCATGATTGGTGTGAACAGCGCGGGATGCAAGCACGCTCAATTACAGGTGAGTTGAGCCACGAAAGTGCTTATGCGCTGGTGGACTCTATTTTAACCGACGCGACCCAAGCGATTGTTTGTGCCAGCGACTCATTAGCGCTGGGGGTGATCAAACGTTTGCAAGAGTTAGGGCGCACAGAGATCCGTGTGACGGGCGTAGGGGATAACCCTTTGCTTTCCTTCCTTTTTCCCAACACCTTTAGCATTGACCCTGGCTATCATCAAGCGGGAGAAAAGTCTGCTAACTTATTGATAAAACAGCTTTCTGATGGCTGTGGCATTCAACATATCACCCAAGAGCCGATCAAGTCTTAACGACAATTGTGTTAATGCTTCCTACACTTTTTATGTGATCTTGTTCAATTTGTGGGACTGTTCCCATTTTTATTTATAAATGCTTTTGGCATTATAATTGGCAGATATGGGAACAGTCCCAAAAATAACAACGAACACAACTCCAATAGGGTGGATGACAATATGAGTAAGATAGCGAGTCAAGACGTAGCGCGTCTTATAGAGCTAGTCGGGGGAAGCGATAATATCGCCAGTGTGAGTCACTGTTTGACCCGTCTTCGCTTTGTGTTAAACGATACGGACGCTGCAGACAAAGTCGCACTTGAAGAGCTTGCAATGGTAAAAGGCTGTTTTACCAATGCAGGGCAATTTCAAGTCGTGATTGGTACTGAAGTAGATGATGTGTACAAGATGCTGATCGCCCAGTCGGGTAAAAGTGAAGCCTCGAAAGATGACGCGAAATTAGCCGCTCGTCAGAATATGAATATCCTAGAGCGTGGCATTTCTCACCTAGCTGAAATCTTTGTTCCGCTACTGCCAGCGATCATTACCGGCGGCCTGATTTTAGGTTTCCGCAACGTGATTGGTGACATCAAAATGTTTGATGGCCAGACCCTGACGCAAATCAGTCAGTTTTGGGCCACGGTACACTCTTTCCTTTGGTTGATTGGCGAAGCAATCTTTTTCTTCCTACCTGTTGGTGTTTGTTGGTCGACCGTGAAAAAACTCGGTGGTACGCCTATCTTGGGTATCACGCTCGGGGTGACCTTAGTTTCTCCTCAGCTGATGAATGCTTACATGATTGGTAAGCAAGTACCAGAGGTGTGGGATTTTGGCCTGTTTGTGATTGAAAAAGTCGGCTATCAAGCTCAGGTGATCCCGGCGATGTTGGCGGGGATGGCATTGGCGTTCATCGAAACCAATTTGAAGCGTATCGTACCTGCTTACCTATACCTTGTCGTAGTGCCGTTTGTTTCTATCATCCTCTCTGTGATTTTGGCTCACGCACTAATCGGTCCTTTCGGTCGCGTATTGGGTGATGGTGTCGCGATGGCAGCAAAAGCAGCCATGACGGGTGACTTTGCGGTGCTGGGCGCGATGGTGTTTGGCTTCTTGTATGCGCCTCTGGTTATTACTGGCGTGCACCACACCACCAACGCAGTAGATCTACAATTAATGCAAGAAATGGGCGGTACACCAATCTGGCCGTTGATCGCTTTGTCTAACATCGCTCAAGCGTCTGCGGTTGTGGGTATCATCATGATCAGCCGCAAAGAAGGCGAGCGCGATATTTCTGTTCCTGCGGCTATCTCGGCTTACTTAGGGGTGACTGAGCCTGCGATGTACGGCATCAACTTGAAATACAAGTTCCCAATGCTCAGCGCCATGATTGGCTCGGCATTAGCGGCGGCGATTTGTGGTAGTGCGGGTGTGATGGCTAACGGCATCGGTGTCGGTGGCCTGCCGGGTATTCTTTCTATTCAACCGCAATACTGGACTATCTTCCTAATGGCGATGCTGGTGGCAATCGCGGTGCCGATTACGCTGACTCTGTTCCTTTACAAGCGAGCGAAAGGCAAAGGTGAACTTTCTCCTGCGAGCGCATAATGTAGAGCTCCGCTCTTAATCAATCTAATCGTAACAACGTAAATGGTGGTGAGCGCTCTGCTTGCCACCCACTTTTCTTATTATCATTCATTAGTAAGTGAGCTTTGAAATGACTGCAGTACAACAAGATTGGTGGCGTACCGCTACCATCTATCAAATTTACCCTAAAAGCTTTTGCGACAGTGGACGTCGTGGCACCGGCGATATTCAAGGGATCATTTCTAAGCTGGACTACCTACAAAAGCTGGGTGTCGACGCGATTTGGTTAACGCCGGTTTACCAGTCACCAATGGTGGATAACGGCTACGATATCTCGGATTACTACGCGGTTAATCCGGATTTCGGCAGCATGGAAGATATGGATGAACTGCTTGCCAAGGCGCATCAACGCGGCATTCGTATCATCATGGATATCGTGGTTAACCATACCTCAACGCACCATCATTGGTTCCAATCGGCGCTGGGTGATAAAAACAGCCCTTATCGTGACTACTATATTTGGCAAGATCCCGTTAAAGGTGAAATCCCGAATAATTGGCAGTCAAAATTTGGTGGCAGTGCGTGGGAGCTCGATAGCGCCACCGATCAATACTACTTGCACCTGTTTGCTAAAGAGCAAGCCGATCTTAATTGGGAAAACCCACAAGTACGGGGTGAAGTAAAAGAGATCATCAGTTTTTGGGCTGAAAAAGGAGTTGATGGTTTCCGTTTGGATGTGATCAACCTTATCTCTAAGCAGCAAGACTTCCCAAGTGATGATAGTGGCGATGGTCGCCGTTTTTACACCGATGGCCCAAGAGTACATGAGTACTTGCAAGAGATCAGTGAAGCGGTGTTCCAAAAGTATGGCAGTGTAACGGTAGGTGAAATGTCATCGACCACCCTAGAGCATTGTCAGCAATACTCGTCTCAAGAGGGGAAAGAGCTTTCGATGGTATTTAACTTCCACCATCTTAAAGTCGATTACACCAATGGGGACAAATGGACCAAAGCGCCATTTGATTTCCTTCAGCTCAAGCAAATCTTTAACCATTGGCAAACCGGCCTTAACGGTAAAGGCTGGGGGGCACTGTTCTGGTGTAACCACGATCAGCCTCGTATTGTCAGCCGTTTGGGCGACGATAAGCGCTACCGTGTCGAGTCGGCCAAAATGCTCGCCGCATCGGTACACATGATGCAGGGTACGCCGTATGTCTATCAAGGTGAAGAAATTGGTATGACCAACCCAGGCTACACTTCGATTGAGCAGTACCGTGATGTAGAAAGCACCAACATGTACGACATTATGGTCAATCAGCAAGGAGTGAGCGAAGAAGACATGTTGGCGATTTTGGCGCAAAAGTCGCGTGATAACTCGCGTGCGCCAATGCAGTGGGATGACTCGTTACACGCAGGGTTCACTCAAGGTACGCCTTGGCTGGCAGTAGCAAAAAACTACCCAGAGATCAACGCCGAGCAAGCAACTGCCGATAAGGGCTCGGTGTTTTACTTCTATCAGCGTTTAATCGAACTGCGTAAAGAACTCGCGGTGATCACAGACGGTGATTATCTGGATTTGTTACCCCAACATAAGCAGGTTTTTGCTTATCAGCGTCAAACCAAAGCTCAGACATTAGTGTGTATTAATAACTACTATGGTGAAGCGGTGGAAGTCGAATTGCCAGTTGATTTAGATATGACGAAAGCGCGTTATGTTCTGGGTAACTACGCGGATATCGACGACCAAGCCGTGGCTTTGTCGCAAGCTCTAAGACCATACGAGACCCGAATTTTCCTAGTCGAGCATTAACCCCCTATGGTGCTCAACCTAAATGAACAATAGTAACGTGAGTTGGCGGCTTTATCTTCTGAGTGAGTAAGCGACAATAATATTTGGGTTAGGGAAATAGGCTTTGGAGTGTGCTCCAAAGCCTTTTTTTATTGCTGGGGGGCGTTCTAGCTGTATTTTACTGTGTAACGGGTCGGCTTATGGTTCATGGCTAACACGATGTTTAGCATCAATGCGCCAAGCACTGAGACCGCAATGACTTCGATAGAGACAAAGAAGAACGAGGCGATCAAAATCATGCAGTCGATGATCATTTGGCTCTTACCGACGGAAAAGCCGGTTTTATCTTGGATCACCAGGCACAGTACATTAAAGCCACCTAAGCTAGAACGATGACGGAATAGGATCAGCATTCCCAGCCCCATCAGCAACCCGCCAACAATCGCGCAATACACATCATTAACGGCATCCACACTGATCACATGATGTAAGTTATCGGCAAAAATAGACACCAACGCCCCTGAAATCGCGCTGTTAAACGCAAAGCGAGGGCCAAATCGTTTCCATGCTAATAGGTAAAATGGGCAGTTGGCGGCGAAGTAGAGCATACCAAAGCTCAGCGGAACAAATTGGGTGAGTAAGAGCGCTAAGCCCGTGGTTCCACCGGTAAGTAATTGAGCCGACTGGAGAAAGAATACGCCCTGCGCAACGATAAACGTGCCAGTTAAAATAGCTATCCAGTCTTCTTTACGTGTGTGTTTTTCCATCAGTATTTAAATTATCTTGCCTAGAATGGCGAGAATAGTAGAGAAAAGTTTAAGTTTTCGGTAGCTTGGTAAGGTAAATGAAGGCAAAGGGATGTAACCGCTTATTTACACGCTGTAAAGCTAATGGTTGACACTTGCCCTCGCTAGGTTAATGATATTGATCCTAATGATGATAGGGACTAATAAACATCATTAGAATTTTACATAAAGAAAGTGAATAATTGCACTTTATGACCTAGATCAATTTATGTAGAATAACACCACCTAATACGGTGACGAAAACGTTTGCGTTTGGTCGTTGTGTGGTTTTTTTGAAACTTTGAGACTATCTGAGTCAGGAGATACAGATGCTAAAGCGTGACATGAACATCGCTGATTATGATGCGGAGCTATTTGCCGCAATCCAGGAAGAAACTCTTCGCCAAGAAGAGCATATTGAGCTAATCGCTTCAGAAAACTACACCAGCCCACGTGTAATGGAAGCGCAGGGAACGCAGCTAACCAATAAATACGCTGAAGGGTATCCGGGTAAGCGTTATTACGGTGGTTGTGAGTATGTAGATAAAGCGGAAGCACTTGCGATTGACCGCGCTTGTCAGCTATTTGAATGTGAATACGCTAACGTACAGCCACACTCGGGCTCTCAAGCCAACAGCGCGGTTTACATGGCGCTGCTTAATCCAGGCGATACCGTGCTGGGCATGAGCCTTGCCCACGGTGGCCACTTGACTCACGGCTCTCCAGTTAACTTTTCTGGTAAGCATTACAACGTGATCCCTTACGGTATCGATGAAGCCGGTCAAATCAACTACGATGAGATGGAAGCGCTAGCGCTTGAGCACAAGCCTAAAATGATCATCGGTGGTTTCTCTGCTTACTCACAAATCGTCGATTGGGCGCGCATGCGTGAAATCGCCGACAAAGTCGACGCTTACCTATTTGTCGACATGGCACATGTTGCCGGCCTTATTGCCGCAGGTGTTTACCCAACCCCTGTTCCACACGCCCACGTGGTAACAACCACGACTCACAAAACACTTGCAGGCCCTCGCGGCGGTTTGATCTTGTCAAACGCCGGTGAAGACATGTACAAAAAGCTGAACTCAGCGGTATTCCCTGGCGGCCAAGGTGGCCCATTGATGCACGTTATCGCGGGTAAAGCCGTCGCGTTCAAAGAAGCGATGGAGCCTGAGTTTAAAGCCTACCAACAGCGCGTTGTGGTTAACGCTAAAGCGATGGTGGCTCAGTTCCAAGAGCGCGGTTATAAGATTGTGTCTAACTCAACGGAAAACCACTTATTCTTGGTTGATCTGATTGATAAAGACATCACAGGTAAAGAAGCCGACGCCGCTCTTGGCGCTGCGAATATGACTGTGAACAAGAACTCGGTACCTAATGACCCACGTAGCCCGTTTGTGACTTCTGGTATCCGTGTTGGTACGCCGGCCATCACTCGCCGCGGTTTCACCGAGCAAGACGCCAAAACACTGGCTGATTGGATGTGTGATGTGCTTGATAACATTAACGATGAGTCGGTGATTGAAGCGACCAAAGTTAAGGTGCTTGAGATTTGTAAGCGCTTACCTGTTTACGCTTAGTACTAGAAACTAGAAACTAGAAACTAGAAACTAGTACTCTTTCACATAAATTATGATCAGTTGCTTTACTCAAGGTGAGGCAACTGATTTCTAGGTAGTAATACTTGGATACTTCTGCTTTTTCCCACTATCGTAC
>Ga0070724_10000446_pt1 | contig 29952 bp, 26 predicted proteins | sample tdDd001_FD_67278 | JGI IMG/M metagenome (GOLD analysis project Ga0070724, IMG submission 67278) | Marine sediment microbial communities from the Atlantic coast under amendment with organic carbon and nitrate - tdDd00.1 | ecosystem: Environmental > Aquatic > Marine > Coastal > Sediment | place... | reverse complement strand
CTAGCCCTTCAAGCGCTTGATCAATGGCAGCTGTGGATGAGTTGGTAATGAGATTGCCCTGTATTTCTACCGGATAAACGCCATCGTCACCTGCAAATAGCCAAGGGGCGAGTTGCCCGGAACTGGGGAAGCGATAGCGCAAGCAATTGTGCTTGAGTAACTCACGGGGCGTTTGCGGTGTGCCATGTTTTTCAAGGTATTCTGGGCTGGCCACCACGGTTGTTTTTAACGGCGCGCTCAAGTTTATCGCCACCATATCTTCTGAAATCAACCCACCTAACCGAAAACCAGCATGTAAGCCTTCCTCTAGGATATCGGTCAAGGTATCGGTGATGGATAACTCCACCTCAATCTCAGGGTATCTTTTTTGAAAACCCGCCAGTTTGTTTCGCACCAATAGAACATAGGCAAACTCTGGTATCGCCAGTTTAAGTGAGCCTCGCTCTGTATGGCCTGCCGTTTTCGCACTGTATAACCCTTCGTCGAGCTGCTCAAAAGCGGGGCCGGTGCGCCTAGCAAGCGCTCGCCCGGCCTCAGTTAGGCTGATTGAGCGGGTGGTTCGAATAAATAGCGCCGTGCCCAGTTGTTCTTCCAGCTTTTTTAGCTGATGGCTGACCGTTGAAGGTTTAACCCCAAGCTCTTGCGCGGCACCCCGCAAGCTTTTGTGGTGGGCAATGGCATTGAATATTTCCAGTGTGGCTAAAGGTAGGCGCATTGTTAGATTTCATTCACTAGTGAGTTAGATAATCGGCGTATTGTTAATGTTATTGGTATTAATTAAAGTTAGCAACAACAAAGCGAAATATTAATTATCAACCGAGGCCAGACTAATGAACACACTTGTGCTTACCGCTCACCCCGATCTTTCTACCTCGACGGCGAACCGAACGTGGTTTGAAGCGCTGTCTGGTATTGAAGGCGTCGTTACTCGTGATTTAACTGCCGTTGGAGGCGCACAAATGCGCTTTAACCCCGCGACCGAGCAGGCACTGATCGAACAAGCCGACCGCATTGTGATGCAGTTTCCGTTCTATTGGTACTCCTCTCCCCCAGTGCTTAAAGCATGGATTGATCAGGTATTGCTGTTTGGTTTTGCCTACGGTCAAGGAGGCGACAAATTGCAGGGCAAAGAGCTGATCCTCGCAATCACAACAGGCGGCCCAGCCGAGAGCTTTCAAACTGGCGCATTCAATAGCTTTAGCATGAATGAATTTCTTACCCCCTTTGAACAAACCGCAAACATGGTCGGCATGACGTATCTGCCTCCGTTTGTGCTGCATAGCGCGATGAGCCGCGACAAAACCAAACTCAACGCCAGCACCGCTGAGCTCATTGCTTATGTCACCGAGCCGCACGTTCAGTCTCTGCTAGAGACGGTATAACGCTTAAACAGATAGAAGATACCCACCACTGAGCTTACCTATTGCATTTTGCTTTAGAAAACAGACCGTCATTTAAAATTTGGAGAATAGAACCATGGAAAAATTTGATAAAAAAGTCGTCTTAATCACCGGTGGCGGAACAGGCATCGGCAAAGCCACTGCATCTAACTTTATCGCGCAAGGCGCAACGGTGGTCATCACAGGTCGCAGACAGCAAGTGCTTGAACAAACCGCGCAAGAGTTAGGTGCGCAATGCCATACCATTGCGGGTGATGTGAGTAAAAATGGCGAGCCAAACCGAATTATTGAACAAGTAATTGGCCAATTTGGCCAACTCGATGTGCTGGTGAACAATGCTGGTACGGGCAGCATGGGGCCGCTATCACACACCACCGATGAGATGATTGAAAACATCTATCGTACCAATGTGTTTGCGCCGCTAGCACTCATTCGCGAAGCCAGCCTTCACCTTGCCGAAACCAAAGGCACAGTGATCAACATTTCTTCTGTCGCCGCCAGCGGCATGATGCCAGCGGTTGTCGCTTACGCTTCTTCTAAAGCAGCGGTCGAGCACGCCACGCGATTACTCGCCGTCGAGCTTGGCCCTATCGGCATTCGCGTTAATGCGGTAGCACCGGGCCTAACCGACACCGATATCACCGATGAAGTAAAAGCCAACGAACAACTGCTGGGCATGATCATCGCCCAAACCCCAATGGGTCGCCTAGGCGAGCCTAAAGACATTGCCAACACCGTGATGTTACTGGCCGACAGCCGCGCTGGATGGGTGACCGGGCAATGCGTTCAAGCTGGAGGCGGTTATTTGTTGTAAGGAAGATAAGCACGATTGTATCCATGCTCGCGACGGTATTCATGCCTTTAGCAAAAATAAGGCAGAGTAAAGAGATAGCCCAGAGACGAAATCTGGGCTATCTCATTGCAAACGGCAATCAAAGCGCCGCTTAACCCTCTAAATATCGCAATGGGTTGGTGTTGGCGATTTGCCAAAATAGCTCTTCTCCCAGTGCGTATCGAAGATCTATCGATAACCGCTTCTCTGAGTACTTCTCGCTTTCAACCATAAAGAAGTCCGAACCGAATAGAACCTGAGGCAGTACCCCTTTCTTTTGCAGTAATAGTTTAAGAAGTGGCACGTTTTCCTGAAAGTTAAATATCGTGTAAGAGATATCCGCATACAAATTGGGATATTTTCCAGACTCCATCATGGCGACGATCTTGGTTAGCCAAGTCGGGTTATCCGGCTGCCTTGGCTCGTTGATGTGCCGTTGCCACTCACTAATGCCACCAAAATGAGCCAAACATATTTTTAACTCTGGGAATGCCAACATCACTTGTTGGTAATTGTCGGGATCGGCCATGGCGTGGGCCTTTTCTTTGCTCATGTCTTTATTGTTCACCGAACCTGGAGAGCAATGCGCCATTAACGGTATTTTCTTCTCGACCATGTACGGGTAAATCTCTTCCATAAGGCGAGGATGATTGGGCCGATACCCGAGTGGCGGGTAGATTTTCACCCCTTGAAATCCCTCTTTTTCCACCGCTTTGGTGAGCCGCTCGAGCGAGTCTTCTCGCCTGGGGTCGATGTGGGCGAAGGGAATAATTCTGTCTTGATATTTAGGCAGGCGCTTTAGCCTTGCAAGTTCTTCATGTTGTTGGTCTATCTCTTCTCGAACTCTCCCCGCCGCCATCAACGCCATATCCATCGGCAGAATGATGAACTTGGTGTTGTCGGGGTAGTAACTTATCAATGTGTCTAAGTTTTGCTGCTGCGTGGTTCTATACGCCGCTTTGATATAGGCGGCGTAACGGTGCAGTTGATCGTTTTTGCTCCAAGGCACCGCCAGCTTCAGCGCCCCTCGCAGAACCCAGCGCAAAGGTGCGATTCGCGCAGCCGCCACCAGTTTTAGCGGGTAGAAATCATTGGGTATATTGTCGTGGGTAAAAATATGGTTATGACAGTTGTAGATAGTTTTATTGTCCATCATTCGATTCCTTTTTCCATGGAACGACCTTCTTGAAATCCACCGTCAAACTCGCGAGCGACAGAATCGCGCATTCGACCAAAATGGGCCTGATAAGGTGCCTAGGTTGAGACTAGTTGAACGCTCGATGGTCGAAGGGAATTACTGAGCGGTTATTGATTAATATCAATCAACGCTCATATAAAGGGCAATGTGTGTTTGCGCTTAAATCGTTGCGAGTCATGGCGCAGAAACACCGATGGGTACGAGCAGTTAGTTTAAGCAGATACCCATCATATCGCGCCAACCATCGTTCCCGCGCTCTAGCGTGGTAATGCATACCTGACTTGAAGCGGACACCATTTAGCTTGGTAGCCGAGGAGATTGGAAGAGGTGTGGAGAAGGCCTCCCCCCACAACGGGTCATCTCGGAAGCGCTCCACAGAAAGCGCCACACCAACTGAAGGTCAGGCGCTATCCGAGATCTTGTTTCAGCAAGTTAGGTGTGAAATCGCAGTGCGACCCACAGGGTTTGATGCTTTGTCTACTCACTTCATATGCAGGGCACTTTACAGAGATTAACCAGCAATATTGTCTTTCAGTTCAAAAGTCGCCTAGGCTTATAAGTTATTTTGAATCCCGTGTAATTTTTTCATTCCCTACCCTGTCTATATCTCCACATTCCCATTAACCTCATGAATATGACACAGAGGTGTATATGAAACGACTGCTTAAAATTTTGCTCCCTCTATTGGTAACTCTACCGCTGGTTTCTTTGCTGTTTAGCCAAGCCAGTACCGCCGACTCTATGAAAAGCCAAGCACCGAAAGGGACGCTTGAAGTTGCGACATTAGCTGGCGGTTGCTTCTGGTGTACTGAATCTGACTTGGAGAAGCTCAAGGGGGTAACGGATGTGGAATCTGGTTACTCTGGGGGCACACTAGAGAACCCTGCTTATAAGCAAGTGTCTTCTGGTAAGTCTGGGCATATTGAAGTGATCGAAGTCACTTACGATTCATCCGTTGTAAGTTATGAGCAAGTGCTGGATCAGTTTTTTCGCCATATAGACCCAACCGATGACAAAGGCTCCTTTGTTGACCGGGGACCTCAATATCGCCCTGCTATCTTCTTTCACAATCAAGATCAGAAAATGATTGCGGAAAATTTCATGGCAGAGATCGAAGAAACCAAGATCTTCAAGAAGCCACTAAAAACAGAGTTAATTGAATTTAAGAAGTTTTGGCCTGCGGAAGAATACCATCAGGACTATTACAAAAAGAACAAAGTACGTTACGGATACTATCGCTATGCGTCGGGTCGAGACCAATATCTAGACGAGATCTTTGGTGATGACCGCGAAGAAAACCCAAAAACCTTGCGTCAAATTATCGATTCGAAAAACATGGTTAAGAATTTAAAACCTTATACCAAACCTTCGCAATCAGAGATCAAGAAGAAGCTCACCTCGCTTCAATATGAAGTCACCCAAGAAGACGCTACTGAACGCCCTTTCAATAACGAATACTGGGACAACAAACAAGCGGGTATCTATGTAGACATTGTGACCGGTGAACCACTATTTTCTTCAACGGACAAATACAAATCTGGAACGGGTTGGCCAAGTTTTACTCAACCAATCAACGCAGGTTATGTAGTTACAACCACCGACTACAAACTGATTTATGCAAGAACCGAAGTACGAAGCCGCTTTGGTGACTCTCACTTAGGCCATGTGTTTAAAGATGGCCCAGCCCCAACCGGGTTGCGCTACTGCATGAACTCGGCAGCCATGAGGTTTGTAGCAGTCGATAAGTTAGCGGAAGAGGGTTATCAAGAATACTTGCCGTTGTTTGAGGGGGAATGACTTCTAAGTTAGTCGCGGTTCCATCTTCACCCAATCTGGCTGGGCAATTTTCACTGTTAAAATCTAACCAGTTTGGGTGATAAAGAGTAATTGTGTCTCGTATCTCAGTAGAAAGAAAAGAAGCCATATTAAAGAAGTGGCTTCCTCCCCATTCGATGTCAGTTACAGAAGTGCCGGGAAAGGAAGGAATTAGTACAGCGACTCTGTATCATTGGGGACAACCATCATTCCCACGCTCCGGCGTGGTAATGCATATCGAGCTTGAAGCGGCCACTATTTGGATTGATGGGCAAGCAAGTTGGATTGGGTGGGGGAAGTTCTACCACCCCCACAACGCGTCATCTCGGAAGCGCTCCACAGAAAGCGCCACACAACTGAAGGTAAGGCGCTGTCCGAGATCTTGTTTCAGCCAGTTAGGTGTAAAATCGCGGTGCGACCCACTGAATTTGCAGAGGTGTTTGGTGCTTTGTGGCGACTAACAAAAGCATCTATTGGCTTCTTTAATCAGCTAATACTTGCTTCATTGCTAGCATGCCATTTAATGCCGCAGGAAAACCGGCGTATACTGACATTTGCAGTATCACCTCTTTGATTTCTTCTTCAGTACAGCCAACGTTTAGCGCTGCATGAATATGAACTTTCAGCTGTGGTTGGCAGTTTCCTAAAGCCGTTAGAGCCGCAACCGTTGCAATTTCTCGGGACTTAATATCTAGCCCCTTACGGTTATAGATATCACCAAATGGGTACTCGATTGTATATTTAGCTAAGTCAGGGCAAATATCGCTAAGGCTTTCGATAACATTCTGACCAGCTTGGCCATCAATCAACGCCAAATTTTCTAGCCCGGTTTCATATCTCGTTTTATTCATCATGTGATCCTACATTTGAAAAGATTAAACGTAGGCTACGGGTTAGAGTACACTCTAAGTCAAGAAGATATTCTGTCTTGATAAAATGCGATTTTACTTTCTAAAGCACTTAAATGGTTTTGCTGTAACTCTATCTCCGCTCTGATTTTATCACGATGTAAATCAAGCATAGCTTTACGTTGTTGCAGTGTCGTATCACCTATTTCTCGATAGTCGGAGTATTGCTTAATCTGCTCAAGAGGCATCCCAGTTTCCTTTAATCGGACAACAAATTTAATCCACTCTGTATCACTAGCTGTGTAGTATCTATGACCGCTGGCATTACGCTTCACCACTTTAAGTAGGCCAATTTTCTCATAGAAACGTAGCGTATATGCAGAAACCCCAACTAACTCAGAAAATGTTTTGATATTCATAGTAACACCGTAAATTCATAGAAAAATCCGTATGCGACAGTCAAAATCTAGCGCTCACATTCAAACCCTATATCAATAAGTTAGGACTTAAATCACCTTATGACTCGCGAATATTGATAGCAAAAGCCCGCAACTTGAAGTGAACTCACGTTCTTACTCACTGGGTTATCTAAGATGCTTAATGCTTTACCTTGATAGGCAAAAGGCAAGACTTGAACCCGAGCTTTTTTACGCCAACCATCGTTCCCACGCTCCAGCGTGGTAATGCATATCGAGCTTAAAGCGGACACCATTTAGCTTGGTAGCCGAGGAGGTTGGAAGAGGTGTGAAGAAGGTCTCCCCTCCCCACAACGTCATCTCGGAAGCGCTCCACAGAAAGCGCCACACCAACTGAAGGTCAGGCGCTATCCGAGATCTTGTTTCAGCAAGTTGGGAGTGAAATCGCGGTGCGACCCACCGAGCTTTCCTAGATGTTTCAGGCCTTATCTTGGCAAGCAAAAGGCAAAACCTGACCCCGAGCTTTTTAACTCATAATTGGACATAACTAAGTTAGAGTTAATAACCTAATAACTGTCATTGCCATAAGATCAAGTATCTCAAACTGAGCAGTTTATCGCTCAAATATAGACGATGCCGTTCATACTAAAACGCTCCCTACCGGAAACCTAGCGTAAGGGCAATGCTCTTGCTGAAAATTAGCTTGTAAGAAAGAATTGAAGGACACGAATAGTACAATAAAGGAACCAGCCCGCTAGGCGGGCCTGCCCGTTTTTACGCTAACATACTTAGAAATGCTACTGCAATAATTGCAGCAATAAAGGCGCTCAGAACATGCGCACCACAAAAAGTAAGTACACTCACAAGAGCTCCAAAAGCCCACATCCTTTCTGAAAGCAGGTCTTTCCCTTGATAACTTAGATGCATTAAGCCTCCTTATCTCAAGTCCCATCGTTCTCTTGTTGAGTTGGGCGATGGAGTGAAGACCCGTAGCCTTTTCTGATTTTAACCAGTTTACACGGCGACTACGACCCAACTGGACGGTTAGGGCTAAAGCCCAAATCGGCAACTGAATTCATCGAATGCACAATGAATTCAGAAAAATAACTGAATGTGATTTTATCAGCTCGAAAAATAAAATCATACACACTGAGACTATTTTTGACTGTTTTTTTTACAGCGGCAGCGGCAAGCAGTTACAAATTAGCTATACCTGTATCGACAGATTCTTTGAGTAGGCCCAACGTGCCTCTTCTATGGGCTGATTCTACCTTACCGACTTCAATCCTTAACAGTTCAGATAATCTTGTTAATGTCTCCATCTCACCAGAAAGCCAATCGCGAATATTACTCACTCGATACCTATCGAAAATAAAGTCAGAAAACTGTCCAATATTCTTGGTATCCCAGCCACTAATTATTTCAATCCATTCCTCAGCTGATTGTTTGTTAATGAAATTACTGTGCCTGAATTGTCTATAGACTTCTATATCCATATCACACCATGATTTTTTTATTTTTTCGAAAATTTCATGGATGTCTATTTCATCTTTTTGTTTGGAAACTATATCTTTTTGATAGTTAAACTTATCAAGTATCTCCTGCGTTTCAATTTTTAATCTGTGGAATCGTTTATCTAAGTCTAAAAGGTCAAAGTTCTTTTGTTGGCATAAGTCATCGATCTCAGACAGAAAACTTACCCTGTCCCCCTCTATGAATCTCTTATCTAATAAATATAAATAGAAATCACATGACTCAAACCACCTAGAGATTGGAACATCAACTTCAACAAAGATAAATTTAATCAATATCTCTAATAAATCATTAAACTCTTCTTCAGAAATCATATAGCACCTTGAAAACATTAACTTATCAATTGGAGATGCTTTCCACGGTAGCCTTCCCAGATTATCTATAATTGGGGGGAGATGTATCTTTCCACAACAATATTCTACCATCTCATCTGAAGGGGTATTTATTGTTCTATAATTTTTAAACTCATCATATTCTTCATTTTCTTTTTTAACATTAAATTTCAGGTTTGCACTATAGTCTAAACCTTTCATTATTTCATCTGAAGTCTTTTCCATACAGTAATGTAGATACGAAACTCTAAGGACATCTTCAATAATCAATTCCATACTTGCATCAATATCAAGGTTATCATTTTCGATTATTAAATTGTAAATGTTATGTAACCTATTGGCAGCGCGCTTCATAGCTCTTAAGTTGGTAAAGCCTAAAGTATGAATTTTTTGCTCAATGATGTACTGATATTTATGAAAATAGTCATAATGAGCAAAAGCAATCTCCAATACTTCTTCACTAGTTCTATTAAAATAAACTCTATCAGAAAATGATTTTTCAAGCATTGCTTTATCAATTGATGTCTCTTTTCCATTCATGACGAAAATAAACTCTAATTTTTTTTCGTCAATCAGTTGTAGGCATTCACCTACAATGTCTTTCTCTAGTTTAGAATTAGCAACACGTTCTAGATCGTCTAGAATAACTGTTACATCGCTAATTCTATTTAACATTGCATGTTTTACTGCCCCTGCTGAACCTTTAAGAATGGACGTTATTGCTCCTCCATGCTCTCCGACGTTATCAAGAAGGGCAAATCCACCATCTTTTAATTTCCCAAGCAGACCTTGATCAACTTTTTCTGACAAATAAATACAAGATATAAGTTTATCTCTAAAATCATCAAGGCTTGATAATCCAATTAAAGAAAAAAAGATTACTTTTTTCCCCTTGACTTCAAGGGTTGGTATAAGTTCAGTTTTGATATAATGCGTCTTACCAGTACCCCATTCACCATCGAGTCTGACCATGGAAGGAAAAGAGTCGTCTTCAAGCAATGTTAATATTTGTTCTGTTATATGTGACATAATCAAATTCCAGTGTCTAGCTATCTAGTCAGTATACATAGTATAAGTAGGCTTGGAAGTGACCAATATCTTGGTTGAAAATATACAAGAAAAGCTATTTTGATACGGTAGTTCTTCTTTAAACCGTTTCTGCTTTAAAGCACATGGAGCATAAGAGGGGTAGACATAGCGCTCTTTTGGGAAGGAAAGTAAGCACACTGATTCTTGGGCATGTCACCCAGTACCTCATTAGATCAGGATTCGGAAAATCATATTAACAGCATATAAATGACTTTTAGCTCTAAATGATAATGGGGCATTTCCACGTTAGAAACACCCCACCAACTCATATAGACTTAGATATCAAATCCGCCTTCAACAACCCACCTTTCGTGAGCAACTTCGGCGAAAAGTTCGGGTGTCTACGCTGTTTATAAGCCGCTAAGATCTTCTGCAACCCCTCGGCCTCTAACAGCGAGATATTAATATCGGTATCCATGTCTGCTGCATCGATAAAATCATCAGAAAACGCCGGTGCGACAATCAACACCTGCGCGACGCGGTGGCCGTTCGCTTCGCAGCGTTTTACGTACGATTTCACCTGCCTAGAAGTGGATGAATACTTGGCAAACTGTCCGTTTTTAAATGACTTTGCTTCACCAATGATCACATCATCATTTTCAAGCGACACAATAATGTCTGCTTTGTCTCTCGCGGTATTGATGTCTTTTCTTAAGTCTTCATCAACCGTCATGCCTAGCTGCTCAAGTATGGAGCGTGTTGTCTCTTCAAACTTGATGCCAATGTCGGCTTCTTTCACATCAATACCCGCAGCCACAAGCGCTTGTAAGTCCCTTGATGCCAACGAGTGGTAGTTTTCAATTAGCCGATCATTAGCGCTCGCAAAGCTTTCTAAAATCTGAACTCGCGGATTACCTTTTCTCGGTAAGCCCATGCTGGTGCGCAGCGCTTTGATCTCTTCGTTGCTGTAGAGGTATAGAATGTCGAGTGGCGTGATCCCGAGTGCTTTTAGCCTGTCTGGGTCTAGGGTTTCTTTACCTTCAATTTCAAAGTCATCGCGAATTCTGTCATCGACCGACGGATCGGTTTCCCCTAACTTCTCTAGCAGTTCTTTATAGCCACTAACGCTCAAGGCATTAAACTCATCATCTTCGCTGCCTTTTAAACTATCGACCAACACGTCAATCCGCTCTTGTAGCTTAGTGCCAAGGCGTTGAACCGAGACGTTCATTTCCTCAATTAAGAGCTTAATACGTTCTTTACGTTGGTTTTGAGTCGCGTCTTCTGCGTGCAAATCAGTTAAGAGAATATTTCGGATCGAGTAGCCGGAATGAGCGATGGTCGTAATTTTATCTTGGCGGCTAACACCTCGGATCTTGTGACCATGATTTTTCAAAATATTTGACAGCTCTGCGTCACTAAATGAGCGTAAGATCCGCAATACGTACTTATCATGTAACTCTTTACCTAAAACGTCGTGAATAATCTCGACAATCTCATCCGCGATCATCACTTCGGTACGGCGACGACTGATCAAGATCATGCCTGCTTCACGAAGGTACTCGAGCGCTTCCTCTGTACCATTTTCTGGTATCGGGTTAACTAAATGCTCCACTGCGTGGACTTCTTCCCGAGAAAGCCCCATGCGCTCGGCCAGAATGTTAAGAATGACTCTTTCATCTTCCGAGATTTTTGCCGCTCGGTTGGCTTTTAGGTCATTAAGAAAGGCTGACTCGACACAATCATGGTAGATAGACAGGCGATCTATACGCTCAAACCCTGACGGTTCGTAATCGGCAAACTCTTGCGCCAGTTCTTGGCTTAGCTTTTCGATGGCGTCATATTCCTTGGCATATAGCGATTCAATCCAAGGTATCGTCGCGATGCAGTTGCCGTCCCGAGACAAAATGTTGATAAGAAGAGAAACTTGGGGACCACCGATCGCAATTTGTTCTTTTACATGCTTTGTGAAGAGCGAGGTTACACAGCCAAATAGCTGCGTAATTTCATTACCAGACGCAGACTTAAGTTGCCCGTCAATCTTATCTAACTGCAAACACAGTGCTTCATCGTCTTTCGAGTCTTGGCACATCTTGTCGATGCAATTGACGAACTTCGACCGTTCCACTTGGTTGGTGTGAGTCAAAACTTGATTTAGCTTCATCTGGTGGCCTCGAGCTTTAAATGCAGTAATCAGAAAATGATAGCGTGTCTCGACACCTAGAAAGTGGACGCATATCAAATCACTGCATATTTATGATTAATAATTAGCTAGATGTTGTTTAGAGGCATTTTTATCGCCAGCAGTTAACGGGCAGACGAATAGCGCTAGCTGTTACTGCTAAACTTTTCTTATTGGTCAAAAAGGTACGACTAAACCTAGCGGGTTAATCGTACCAACAATGAAATTTGACATCAAATGATACGTGCATGAGTTCTATCCTGTTATGCGGTAAAAGCGCAACAGTAAGGCGATGTTTTAAGCAGAGGGATCGCTTCAAGTAGATCCCTGACAACAATGCCCACCAGCATCGAACTGCTCAACTTTCGTGGGTACATTGTTTCAGGGATGACGCCCAAAGATGTTGTGTCACTCCTAACTTAAAGGACGAAAGCCTCTAAGGCTTTCACTCGAACAGCCTAGATGCATTCAATATGAGCGGTCGCTTCAAGTCAGGTATGCATTACCACGCAGGAGCATGGTAACGAGGAAAATAGGCAACGGCAGCAGCCCGATTTAGGTTCCTTATTACGGACTTAATATGAGCCGCCTGATGATTTACAAGCATTAAGTTCTAAATAGCAGACTTATTCAATGTTCCCCATCCCGCTCACTTGCATTATGCTTAAAGACAACCGTCAAATAGCTCAAAACCTTATGCCAAATAGCCACTTCAACACTCAATTAGCCGAAGCAATCGCTGCGATTAACACTCCTAAATTTACCTCACGGCTTATGGCGTTGTTGGGCGCGCTTTTGAGTTATGACTGCGCGGTGATCTTGGGTTATCGCGAAGGAAAACATCCGATCTATTTGTATGATTCGATTGAAAGTGAGCGAGAGCTGTTGTTCCAACGCTACTTGATCACCTCGTTTCAAGATGATCCTTTCTACCAAAAGCTGGTTGAAGAGAAACAGCAAGGCATTTTTACCCTCAAAGACGTGAAAACCAATCAGCTGGAATATCAGGCTTACTATCAGCAGTTTTACCAACAAACTGGCTGGAAAGATGAACTGAGCATGCTGATTAAAATTGAGCCGAGCCGTTGGGTGATGCTCTACTTTGGCTATCTTGAGGAAGGGAAGCGCTTTACTCAGCAACAAGTGAGCCGCCTTCAGCCCTACTTTTCCATTATTCAGGCGCTGTGCCAGCAACATTGGCATCAAACCGAGTTTGTCTTTGCCGAGCCAGTGTTCTCTGCAACCTCCTACTCCCGCGAAATGCGGCTTTCTATTGAGCAGGCTGTTGGTTCGTTTGGTGAAAGGGTGCTCACCAAACGCGAGCAGCAAATTGCCGCGTTATTGGTGCAAGGAGCGGATACCAATACGATTTCATCCCAGCTTGGGGTTACTCAAGGCACGGTTAAAAATCATCGCAAGCGAATTTATGCGCAGTTAAATGTCGCGTCATTGAGCGAGTTGTTTCAGCTGTTTCTCAATCACCTGATCACCCAATCAAGATAGCAAACTGTCCCTTTAGGGATATATTGAAAGCCGTGCGCTCACTTTAGTCTGAATAGAACTACTCTTTACCAAGACACAACAATGACAACGGCTCTTATTCAAGATTTACAAGCACGCGGTTTGATTGCTCAGGCCAGTGATTTAGCGCAACTAGAACAGCTTCTTTCCCAGCCGCAAATCGTTTACTGCGGCTTTGATCCAACCGCAGGCAGTTTGCACATCGGCCACTTGGTGCCTTTGATCATGTTAAAGCGTTTTCAAGATGCCGGGCACCAAGCCATTGCTTTAGTTGGCGGCGCCACGGGGATGATTGGCGACCCGAGTTTTAAGGCCACCGAGCGCAGCTTAAACTCGGAACAAACGGTCTCTGGCTGGGTGGCGGATCTGTCGAAGCAAGTTCAGCAGTTGATGAACAGCCAGCTAAATAAGCCCATGATCATGGTCAACAACGCCGATTGGGTTAAGAAGATCAATGTGATCGATTTTTTCCGCGATGTCGGCAAGCACTTTTCGGTCAACAGCATGATCAGCCGCGAATCGGTAAAGCAGCGTTTGCAGCGCCCAGATCAAGGGATCTCGTTTACTGAGTTTAGCTACACCCTGTTGCAGTCCTATGACTTTGCCGAGCTCAACCGTACCCACGGCTGCCGGCTGCAAATTGGTGGTAACGATCAATGGGGTAATATCGTGAGCGGCATCGACTTTACCCGCCGTCAAAATGGTGAGCAGGTGTTTGGCCTGACCTTGCCGCTCATTACCAAGTCCGACGGCACTAAGTTTGGCAAAACCGAAGGCGGCGCGGTGTGGCTCTCGCCAAACAAAACCTCGCCCTACTCTTTTTACCAGTTTTGGCTCTCGACAGAAGATGTCGATGTGTACCACTTCTTACGCTATTACACCTTTTTAAGCTGTAGCGAGATTGCAGGCATTGAAGCAAGCGATCACGCCAGCCAACAAAAGCCGCAAGCGCAGCGCATTTTAGCCGAGCAAATGACCCGTTTTGTCCACGGTGATGAAGGGTTAGCAAGTGCCGAGCGCATTACTCAAGCGCTGTTTAATGCAGACATGCAAAAGCTAAGCTTGAGCGAGCTAAAGCAGCTCGAGTTGGATGGCATGCCGAGTATTGAAAGCGCCAACAACGATGTTATCGAGCTACTGATTGAAACGGGGCTCGCGAAGTCGAAACGTATTGCTCGCGAGTTGATTGCTAGTAATGCCATCAGTGTGAATGGCGACAAAATCGAAGCAGAAAACCAAGCGTTAGGCTTTCCGCTATTCGACCAATATTGGCTTATTCAACGCGGTAAAAAGCATTTCTGCTTGGTAAAACGAGCAAAAGCGTAGCCGCTTTACAGGTGGGGCGAGCCGGCGGTTGTCACTTTAGGCTCGCTTTAATCACTCCCTCGATATTCGCTTCTTAGTACTGCGGCATCACAACCTGTGACGCAGTGATCCCCACTAAGGCCGAATATGCTCAAAGCGCACTTTTTGCACCTGCCCTGCCATTGGCTGGCTTTCAACGACGTCCGCTTGGAAATAGTAAGGCTTAAGTAACATGGCGCTGTTTTTCGGTCTGGCGTAATACAGGTCGGCGGGTTTGCTGTCGCTTTGCTGGGCATAAAGATAACCAATCAAGGCGTGCTCGAATTGGTGGTAGCCATTGCCCCAGTGGAACGCCTTAGTCGACTTAGGATTAAGGCCAACGCCGCCATGTTGGTGATCGACCCACGCATCCATAAAGGTGGGCAGGGTGTATTTGAGGGTATCTTTCATCGAGCCATCAACCAGCGATACCGTCATGGCCGCTTGATCTAACTCGGCCCATTCCCACGATGCACTGCCATGGGCGTAAGGTCTCGCTTGCCATCCAGTAATTAGGCTGCCTTGCCATTTCGACTTAAGCGGCTCGGAGAAAAACGCTTGTACGTCAGCAAAATTTTGCTGGTACTGCGCTTGCTCTAAGGTGTGTTTCATGCCCTTGAGCGCAAACTGACTCCAATCGGCCTTATCCAGCAGTTGCCCGGTTAAGTAGGTCATCCAGTAAGCTTTGATGGTATGGCCAAAATCGTTATGTTTGGCACTTGGTAACATCACAGCTTTGTGGTGTATGGCGCCATAGAAACGCTGCTCGTCATCGGCGTGGTAACGCTTTAGCATTACTTGGGTTAGCCAGCGTAAGTCCTGTTTCCATTTAGTTTGGGCTGGCTGTGGCAATAGAGGAGCGACCAACAATAGGTAGCCGTTGATCTGATCTAACTGAGCCACCAGTTCGCGCTGTTTGCTGCTTTGCTCATCGCCATCTTTAAGCACCCACGCTAAACCTTGGTCGCCCTTTAAACGGTAGTTATCAAAAATGAACGCTTGCTGCTTGATGAGCGCTTGTTCCACTTTCGGGTCTTGGGTCAAATAGTAATACATCGCCAGGCCCACCAACGCGTAGGCTTGGTCTTGCGAGGTGCGCTGCGTCCAATCAAGCATGGCTTGATTGTTTTGGGTGAAGCTAACATAGCCGCCGTTTTGTTTGTCTTGCAGTTGGTCAATAAGGTAATAGGCGCCTTGTTTGGCAAGGCTCAGCGCCTGCTTGTCGCCCGTTAGGTGGAACAGCACCCCATAAGCGTACGCTTGGCGGGACTTCATGCGAGTATAGTCGCGATTAAAATGCGGCCTGATCCAGCCCTTGTTCAGTTCCGGGCAAACATGCTCGGTATCAAGCAAGGCGCCGTTGTCGCAGCGAAAGGTCGGAAAATTGCCAACAGGGCTGCCCTGGGCACTGTCCATCATCCAATAGGGCGCGAGACCGCGACTTACATGGTCGAGCCAATCGGCCCCCGACGGCAGCTGAGGCGAGGCGTAGCAAGTAGCACTTAGGGTGGTCAGTAGAAATGCGATAGATTTACGAAACATGATTTTATACTAAGCAGTTGAATTTATAACAATATAAGCAAAGAGGCTCTCACATATTGCCAATGCAATCACATTCATTAAAATTGATTTACTATGTCTATATATCACGCTTGGGGCTGCGCGCTAATCGTCGTCATGGTGCGCATCGCTAGGTAAGCTTCCCCGCCACCTAGCGTAAACTGAGCATTAGCAAGGGTAATTGCGCCGAATTATTCAGCGTTCGCATCGCATTAGCTCAATTTCACGCTAAAGTTGATGCTCAAATAGAAACTAGCGCTTAAACTGTAGTTTGTAATTAGATTCCAGCAAGAGCAGAAGGATCAGTAATGACTCACGAAACTAAAACTATGGAAGTGCCTGTCGCTATCGCCGATAGAGTTCAAGCTTTGATTGATGGCTTTGAAGCGAAAGAGAAGTTCAACGCAGAGCAAAAAGTGGTAGTGAACAACTTGCTCGCTATGGATAGCCTTGGCTGTGAAATGGCAGTGTATAGCTTGCCTCAGCCCGAGTTGTTAGACACGCTAAGATTTGTGTACGAGCTATCTGGCACCAACAGCAAGTTCGTTAAAAACATTCTTACTCAGTCACGCGAAAACCCGAAAAAAGTACTGTCTGACTCTCAACGATCGTCAGCAAAGAGCCTACTGTTTAACTTGCTCAACGACCCTTCTGTTCTTTCAGCAATCAAAGAAATTTAGTGTTAAGCGCCTTTTCAAAATAGATTGCGAGCAGCAGCTTCCCTCATTCAAACAGAGCACCTTTTCAGGTGCTCTGTTTTGCGAATATCAATTCAATATCACCGACTATCATTTTGATGGGCAAATCTAAGCGCCATTTTGAGATGTAAAACCGCGGCGTTCTAGCTAGGAAGTTTATGCACCTTCAAGCGATATAAATGGCAAAAACTCAGATGTTTCGCCCATTTTTGTACAAAAATAATGTGATCTATCTTTTACTATTGAACTAAAATGACGCTTTTTTTGGCTCGCCATAAGTGAATGCACATGCACTTTTAGTGCATAACGGCAGCGAAAATCCGCTAACATTTACACAAAATAAGCCAAGCAATGGATAACTCGTCGGTTTAGCGCCATTAAGTCGAGGCACCTCGCAAAATACCAGCTTGATATCGGTCACATTCCTAATAAATTATTTCACTTACCATGGATGTACATTAATTAACTCCCCTACTACGACCTGCTCCAAATAGGTTCGTGCCCTCTGTAGTTTATAGAAAGGATAAGTATCAAAATGATAGGCGATATCGTAAAAAATTCAAGAAACACGGATAAAGCACCAAAAAGCACTGTATCAACTCAAACTGTTGCTTTCTCTCACTATAATAATATTTCAGCGCAATTACCGGTTGACCCTAAAACAGGTCAAATTGTGGTTGGCGATGTAAAAGACCAAGCAAAACAGTGTTTAGAAAATATTAAAGCGATTGTAGAAAGCATCGACCATGTAATGGATGACGTGGTTAAATTAAATATATTCTTGAAGAACGTATCTGATATTGACGCAATTGATGAAATTTATACGTCTTATTTCAAAGATGCGCTTCCGACTCGTGTTGTGGTCGGCGTTAATGCGCTACCTTTAGGCGATGCATTAATTCAAATTGATGCGCTAATTTCAAATGGCGAAGGTACAACACCACAAGCTCCTTGTGATTTAATTAAAGTATCTCGCAACACAGAAAACGCGCCAAAAGGCCTATACTCTCAAACGGCGGCATTCTCTCACTACAACAACCTTGCAGCGCAACTGCCTGTTGACCCTAAAACGGGCAAACTGGTTGCTGGCGGCGTGAAAGAGCAAGCTGAGCAGTGCTTAAACAACATTAAAGCGATTCTAGAAAGCATCGATCACGTGATGAACGATGTGGTTAAAACCACTATCTTCCTGAAAGATATCGCAGACGCTGAATTGGTAAACGAAGTATGTGCTAAGTTCTATCCAGGCTACGTTCCTGCTCGCACTGTCGTAAACGCTGCCGCTTTACCTATGGGCGCACTAGTGCAAATTGATACAGCAGTATCACACGGCGATGGTACACCACCGCAACTTCCAGAAGACACGAAACTGCTGGTTATCGAAGCAAACAATACTGACAATGCGCCAAAAGTGCCTTATTCGCACACGGTAGCGTTCTCTCACTACAACCATATTTCTGGTCAATTACCTTTAGATCCAAAAACAAGTCAAATCGTGGCTGGCGACGTAAAAGCGCAAGCGAAGCAGTGTCTAACGAATATTAAAGCGATTATCGAAAGCGTTGAGCACGTGATGGATGATACGGTGAAAATTAATATTCAACTTAAAAACATTGAAGATATTGACGCGGTAAACGAAGTTTATACTACGTTCTTCAAAGGCGACCTACCAGCAAGAACGGTAGTGGGTGTTTCTGCTATTCCGATGGACGCACTAGTACAAATTGATGCCGTAGTTTCTAACTGTGAAGGCACGCCTCCACAAGCTTAATTGCCATCAATTTAAATAAATAGAAAAAGAGACACCCGTGTTTTGGGTGTCTCTTTTTATTTATTGATACGGGTGACTAAATATATTAATTGCCAGACGAATAACGTCTTTACAGTTTAAATTGAGCAATCAGTGTTTCTAATCGCTGGCATTGATGACTCAACACCATTATCGAGTTTTCGGATTCCTGTACAACTTGAACAATCTGGTTGCTATTGTCAGCAATCGTTTGGACATTGCTGTTCACTTCCTCACTCACTGACGTTTGCTGCCCTGCCGCCGTTGCAATGTGCGTATTCATTTCGTTCATGCGACGAATGGCGCTTAAAATACGCGTGAGCGACTCCGTTGCTGTTCCTGCGGTGTCTATGGTTGCATCGCCACTCTGTTTGCTCTCTTGCATCACTTTTACTGCCCGGCGTGCGCCAGACTGTAAGCTTTCAATCATTGTCTGGATCTCGCCCGTACTCTTTTGAGTTCGGCTCGCCAGTGAGCGCACTTCGTCGGCTACCACCGCAAAGCCTCGGCCCTGCTCACCCGCACGCGCTGCTTCTATGGCGGCATTAAGCGCCAGCAAGTTGGTTTGATCGGCAATGTCACAAATAACATCCAATATGGACGCAATGTTACTCACGTCTTGATTCACCGTATTGATCACTCCGCTGGCGTTATCAATGTCACTGGCAAGCACACGGATAGACTCTACGGTTGTGTCTAATACTTGACTGGTGGCTTGCACATCGTGATTGGCGCTAGCGCTGCTGCTCGCCGCTTCGTGGGCATTCTCACTCACACTTTGGCTGGTCATCTGCATTTGATGAACAGCAGCGGCAACCAACTCACTTTCTTGCTGTTGTCGAAGCGTGGCGTTCGATATTGATCGAGTCAAGTTTTCTAAGTTTTCCACTTCACTTCGTACCAACACCGTAGTTTCCACCACCTGAAAAATCATGGCTTGGATTTTACGAGTAAAGTCGTTGAATGCGTTGGCTAAGTTACCAATTTCATCCTGGCCGGTGATCTCTAGACGCTGGCTTAAATCACCATCTCCCACTGCAATTTCCATCATCGCTTTGTTGATGCTCTCGATTGGTTTAACAATCACCTTAATGAGAAAAGCAGACATAAACAGAGCAAAAACAATCACGCTTCCGGTGCCAATTTTGATAATTAATTCAGCACGTTTTGATACTTCTATAACGCTTTCTTGGAGTTTACTTTTCTGATTTTCTATTGAGTCCTTCATTTTATTTAGCGTTTTTCGAACAACAATAAATTTGCTATCAAACTCCCCTTTATGAGAGTCATAGTAACTCGGCCATTCTGCCTGAGGTAAAGACAACATCATTTCATACTGCTTTAACCACTCTGTCGACTCGCTAACCAACTTGGTCAGTGTTTTTAAATCACTCGCCGAGATCAGCCCTTCTTGAGCAAGAGAAGACAGCGACTCCATCCGAGGTATCGCTTTATAGGCGTTGTCTTTAAATTCAAATTGGTGGTGTTCGATTTCCTGCGGCGAATCTGCAAGCACAAGCGCTTGAACAGCAGATGTGCTTTGGTAGAGATCGCGATAAGCGCTTTCAATCGTGAACAAAGCCGGGATAATTTTTAGGTTCAATTGCTCCGTTAACGCATCACGCTTCATCGAGGTCATCACATTCACAATGGCACTCATTGAAAATAAGACAATAGTCACCATAACCGGAAAGGATATTTTCCATTTAATAGACAAGTTTCTAAACATTTACGATGTTTCCTAATAAGGTATAAATAGGTTTATTTATCACCAAATTCTATCAACATTACTTTAGAAACATCAGACACGAATCTGCTTAGTTTAATTAATAATATTTATCGTCACGACAAGCGTTTAAGTCAATAACTGCTACTTGGTTAACAAAATAATCATCAACTTGATATATTCCATCCATTTCCTTTCTTTAACGAACATTTTTATTTTCTATTTTCCAAGTTCCTCATAAAATTAGCGCTATCTTCATGGACAACAAGTGAAAATGGAACGCAATGACATACTACGTCGTAAATCAAAGCCAATGGCCGCGCGCAGAACATTTTAAGCTGTACCAAGGCTTCAGCCATCCTTGGTACAACATCTGCCTAAACATCGATGTTACCGAGCTCTACCAATACTGTAAGCGACACGATCATCGCTTTTTTCACTCTTACCTCTATATGACTCAGCAAGCCCTCAACCAGTGCAAACCGATGGCTTATCGTCTTGTTGAGGATGAAGTACGTGTTTACTCACCTATCGGTATCAGCGTAGCCTTACTCGCCGAAGATGAGAGCGTTCGATTTTGCGACCTCCCTTATGCAACCGAATTTAAGCCGTTCACTCAAGGCGCAACGCAAGCCGAAATAGACATCAAGAGTTCACCCTTTATTCTCGAACAGTTTATCGGCAAGGAAATGCGCCAAAACACCATCCACTTAACCGTACTGCCATGGGTGGATTTCACCAGCATGACTCACGCAAGGGACACCAAACACCCAGACAGCATTCCAAAAATGGCGCTTGGAAAATTGGTTAAAAGCGGCGACTGCTGGCGTATGCCACTGTCGATAGAGGTACACCACGGAATGATGGATGGCCTTCATGTTGGCCAGTTTATTGAGACTTTGCAGGCATTATTTGATCAACCTTCGTTGTTGGATGCCACCGCTGAATAACGCTGATTTTCATCCGGTTTAGCACCACCTAGGTACTGCGCTTGTTATGACCGATGCTGGCTCTGCTGCTTGTTTGAGCTGGCATTTTGATGGTAAATATGACGCTATACCAAAGATGATCGGATGGGAGATCACTGCTTAATTTGTTAATAACTCAAATCTTCAACACAAACCCATCTTTGCCTTTTCGCTTCACTTCATACAAAGCTTGATCGGCGCGTTGGTATATTTGCTCAATACCTTCGTCGTCCGTTCGAAAACAGCTGATACCAATACTGATAGAGACATTACAAGGGAAGGTGCACTCGTGAGCACAGCGCTTTACTCGCTCATTAAGGCGTTCGGCTAAAGCGAGTAAATAATCATGGGGTTTATCGCGATAAATGATACCGAACTCATCGCCCCCTAGGCGGCCAATGACGTCGGTATGACGCAGTTCAGATTGGCAAACAGAGGCAATATTACGGATGGCGCTATCGCCACATTGATGGCCGTACGTGTCGTTGATTTTTTTAAAGTCATCGACGTCCAACATCAAAAATCCCGACTGTTCGTGATAACGACGAAAGGAATATAGCGCATCTTCTAGGTGATGAAATAACTTACGCCGATTCAGGGTGCCAGACAGGGCGTCAATCTCAGAATAAAACTGAAGCTCCTCTTCCAGCATATGGCGCTTGGTAATATTACGAGCGACCCACACCACCGCTCTTTCGCCATAACGGACGGAAGGCAGTGGCTTAACTCGGCCTTCAAACCATAAGGTGCCACTCGGCCCGCTGCCATTATCGACTTTATCAACATCATTGCCCGCAAGGGAGTATTCAAACACCATTAACCGATTGGCACCTAAGGTTTGTTGTATTCGCTCCAAGAACCAATTAGCTTTTTCATCGGGCATCACATCAAACAGGCTTGCTCCAATCAGCCCAGAGGCATCGTGGTAAAACTCTGCATCTTGGCCGCCTATGATATCGGCATATTGGCCCGACTCGGTCAAAACGAACACCAAGTCTGGCAGCGCCGAAATCACCGCCTCGTACTCTTCACAATCCTTGTTGCATCCACGCATAGCATTGCATCCATTTCGAAACTACCAAGGCATTTATAAATGCCGCCATAATACACCATAGAGTAAATACTTGGGTTTTAGGTCGGTGTAGTTCACAGTTTTTATTGATATTTTTATGGAAAAATCCCGCAAAAAGCGAAGAGAAAAAACAATGAATCCCCTAATCGATATTGCCGATGCCTTTCATTAAGCAAAACCACTGTGCGGTGATATATCGATCACGATGCCTGTCCTTTCAAAAGAAGCTGGCTTATCGTGCCTGTCCCTACAAGAAACCCGGAAAATTTTGCACCGTCAAAAGGCTTGCTTGCGTTGCCTGTCCTTTCAAGAGGGGCCACACTTATTGTGCCTGTCCTTATAACAATGTGGGGGTTGTATGCGCAATTTACTGAGGGGGCTTTCGCAAGATAGGGCTCGGGAGCATTTTCAAGATGTGCTTAAAGATGACAAGGTGCGAATTGAGCGGATCGTCTCTTATGGGCAATCGTCGCCAGAACGCGGTTGGTACGATCAACCAGAAAATGAATGGGTGCTGGTGCTTGAGGGGAGCGGGGTTATTTTGTTTGATGATGGCAGCGAGTATCGTTTGGGAAAAGGCGACTACCTTAATATCCCCGCGTGGCAAAAGCACAAAGTGACCCGTACCGACCCGCAGGTTGCCACGATTTGGCTGGCGGTTTTCTATTAGGCCCGAGCGCGGGCATCGCTATGCTTTCGCCTTGAGGCTTTTTTGCTCCATTGCTTGCTCTTTTTGTAGCCGCCAAATGGTGAGTAGGTTCATCAAGATCATGCTCACTTCCAGCAGTACTCCACCAACGGACTGAACAATAATATTGTTTACCAGCCAGCACCCGGCGCCAATAAGAAATGCCAACCGCATCTGCATCCCTTGCAGGCGAAACAAAGCAAATGTACCTATGCTGGTGCCTAGAATTGGCAGCATATCTAATGGGGACTTGGCAAGCCAAATGCCAAGGGCGATGCCGAAGGCGATAAATAGCCAAGCAACCCTGGCAGACTGGGTTTTAATCGACAGGCCGGTGCGCACGCCGGAGAGCAACGCGCTCAACGCGGCCGTTGGAGCACCGAGTAAGACAAAGTGAATAAAATGGTTGCCGCTGAGTGCCAGCATCATCCATTTTAGCTTGCGGTCATCTTTTTGATAGAAGGTAACAAGGCCGATGATAAAGCTGCCAATTCCAAACCACTGGGCGAGATCCCACTGCATAATTCCGTTTACTCAAAGTAAAAATGAAACTGCATTTTAATATGGATTTTGTACTTCAATCAAGGAGATTGAACAAAATTAACACAAGCAAAAAAAAAAGAGCTTAGTACCTGCGCACCAAGCTCTCTTCATTACGACTCTGTGATATCAGAGAAGAAACCTAGCTACAGCTGCGGTTCATAATACAAGCATAAGCAACGTTAAATGCTTCTTCTTGATACTGTTTTAGGCCGGTTTCTTTAAAGCTCACCGCTAATGGGTTTCTTTTCAGGCTGGCTTTAATTTCGGTAGGGTCAACAACGCGTACATTTAAGTCGGCGATCAGTTGAATAGCCGCTTCCAGCTTAAAGCCCACAGCGCCACCAGCAAATTTACCTTTGGTTTGGCGTTGACGGATCACGACTTGTTCTACTTGGTAATCTTCCATTAGCTTAGCAAAAGAAAACTGGAATTCTCTTACCTTCTCAGTGTCACTCGCGTCACCAATAGCAAGCTTCGCTACTCGACAGTCAGGAATGTTAAACACGCCATCAGACAGGGAAAGAAGGCAAACAACCGCATCGTTACCTTTAAGCTCAACACCACAAATTTTCATGTAAATACCTATTTATGTTCTAAGCGCACATTATAAAGCTTATGTGGTCGCTAATGCCAGCATAGGTTTGGTTCTAGACTTAGTCTGTGCGACAACGAGATTGGATAACAACCCATGTCCAGTTAACTCTATAGCTCAATTCATCCTTCTTCATGGCTCATTTATCGCTAAGTTTTGTGAGCAAACAGCCAATAAGTCCAAATAAAACAAGCCTTTTTAAGGAAATACCTTCAGCCTTCCCCTATGCTATCCATGAGTTCTGGAGGGATATATGAAAAAATGTAGATATTGGTTGGCTATAGCTCTGGTCGCACTCCCAAATTACCTCGCCGCTTCTACAACGCTGCGGCTTGCCTATTCTGATATCGGCTCCTACCCGTTCCAAATTGGTAATGGTAATAAAGTCGCCAGCCCTCCTGGCTTGGCTTTGGATGTAATAAACCAAGTTGCCCATGAGCTCGATATTAATGTGGAGTACGTTCGCAGGCCCGGTAAACGTGTGCTGCATGAAATAGAGAAAAACAAGGTCGACGGTGGGTTTATTTTTTCTCATAACGCAGAACGAGCACGTTATGCGAGCTACCCGTTAAAAGACGGTAAACCTGACCCCAGCAAACGGGTAGGTAGAATTGGTTACTACTTCTACAAACTGAAAAGCCAGCCCCTTGAGCGAGACGGCATCGGCATCCGCAGCAAAACGCAACTGGTTGGAGCTCACCTTGGTTTCTCCATTATTGGTGAGTTAAAGAGGCTGGAAATCAATATTCACGAGGTCAAAACCACCAAGCAGCTCTTCGCGATGTTAAGAGCCAAGCGGGTGGCCGCCATTGCCATTCAAGACACCATCGCTCAAGAGTACCTTAAAGACAAAGACTGGCCGGATATTGAGCAGTTGCAACCGGCGATAGCAACCAAAGACTATTACTTGGTGTTTAGCCATCAGTTTGTTCGCGCCCACCCTGAGCTAGCAAACCGTATTTGGACGAGCATTGGGGCGAATAGGGATGAGGTGATATCTCAATTCCAGCATCTATACTAGCAATAGAATCATGGCCGCCATTAGGCGGCCATTTCGTTAGAGCTGTTCACAGCGTTAACCACTTACAAGTAAGAGAGTTTAGCAACCACGGATAGGTGGTCGGACGCGTAAATCCCATCACGGATGGTGTTTACGTAGCGAAACTCCTTCACCTTGAGCGAGTCATTAACAAAGATATAGTCAATGTCTTCAGTTGGCTCTTTGAAGTAGCCGTGATAGGTAAACACGTGATCTTTCTTACCGTTTACACCGCTAAATGGCTTTTCAGTAACCTCGCGCGCATCGCTAAACAGTCCTGTTAGCGCCTGATACGAGGCTTTATCTGTGCGCTCAAAATTAAGATCACCCAACACGATCACCGCGTCATTATCATCTCCGATGATCCCTTTCGCCGTTTCACTTAATAACTCGGCACTTTTCTGCCTCGCCTGCTCACCGATATGATCAAAATGGGCATTGAATACCAATACTCGGTCACCTGTGTGTCGGTTTTCAAGCCTGACCCAAGTGGTGATCCTTGGCAGCTCTGCATCCCAACCGACACTCGCCACCACCTGCGGTGATTGCGAAAGCCAGAAGGTACCTCCGCCCAGCTTCACATACTTATCGTTGCGATAGAAAATTGGCACCGCTTCCCCTTTGGCGTTGCCGTCATCACGTCCAACTCCGACCCAGCTGTACTCCGGCAGCGCTCTAGCCAGATACATGATCTGGTCGCTAAAGGCCTCTTGGAGACCGGCGATGTCGACAGCTTGCTGGTCAAAAACCGACGTCACGATCTCTTTACGGTTTTGCCAAGTGTTCTGACCGTCATAGTCGCTCCCCGCGACACTGTCTTTGCTGTTTCGGATGTTAAATGACATCACGTTAAAGTCTGCTGCGTAAACTGGAAACGCTAAGATCCCTGCCAGCGCTAATACCAATCGATTCATGATTATCTCCGTAATGGTTATTTTGAGGATTCAATACTGGCCTGAGTAAACTCCGGGTAACCAGATGGTCTGGAGCGATTCAGGTTGGTCGCAAAATTGCTGTCTTTTAGCGGAATGGTCGCCGATCCATAGTCAAAGCTATTGAGCTTATTTCGCATCGCTTGGTTATCCAGCCCATCGCCACTCAGTTGATACCAACTGGTAATAGCAGGCGTCACCCAATAGTTATAATGGTTCTCGGCGGTCTCATTCGGCTTGGCAAAACGCATGGCGTGAGTCAGCCCAGCATCTTTGTGATAAACGAACTTGATATGGTCGCCCTGCATCGGCAACTCGTTGACTGGCTTAGTTGTTAAATCACCGTGGGCGCTGTAACTACCGTGGGTAATCGCGCCATTTTTGGTCCAAACAGCAACATGTTCCCAATCGTGTCTGTGACCAAACCAGTCCCAGCCAGCCATGACTTGATCTTTTTCAAAGTAGAGTGAGTAAAAGTGGCCGCAATAAGTCTCACCTTGGCTATCAATACAAGCGTAACGATGCAATGTATTTGAGATCTCAAGAAATCCCGCATCGCGGCAATTGCCATTTAGCGCGCCCGAATTCTTCAGGCCCGGGTTCTGTTCGCCGCTGCGACTGATCCCTGCGGCTGGGTAACAGCCATCGGTATCAAAATCAAACACTGGCTCTTGGCCCAAAATGGTCAGGTTGGCTGGTAAGGCTTCATCCAGTCTGGGAAATTCTGCGGCGTTAACGCTCGATGCCACCACGGCGAGTGCAGAAAGACAGATGATCGTTTTCATAGTTATGTCCCTTTTATTGGGGTTAGGTAAAGCAGCCACTAAGTGGCTGCCTGTGGTTACTACTTCTTCAAATCAGTCAAGTTCTTCAAATCGGTCAGAGTTCCATCAGCTAAGTTAAGGCTAAAGTGATAGCTTGGCTGTCCATTGGAAAATTTAGATAAGATCGCGAACAAACCGCTAAAGCGCTGTTTGTAGACATCACCAAACTGGCTGCCCTGCTGAGGCGTCTCACCGAGCACTTTGGCCAACAACTCGTATTGCGGCATGCGTCCACGGTCAATGTCTTTAAACGCCAGTTCATCGGCATTTCGCAAGCGATAGAAATCGACCGCAAAATCAAATCCGCTCCACGCGGCGAAATCGGCCAGCGTTAATCCATGCTCGCTGGCAATGGCTTCGGCTTGCGCTTGCGCGGCTTTCCAAGCAGCATCAAAAGCTGGGTCTTTCACTTGTGCCGCTTCAAAGCGTCCTGAGTGCGCTTGGCAGGTCTCAAATGCCTGCTTGCCACCGGTTAGTTGAGCAACGCGTTCTATGGTCAACGGGCTATTGAGCTGGCTGAGGATCAGCATCTGGCGACCATCAAGCGCAAACACCATCTGCTTGAGATCACAAGGCCATTCCTCTGGTAAAAAGCGCATCCGAGTCAGCTCTGAGATATGCCAATTGGTAAACTCGTAATAGTCTTTCGCGCTGAGCACCTCTTTATTCCAGATGTCCTGCTTACCTTGCTTGTTAAGGTGGTGCCATTCTTTCTCATAATGCTCAAACAGCTCGTTGAAACGTGGCACTTTGCTCAGGATCACGGTTTCTACATCCACCATCTGCTCTGGCTTAAAGGTCAGCAGCTTATAGGCAGGCACATACGCCGCCATCGAAGGGGCCTGAATATTAAATAGGAACGAACCATCGTCATAACGTTTCACGCCGGTGTCGTTGAAATGCATGTGTCCACCAACGTGGAGGCGAATGCCCGTTTTCGCGAGCGCTCGGCTCACATCTTCTTTCGGGGAACGAGCCAATTGGAAATTGCCCGGACCAAAAATGTCTTCAATGGTTTCGGCGGCGCCGTTGTAGAACTCGGTCATTGGAAAGTGGCTAAACGCCACCAACGTTTTGCCTTGTTTGTCAGCTCGTTCCACCACGCTTTTCATCCATTCGATCACATGCTGTTTGTGGGTGAGCATTTTGTTGTAACCTGCGTTACCCGAGCCGGCAAAGTTAGAGGTTAGCTCAGGTTTGCTGGTGTCAGCGTTGGCGATAGGGATATATACGTTGGCATCAATTCCCAGTAGCCATAGCCCTTCTACTGGCTCTACTAAGTAACTGGTGTCTGGCACCATAAAGCACGAGGTGTAATCCTTCTGCTTATACTCCCCGCCCGTCCCTTGATGGCAGATCTCATACTGGCGCTGAGCATAATCCGACTCCTTCTGTGCTTGCTGATAGCTGTAGTTACTCGAGCGATAACTGGAGTAGGGGCTCTCCCAATAGCGATAAGATGGCTGGGGGAAAAAGCCAAAGTCCGCCATCTCTTTAAGCAGTCCTTGATAACCTAACTCGCGGATCTCCTCAGTACAGACGGTCGGCAGTTCGTAACCTGCGTCAATCATCGCGCTGGCGCCTTTATAACCCACGCACTCTTTGGCGCCTTTGCTGTAAATACGCTGAGTTTTGCCGTCTTCACCCAGAAAGTCCCCTTCCCCACTCGGACGGTCAAAAGGACGCACAGGATCATGGTTACCCGGCGCGGCGAAAAACTCTATGCCATACTCTTTTGAATAGTGATCTAAGATCCGAGTCAAACCACGGATATGCACTGGTTGGCCGTCATCACTGAAATCCCCCGGCAGCGCGATATACTTCACCCCGCGCCGAGCGGCATCATCAAGCGCGGCCAACAGCGCAAAGTAGTTCTCATTAAATAACCGAGTAGAGGTCAGTTGGGCTTGCATACTACGAATGGTCGCGTTTTCCCCGCTTTTGCTGTTTTTTATGCCTTTAAAACTGCCATCTTTAAAGTCACCATAGACATCGTGAAAATGAATATCAGGCATAAAAGCTACTTTCAATTCTTGCTGGGCGTAACTGGTTCCACAACTCAGAGCCAGCAAAACTGCGGCACTCAATTTTAATTTCATTTAAAACACTCCATGATAGTTTGTTATTGGGTAATACAATTACGCCACCGATTGTTTTCATTTAAGTGACAGCAATAAAAAAGCACAGAAATACCAACGGGTACTTCTGTGCTTTTATTTTTCACTGACAACTTATTATTGGAATCAGGGTCACCCACTTTACGCTGACAAAGCAAAGACCACATCGCAGCGGATGCCGAAGATACATAGTCTAGTGCTTTGTTATCGATGACTTGCCAACGAATCGATACATCATTCGCGGTATTGTCTCGCTGGTTAACCCTTACGGGACGGATGGTAAAGCGAGTTGCTCCGCGCCATAAGCCACTCCACTGCTGAATAAGCTCATCGGATTCTGGCCGCGTCTCACGGTGCAACTCTTGGATATCGGGCATCAATGACTGACAAAACTTTCCAAGCACAAAAAATACTGAAGTGCAGATAGCCACCCCTGTGTTTTTTGATATGGAAAACCAATTAGTCATTATTAACAACCCTACAGTTAATTATTTATTTGCTATTATAACTAAAGCTAAAATCGTGAAACTAGAGATCAATCTCAATTTAGCAAACTTATTTATAAATTACTTATCTCTTATTAATACAACTATTAAGTATTTATTTAAGCCGTTTGGATAATTCGCTTGGGTATTTGGCTAAAGGCGTAGAACGCTATTAGTAAATATCCGCAAATTGGCACAAAATAGCTAAATGATAGTCCAAATTCCGACGCCATCTGAGCCTGCACCATAGGGATCACTCCGCCACCTACTCCACACATGATCAAAATGGCCGAGCCCGCCCCGCTCGCTTGCCCTAAGCCGTCAATGGCTCGGGAGAAGATAATCGGGTACATGAAAGAGTTACACAGTCCAACCAAGATCAAGGCGATCCCACCGTAAAATGACGGGTTAATAATCGCATACAGCACCAAGGCGAGCGCCACTCCCGCCCCACACAACAGTACTTTCA
>Ga0070724_10000443_pt1 | contig 30028 bp, 26 predicted proteins | sample tdDd001_FD_67278 | JGI IMG/M metagenome (GOLD analysis project Ga0070724, IMG submission 67278) | Marine sediment microbial communities from the Atlantic coast under amendment with organic carbon and nitrate - tdDd00.1 | ecosystem: Environmental > Aquatic > Marine > Coastal > Sediment | place... | reverse complement strand
CCATTAATTGATATCTATTATAATAGGAAAAGACACAGTTATAATAATCAATATTGTGCCGATATATATTACGTAGGGATACGTGTATGTTTCGCGCAAGGAGGTGCGAATAATGGATATAAAGTCGCTGGGTCCTTTGCAGAATATAAAAAATGTCGATGCAAAAGAAAAGACACCCATCAAAAATCAAGAAAAGGAATCTGAAAACAGCTCAAAGATTGATTCCAAAAGTGCTGCCGTAGTCTTTGAAAAATCTGAGCCTTTGGAAGAATCCATCGTTGACTACTCAAAATTGGGTAGAGAGAAAAAACACTTAGACGAAATTGAGCGTTTAAAGCTCGAGATCGACCATAAAATGAAGAATGCATTCTTTATGATGGTTAAAGACACAATGAATGGTCAGAACACGGGTATGAAAGCTGCGATACAAAGCATTCTTGACGCAAGAGGTGAAAGCATAGAGGGTGAAGAGCTCGAAGGAGCGCCTTCATCTGAGATAACCCAAGAGATGATTGACGAAGCCGAAGCCGATGTATCCGAAGGTGGATATTTCAGCGTTGAAGCCGTCACTGAGAGAATCATGAGTTTCGCAAAATCACTCGCAGGTGATGATCCTTCAAAAGCTCTTCTATTAAAAGGCGCCTTTGAAGTTGGCTTTGAAGAAGCAACTAAAATTTGGGGTGATGATCTTCCCCAGATTAGCCAAGATACTTTCGCAGCTGTTTCTAAAGCTTTTGATGAATGGGAACAAGAGTATATTGACAGTATGGAACATAATCAGAACCCAGATAATAGTCCGAGTCCTAATTCAATAATAGAATAGTAGTCGGGCATTCGATTTCAGACAATCGAATGCCCTTTATTTGTTGACAAAACCAGTACATTCCTTTATATTTATTAATATATCGACACAAAGTTGTTGCGTTTTCGTAACACGACGTTCGGTACTCCACGCATGATTCTCGGCTCCCCCCAAGATAACCATGAATACGCCTGTAAGTTTCTTGATTTAGAAGCGTGAGCTTCTAGGTCACTATTCCCCATTATCTTGGAGCCGAGATATCAACAAAAATGTACGGATGCAATCAAAGATTGCATCCGTTTTTTATTGCTTTATTTTGTAGCTCATAAAACCATCAAGGCCAAGACTTAACGTGAGCAACACAAGACCCACCCACATGTAAGGTTTTAACGGGTTTAGCGGACAAAATCCTGGAGGTGCTGTTTGTCTAAGGTAAAATGTGTATCCTACCGACCCAATTGCAACGGTAGATCCTGCTATGAAAAGACCATGACTGATCTTCTTTAGCTTATCCATTACACCTCTCCTCTCACAAAAACAAATGTCATTTCACTTGATAATTCACATTCAAATTTCCAATTGTCATAATCAAATGATTTTAAAGCATTTACATCATCCACTCTATTTTTCACCATAAAGTCAACCATTTGACCTCTGGCCTTCTTCGCATTTGTGCCAATAACTTTGAGGTTTCCATTTTTATATTCTTTGAATTCAACAGTGACCATAGGCATTTTAATCAGCTTAGAAAACTCTTTTGACGCCAAGTTGATAATCGTTTCACCTTCATCAAATGGCTTCGAAAGATCCTCTTTCCAGTAATTGTAAAGCGATTCATTTAGAACCTTCATTTTCATGTCGAGTCTGTACGCACTTATGCCCGTGAGTGGTGTAAGCATTCCATACATCGCGGATAGGATTCTCAGGTGACTTTCAATATAATCTAAATCGGAGTCCGAATATGAAACAACAGGCAGTTGTCGGTAGGCAATCCCAGTATAAGCTTGTATTGCAGGAAGTATGCCCGTATGTCCGAAGTTCTGATACGTGTGATACACCGATTCAAGGAGTCCATTTTTTATGCCCATCAAACTTGAGAGTTCATCGCATGATAATTTTTGAATGTTTTCTACTAGGGCTTTTGTTTTTCTGAAATAAGGCAATGTTCTCATATCGTCAATCGCCTCAGAGTTATAGCTCTGCTCTTTGCTTGGTGATAATATAACTTTCATTCTTCTTTACTCCTTAAATCTAGACGTCGTCCTTTACGCCATCACGGATAAGTCGTGTGAAATGATGTCCCATAGCCTGCTCAATATAAGGCTCAAGATGCCAAAACTGTTTGAAGTGCTTATATTCTTCGATGGCACCTGTTATATCTCCATCTTTCTTGAACGCACGAATTAGAATATTTTTTGGTGTGTGCTCCATATCTATAAATTCAAGCACTTGTACCTGATATCCTAATATTTCAAGCACGTTGGCACGGACACTATCTGTAATCAGAGATGACATACGTTCTTTAATAAGGCCGTGTTTTTCCATAGGCGCCATTATTGGATTATGAATTTTCTTGAAGAATTCATGCTGACAACATGGAACTGCGAGTATTACGGATGCATCCCAGTTAACAGCTTTAACAAGAGCATCATCAGTCGCGGTGTCACACGCATGAAGTGTTACAACCATGTCAACACCACCATCTTGGGTATATTCTCTTATATCCCCTTGAAGGAATTTTAATCCATCATAGCCCAGTTCATTTGCCACACCGTTACAGAAATTAATAACATCCGTCTTAAGATCTAGACCAATAATATTAACCTTCATATCCATAACTTTTACAAGATAATAGTACAGAGCGAATGTCAGATAAGCTTTTCCACATCCGAAATCGATAATATTAATCGCTCGGTCCTTTGGCAGATATGGAATACAGTCCGCTACCATTTCAATGTAACGGTTCAATTGTCGGAATTTATCATACTTCTTAGCGAGCACCATTCCATCCTGACTCATTACTCCGAGTCGGACCAAGAAATCGTGAGGTACACCTTCTGCTAATAAATACTCTTTTTTTCTATTATGACTTAAATCAACACTGTTTCGTGTCGGTTGTTTTTTCAAAACTTTAATCTTTCCTTTTTTACTGATTAGAACCTGATAATCAGCATCAATCGTATAAATCATTGCTTGTCTAAAGTATGTGTCTAGGAGCTCTTTAATCGTCCCAGCCGCTTGGTCATTTGTCAGGTTTTCATGAATCACTTTATTGTCATAATGATACGCCAATTGATTCACTCTCTCGCCCTTTATGAGTACAGGCTTCACATCCATTTTTTTATATGATTTTTCTACACCCCTTTGTACATTACTAAATACAGCAAGGATCAGACTGTCACGCTCAAATATTTCATCAATAATTCCATGTATATTTTCCACTTTATTTCTCCAGTTCTTTCACATCGGTAATCCAACCTTGTTCTGCCTCAGGATCATGTAAAACCTTGATAATGGCCTTTGCCACGTCTTCAGGTTTTCTTAGCATGCCATCTGATTTGAACCCTCTAAACATTTCAACATCTTTAAAATTTTGCACTTCTTGCGACCGGATTTGAGTTTGCATATCCGTATCCATAATACCTGGCCCAAAAGCAATGGCGCGAACGCCTTTTTCGCCTTGATCAAGACCAATCGAGCGTGTCATCATATCTACACCCGCTTTTCCCACACAGTAACAATGCCATCCATGGAATGGTCTTTTTCCTGCACCTGAGGAAAGCGTGAGAATTCGTTTTTCACATTTAAAATCTTCAGTTTCTCGAATAAAATCATTTGATAAGATCATCGGCGCTGCCACATTGAGTGTCAAACTTTTGAGTATATCTTCAGATTTCAAAGTACCAACAGCTCCAATAGGATTAAGTCCGCCTGCATTATTAATCAAATATATCGCTTCAACATTTTCTTTATCAACAATCGCCATGACATTTGACATGAGCTGTTTTAAATCTTGTTCATTCGATAGATCCGATTTGATTTCATGGTAAGACTCTGACTTGTTATGTTCCGCATGACCACTTCTTGAAACACCAATCACTTGGTGACCCAACTCCAGTATTTGATCAGATAATTTTTCGCCCAAACCTTTTGATGCCCCTGTGACAATGTAATACTTCATATTACGCCTCCCTTTAGATCTTATATCCAACATGAGATTCTATAAAAATTACATATAATTTGTCCACTTTTCCCGCATTCTGTATTTATTACAGATAGAAAAGGGTATGTATGACTCAAATCAAGTTTAGACCTTGTCCACTTCCTATTATACATGAAGATTGGAAGTGAGACAGGACAACTTAAGGGGGAATATATTCATGAAGATTGGACCTATAAAATTCATGAAGCAAGTGATGATGCGCAGGGTCATCTACGCCTTGATTCCAATCATACTCGCTTCGGTCTATTACTTCGGATGGCGTGTCATCCCACTCATAATCAGCACATCGTTTTTTGCTGTTATGGCTGAATGGATGTTCAAGCGAAGCACAGGCAAGCCTGTGTCTGAAGCCGCATTTGTTACCAGTATTTTATTCGTACTTACACTCCCACCCAAAACACCATATTGGGTAGCTGCTGTCGGCATTGTATTCGGTATTGTTTTTGGAAAAGAAGTTTTTGGAGGCTTCGGGCGTAATGTGTTCAATCCGGCCCTTGTTGGGCGGGCTTTTGTATATGTTTCATTCCCAAAATTCCTTACAATTGAGTGGAGTGCACCAATCCGTGATTCGGTTCTTGGCGGATTCACCAGATACATAGGACCAACAATTGATACAGTAAGCACCGCAACACCTATGCTGACTTTTAGAAGTTCAGGCGAAATGATGGATTATAAACAACTTCTTTTTGGCAATGTTGCTGGATCACTCGGCGAAACAAGTGCTGTCCTGATCATCTTGGCAGGTGCATATCTGCTTTATACAAAAACGGCTCATAAAGAATCCACCTTTGGCGTGTTGATCGGTTTCATACTCATGACGCTGACTTTTAATGCGCTTGGAATAACACAAGTTCCCAATCCAATTTTCGGATTGCTTTCTGGTGGCGTGCTCTTCGCCGCTGTATTTATGGCCACTGATCCTATTTCAGCACCAAAAACCAAAGAAGCTCGGTGGGCCTATGGTCTTCTTATAGGTATTGTAACTGTGATCATTCGCGGATTTGCACTATTTGCAGGCGGTGTCATGTTTGCCATACTCATAGGCAATAGCTTCGCACCCCTTCTGGATGAAATTGTTAAAGCCCTTAAGGCACGTAAAAAATCAAAAGCTCAAACAGCAGTAAACGGAGGTGCTACAAATGGCTCGTAAATCTAAGAATAAAAAGCCGATCCTCTATCCCGTTGTTTTTATGATCGTTATTGCAGCGGTGTTTACAACCGCACTTGCTTCACTGAATGCTGTGACCATTGATCTTGTTGAAACCCAAGAAGCCGTTAAAAATCAACGCAGTATCCTCTATGTCTTTGGACAAGATGTCCCCGAAGGGCTTGAGGAAGTTCAAACATCGTTCGAAGCCCTCGTCACCGAAGAAACCATCAAAGAAATTTCTTATTATGTTGCGACAGAAAATGATGAAATCATTGGCTATGCTTTCCCATTTCAGGGTTCAGGCCTATGGGGCACTATTTGGGGTTATGTTGCGATAACACCGGATTTTTCAGAAATCATTGGTGTTGATTTTATTAAACATGCAGAAACCCCCGGGCTTGGCGGTCGTATTTCCGAACAGTGGTATAGAGATCAGTTCAGAGGAATACGCATTGAAGAAGACATGGGTGACATTATTATTTATCGTCCTTCAAGCGGTGGAAACGCAGATGCCATTACTGGGGCAACTCTAACATCTAACGCTGTACGAAATATGATCAACGACCAACTACAAGAACTGCTAGACGAAGTAAAGGGGGACATCTAATGGCTGCTAAGACAAAAAAAATATTCACCCTTGGCGTCTGGAAAGACAATCCTGTTTACCGTCAAATTCTTGGGATTTGTTCAGCACTCGCTGTAACAAACTTAATGCTCAATTCCCTCGTTATGGGCGTTGGCCTCATATTTGTAACAAGTTTATCGTCCTTCACTGTGTCACTGCTTAGAAACCATACACCAAAACATATTCGTATGATGGTTCAGACACTGATCATTTCTGGCTATGTCATTATAGTCGATATTTTCCTTAAGGCTTATTTACCATCTATGAGTGAAGCTCTAGGCCCTTATGTTGGTCTGATTATTACAAATTGCATCATCATGGGTCGTGCAGAAGCCTTCGCACAGTTCAATACACCCATTCCATCTTTCTTTGACGGAATGGCCAATGGCATTGGCTATGCACTCGTACTTCTATTTATTGCTTTCTTTAGAGAGCTCCTTGGATTTGGCTCACTATTCGGATTCAATATTCTTGGTCCAAACTGGGTCAGCTGGACTCTTATGATTATGCCGCCAGGCGCATTCTTTATGCTCGCCATTGTTATTTGGATTACAAAACGCTATCTACCTGGCGATGAAGAGAAGAAAGGAGGCGCTACAGCATGATTGATATACATCCTATGGTCATATTTTTCGCCGCAATCTTTACGAACAACATGATCCTTTCAAATTTTTTAGGTATGTGTTCGTTCATTGCAGTCTCTAACGAAATTAAAACTTCACTCAGTTTAGGCCAAGCCGTAACTTTTGTTCTTACATTCACAACACTGCTGAATTATGTTGTTTATCACTACATCATGGTGCCGCTTGGTTTAGAGTACCTGCGTTATATTGTGTTTATTATTGTTATTGCAGCATTTGTACAGCTTGTTGAGATGATTATAGACCGCTATTTTCAAACGCTTTACTACGCTCTCGGAATTTTCTTGCCACTGATTACTGTAAACTGTGCCATTCTTGGTGTTTCATTGTTTATGGTTATTCGCGATTACTCTCTTATGCAATCACTGGCATTTGGTGTGGGATCTGGTCTTGGATGGACTTTAGCGATTGTTATGCTCGCAGGGATCCGGCAGCGTATTAAGAAAAATCCGCTTCCACGAGGTCTTGAAGGTCCAGGCATCACGCTCATCATTACGGGCCTCATGGCCCTTGCGTTTGTTGGATTTTCCGGTATGGTTACGATTCAATAAGGAGGATGTATTATGACAGTTATATTAACACAAGTTGTTGTCATATCAGGGATTTCTGGCATTCTCGCCCTACTCCTCTCAATAGCGAATCGAACCATTGGAGATTACGGAGAAATGCAGCTGGTCATCAATGATGAAAAAGAATATACCGTGGACGGTGGTGACACTCTCCTATCCACACTGGTTTCAGAAGAAATTTTCATTCCATCTGCATGTGGTGGAAAAGGCAGCTGTGGCTACTGTAAAGTGCATGTCACAGAAGGCGGCGGGCAATTTCTCCCCACCGAAGCCGGTTATGTCACGCCTGATGAGCAAGCAGATGGTGTTCGCCTTTCATGTCAATTGAAGGTAAAGGAAAACATTAAGATTGATATTCCAGAAGAACTCTTTAATGTAAAACAATACGATTATTTGGTGACCAAGCTTGATAACGTCACACCAAAAATTCGTCACTTGAGACTAGAGCTTCCAAAAGAAAAGGAAATCAATTTTAAACCAGGACAGTATATTCAAATTTTAACCCCTACTTATAAAGACAGCGATGAAGAAGTTTACAGAGCCTACTCAATTGCATCAGCACCGTCAGATAATCATGCAGTGGAACTTTTTATTGGATATATTCCCGAAGGTATTTGCACCACATATATACATCAGTATTTAACTCTCAACGACAAACTCACGGTGGTTGGCCCCTTTGGCGATTTCTATTATCATCAAAACGACCGAGAAATGATCATGGTCGGCGTAGGTACAGGGATGGCTCCAATTATGTCCATTCTCAAATTTATGCACGAAGAAAAGATTGACCGTAAAGTGACATTTTTCTTCGGTGCACGTTCCGGCGAGGATCTTTATATGATGGACGTATTAAAGCAGATGGAAAAAGCTATGCCGAACTTCGAGCTCAAGTGCTGTTTGTCTCGTCCAAAAGAAGAAGATGCTTGGACCGAAGATGTGGGCCGTGTAACCGACCTGATTGACACGTATGTCACTGAAGGTGAAAACAAAGAAGCATATCTTTGCGGTAGTCCTAAAGTGATTGATGCCGTTGTTGAAAAACTCTTTGCAAAAGGCCTACCCGAAGAACATATTTATTATGATAAGTTTGAGTAAATGAATGATTAAATCAACAAGCAAATCGCTTATGAATGGTTCATAGGCGATTTTCCTTGTCTCATTTAATAATTCATAAATCATGGACTTCTAAATGTACAATCTTAATGAAAAGCATTAGAATAGAATATAGGACGTTCTGGACTTCATGACCCAATCAGTGACAAGGCGGTATTAAATGACAGTTTACTACGATACGATAACAACAACATGGGGCGACATGTTCCTTGCAACAACCGAAAAAGGAATTTGCTGCGCAATGTTCATTGAAAGTGCCTATTCGTTTGATGATACAAATGCACGAAAATTCATCAAAGCAGATGAATTCAAAAAAGATTCATCAAAACTCGTTCATGCAAAACAGCAACTTCTAGAATATTTTGATGGCACCAGAGACACATTCGATCTTGCTCTTGATTTATCTGGTACTGATTTTCAAATGGCAGTGTGGGATATCTTACTTGAAATTCCCTTTGGTGAAGTTTGGAGTTATCAAGATGTCGCTATAAAGGCAGGAGATGCCAATAAAGTCCGAGCTGTCGGCGGTGCCGTTGGTAAGAATCCTGTGGTTCTCATTGTTCCATGCCATAGAGTTGTTGGAAAAAGTGGCAAACTCACAGGTTTTTCATCACTTGGTGGTGTTGCGCTTAAACAAAAAATACTTGATCATGAAGGAATTAGTCTGAATTCAGGCACAGATTATCAAATTCCTTTGATATAAAACAGAAGTGGATTAATGTCCATCTCACAAAAGATAAGGGGGATACATATGGATTTCAAGAATCAAATTGATGGTTTAATGGATGATATGGTAAAAGATATTCAAGGCCTCATCCGAATTAAAAGCGTGGAAGCACCAGCCGATGGTGATATGCCTTTCGGAAAGGGCGTTCAAGATGCCCTTGAGTACACTCTGAACCTCGGTGAGCAAATGGGATTCAAGGTAAAGAACGTTGACAATTATGCAGGTCATATTGAATTTGGTGAAGGTGATGAAATCATCGGCGTCCTAGCACACCTCGATGTTGTACCTGAAGGTTCTAATTGGGATTACGACCCTTACGGCGCTGAAATCGCCGATGGTAAAATCTTTGGTCGAGGCACAATTGACAACAAAGGCCCAGCCGTATCAGCACTTTATGCACTTAAAACACTAAAAGACGAGGGCATCAAACTGAATAAAAGAGTCCGCCTGATCTTCGGTACAAACGAAGAGACAGGTTGGAAGGGCATCAATTATTACATGGATAAAGAGGAAACACCTGATATGGGTTTCACGCCAGATGCTGACTTCCCAGCCATTCATGGTGAAATGGGTATTTTAATTTTTGATCTTGTTAAAAAGTTTGACGAAAGACTACCTGACGGTGGTATTGAAGTCATTAAAATAACTGGTGGAAATGCACCGAACATGGTCCCGGACTATGCAGAAGCACACCTGAAAGTAACCAAAGAAATTGGCCATATACTTGAAGCCTACAATAAAGACAAAGAAGCCAACCTTGAAATGGTTGAAGATAACGGCATCACGATCATAAAATCATTTGGCGTATCTGCACATGGAAGCACACCGGAACACGGTAAAAATGCAATTTCATATCTAATGGACTTCTTAAACTTCATCGATCTTCAAATTGGTGACGTTACGAACTTCGTTCGTGATTACGCACGCCTTATCGGTCTTGACTACAACGGTCAAAACATTGGTTGCGGACTTGAAGATGATTATGGAAAACTTGTGTTCAATGTTGGCGTGATCGACTTTAACGACAATGAAGGTCGCGTGAGCGTCAACATCCGTTATCCGATCACTGACAATCAAGACAATGTGTTTAAAGGTCTTGAAGAAGCTCTTGAATTTACAAATATTCAGGTGGAAAAACATGAACACCTTGCTCCGATTTACCTTCCACCAGATCACGAACTCATCACGGCATTAATGGACACATATAAAGATGTCACTGGTGATGACACACCTCCTGTTACAATTGGCGGAGGCACATATGCACGTTCTATGAAAAACGCTGTCGCGTTTGGACCACTTTTCCCAGGGAAAGTTGAAACGGCACACCAAAAGAATGAATTCATTGAAATTGAAGATCTTCGTGTCATGACTCGAATCTATGCAAATGCGCTTTACAAGCTCACAAGATAATACCAAACAAATTTATTAAACACACAAAAGGACTGAATACATACATTGTATTCAGTCCTTTTTTCTCTACACTTAATCATTCGCCAAGAATAAAAATTTTATTATTCGTTTTCTTCGTTGTCGAATTCTTCATCATAATATTTTTCAATGGCATCGTCATATTTCTCAAGAATTTTATCGAACTTCTCGAATAGAGAATCTACAAGTTCTGCATCTTTCTTCTCTGCTGCAGCTTTCATTTCTACATGAAGAGCTTTCAGGTCATTTACATCTTTTTGATCCATTTCAACTGGAATTTCTTCAAGAAAATCCTCTACTGTGAATTCTGCGATTTCTTTAAAAAACAATTCGTTCATTTCTTCTTCACTTAAATCTTCATATGCATCAAAATCCATGTCTTCATACTCATCATCAGAATAATCATCAAATCCAATTTTCTCATCGATCACTTCAAAAAGTTTTTCATAAGTATTATAAAAACCGTCCACATCATTTGCTTTTTTCTCTTCTTCAAGTTTTGTGTATAATTCCTTGATTTCAGACTCTACATTTGAGTCCAGTTCAGTTTGCTCTATACACATATCACTTAAAAATGTGCTAAATTCAGGAAGGTCTTCTTTAATGAGCGCTTCTTTTTCGTACGGCTCTAGAATGGCATCAATACTTGCCCACTTCTCATCAATTTTTTCGAAGGCTTCTTCAAAAGCCTTGTCAGATTCATCATTAGATTTTTCAAAATCCTCTTCAAGAGTTATAACCTCATTGAAAAGCTTCTCAACATCAGCAGAATCACTCTTTGAAAGTGTGAAATATTCTTCTAGTTCTTTGACGAACGCTTCACCAGTTTCGGGGAATTCCCCCACTTCAAAGTCTTCGTCATCCCAATCTTCGTCGCCCCAGTCCTCGTCATCCCAGTCCTCGTCATCCCAGTCTTCGTCATCCCAATCTGCCGATTCTGTTGCTGATGGAAGTGTCTCTGATGTAACTGAATTTTTTTCACTGGCAAATGATGCGCCTCCAAGAACAAGACTACAACCTACAACCATCACTAAAAATCTTCTTAAATATTTATTCATGTGTTCCACTCCTTTTCCTATTCAAATGTATCCACTTTGTATGCGTCTCATCGATGATTTTACTTCGCACTCTGTTGTGCTTCTGTAATAATATTAGTCTTCATTTATGTCTTTTTTGTGGACTTTCTTAGTCATATTTAAGTTCATTACATTACAAAATAACGACAACAACATAAAAAGTACAAAACTGTGTCATATAATAGATATGAGGAGATCATCCTCACTCTCATATTAATTTCGAATATAAACCGGAGGTCGGAGATGAATAAGACCATATTACTCGTGGAAGATGAGCAAAAGATTCAACAAGTCATTAAAGATTACTTTACCCTTGATGGGTTCAAAATTATATGTGCATCAGATGGATTAGAAGGACTGGACTTATACGAAGAACGCTCTCCAGATTTGGTGATTTTGGATGTGATGTTGCCTGGAATGGACGGCTGGTCTGTCTTGAAGCGTATAAGAAAAAATAGCGATGTACCTGTCATTATGTTAACAGCAAGAAGCGACGACGATGACAAGCTTATGGGTTTTGAACTCAAAGCGGACGAATATGTCACAAAGCCATTTAGTCCTCGTGTTCTAGTGGCGAGAGCCAAAATACTTCTTATGCGTGTTGAGGGCACTATTGTTTCAAACAACAAGTCAAGCACTGTAGACTTGACCTACAACGGCATTAAACTCGAACCGCAAATGCATGAAGTTTATGTAGATGATCACTATGTCGAACTCTCAAAAAAAGAGTATGACATCTTACATTTTTTTATGAAAAATCCCAGTCGTGTTCTAACACGGCAATCCATTCTCGATGAAGTTTGGGGCTATGATTATTTTGGAGACGAGCGTGTTGTTGATACGCATATTAAGAAACTACGAAAAAAATTGGCCGACCGCGCTTATGCTGTCAAAACAATTTTTGGCGTGGGCTATAAATTTGAGGTGAAATCATGAAACGTCCGAATTTAGGTATAAGAAGCAAAATGTTCTTAATGATTGCATGTCTTATCGGTCTCCTATTTGTTGTTCAAATTGTATTTCAATCCTTTTTTATGGAAGATTTCTATCTTAATCGTCTTTCTTCTGGCATTGAAAAAGATATGGACGATGTTAAAGATCAAATTTCAAACATCTCCATGAACGATATAACCTCTGTTCACGAAATTCTTGATGCAAGCCGAGTCTTATCAGAACAGCCTATGCATATAGTAAGCACTGTTAATCCAAACTACACATATAGTTTGCTGTCATCAGATATATCCTATATAGCGTTTCAGCCAACCTCCGCAGACAACATACTTACGATCCCCGTCGAAGACGATCTGATCAAGTATATCAACGAAAACACTGACGTCTTAAAATCCCCAGTTTATGTCCGTGGTTATTATAATGAATCTCTGAATGACATCATTCCCTTTGAATTAGAAATTGCACAGTACGTCCACTCTCTTGAAGATGACTCTTTGGGATTCTATGATCCCACAACGGAAACCGACATGTTTGATGAGAACGATGATGAGTGGAATGATACCGAAGAGGAGTGGGATAAAGATTGGCCATATGCTGAACTTGAAGGTTCCATTGCCTATTATCAAATAGGAACAATCCCAAACAATGATTATGCCTATAGCAATGATCTTCTCCTAGGACAAATTGAAGAACTTATATATAGCGGAGATATTCAAAGGTTGGAAGATGACGGCATTCAATATATCGAACTTTATGATTCGTACTCCAATAAGAACAATCTCATTTTATACAAACGATTAGACTCAAATTCAAGCAGTTCCACAAAAGATGCCTATTACATTTTCTCAATCATCACTTATGCTTCCATACAAGAGTCTTTAGGCATCTATCAAGAGTACAATTGGATTACCCTCGTTGCCGGTGCTCTATTGGCCTTTGTTTTGGTTTTTTACTTCTCTGGAAAGATGGTCAAACCGATAAAAGACATGGAACGAATCTCTTCTAAAATGGCTTTGCTTAATTTTGAGGAAAGACTTGATGTCTATTCAACAGACGAATTAGGGCAACTTTCAAATAGCTTCAATACCCTTTCTGATAAATTACAGTCCTCTATCGAGGATATGAGAACGTTAAATGCTGAACTCGCTGAGGAAGTCGATGAAAGAACAAAACAGCAACTGATACTGAAAGAATTCATTGCCAATGCATCACACGAATTAAAGACACCTATAACCATAATGAAAGGCCTTATGGACGGTGTTGAAGATGGAATTTATGATGCCAATTCAAATGAACACAAATGCTCAGTTCAAGATGAAGTGAGCCGTATGGAAAAAATCGTTTATGATTTATTACAGGTTTCACGTATGGAACGTGGAGCACAGCATATCGATAAAAGTATTTTTGAACCATCAGATTTAGTCTATAGCACTTTTCAAAGGCATAAAAAGTATGCTCACGAAAAGAATATTCATTTCCATTTTGAATTTGAAGATGTTTTTGTAAAAGCCGATGCACAACTTATAGAAAGTGTTATTGATAACCTCATAAGTAATGCCATCAATTACTCAGGGGGTGGGGCAAAAGTTTACTGTAAAATTCACAAGTTTAACAATCAAGTCTTTCTCAGTATTGAAAATACAAATGCACAAATTCCTGCTACAGACTTAACTCAAATATTCGAACCGTTTTACCGTGTCGACAAGTCACATGCACGAAGGACTGGCGGTTCAGGTCTGGGATTATCAATCATAAAAAACATCCTTGAACTGCATAAATCCCAGTTTGAAATTACAAATACACAAAATGGTGTGAAATTCACATTCACTTTACCCATAGTTGAAAGCACTGTGTTTTAACTTGTATCATTAGAAAAAAACATTAAAAGCTCAGTCGTTGAAATATCTATTAGATTCAACGGCTGAGCTTTTATATTTTTGTCGCATTATATTATTTAAGAACTGGATCAGCAATTGCCCTATCTTTTGTTTTAGTTGATGTTAATCGCTTGAAGACAGTCACGCCTATCAAGGCGCATATGCCTGCAAAAGCAAATCCCACGTATGGATCAATTCGATCAAGAAGTGCTCCAAATAGCATTTGACCAACTGGTGAAGACGCCATAATCAGTGTCGAAAATACACCGCCGACTCTCCCCATAACCTCCAAAGGTACAATCTGCTGAAATAGCGTTGAAATACAAACATTAATTACTGCTATAAGTAGGCATGTGACAAATATAAAACCACCCGTTCCAAGCATGACACCCATTTGAGAATGATAGATTCCAGAAAATATTGGACTCATATACACGCTTAGGCCTACCATCATAGCGCCTACCAAAGACATTCCAACAATAATAATTCGCTCGGTAGATGCCCGTCTTGACCACAATGCACCAAGTGCAGGGCCAATAACCATACCTATAAATACAATAGACATATAGATTCCAAACCGAGACTCTGAGACTCCATATTTCTGAATTAATGTATATGGCAGTATTATGCTGAACATCCCACTGAAAGCAAAGTTTACAAACACACCCAGGAGAAGTATAGCCAATACAACTTTTGTCCCTTTAATAAAGTCGATACCAATTTTAAAATCACGCATCACAAGCTTTGCGGTCAAAGGCGTGTCGTTTTTCTCCATAGAAGGCATCTCAATAAACATTTCACTGGCTCCAGAAAGCATGAAACTTATTCCGTTGATAAGCATTACAGTGAACAAACCATAAGTTCCAAAAAGTACTCCTGCAACCATCGGAGATATTACCATAGCAATCTGACGTAGCGTGGAAATAAATGCATTGGCACTCATCAGTTCTGTTTTTTCAACAATGGATGGAATAACCGTTGAAATAGCTGGTTCAAAGAAAGCATTGATCACTTGAAGTATCATTACGTATATAAGTATTTCATGAAATGCGAGTCGCCCATTCGTTATGTATAGTACTGAGAACATGAGCGTCACTAAACCACTCACAAAATCTAAGCTTACGAAAGTTGTTTTCCGATCAAGTTTATCCGCGAGCACGCCTCCAAATGGACCAAATACCAATCTTGGGATCATTCCTGCAGCTATGACAGTCGCAAATAAAGCACCCGATCCTGTGGTTTTTAAAACATATAAGGACAGGGCAAATTGCTGAATGAGAGTCCCCATTTGAGAGACGAAGCTACCAAGTACCAATAAACGAAATGACTTTTGCTTTAGCAAACTTAAATTCATGTGGTTCATCTCCGTTTCAGATTACCAGTTAACCCAGAGTACTCATTCAAACAGTAATACAGCATAAGTCATTTGGCAGAGTAATTTGGGGTTTTATGTATTAATATCTATTTGTTATTCTACTCGATTTAATTTATTAAAACATTAATACTTTATTAACGTTTTCTTAGAAACTCTTCTCCCCATCCATATATAGACCTTCAATTGAGATTACACTAAAAATCAAACACACCCTATGATATGTATCATAGGGTGTGTTTATAACTCATATTTAACTAATCATAATTAAATCGTTCCGACGATATCTTTCAAATACTCTTTAAAACCATCTTTCACTTGATCATGGCGCAGTGCAAATTCCACTGTGGCTTTTAAAAATCCAAGCTTGTCACCGGTGTCGTAACGCTTGCCTTCGAAATCATATGCATAAACACCTTGATCTTCAAGCAGCGAGTGCAAGGCATCCGTCAATTGGATTTCCCCACCTTTGCCAGGCTTTGTATTTTCCAGGTGATCAAAGATTTCCGGTGTTAGAACGTAACGTCCCAAAATTGCAGCATTTGAAGGTGCTTCATCAATAGACGGCTTTTCAACCATTCCCGTCAATTTATATGTTCTCTCTTCAACCAAATCACCTGCAATGATCCCGTATTTATCCACTTGAGATGGATCAACAGTTTGAACACCTACAACAGAACATCCTTTTTCTTCAAATACATCTGTTAATTGTTTAAGACAAGGTTTGTCTGCGTTGTAGACAATGTCATCACCCAGCATAACTGCAAATGGTTCATTGCCCACAAAAGCTTTTGCACAGCGAATGGCATGCCCAAGGCCCTTCGTTTCTTTCTGACGTACAAAATGAACATTAGCCATATCTGAAATAGACTCTACAAGCTCCAGGAATTCAAGCTTTCCATTTTCTCTTAGATAATTTTCAAGCTCAGGAGATTTATCAAAATGGTTCACAACAGACTCTTTGTTACGGCCATTGATAATAAGTATTTCCTCAATACCTGCAGCGACCGCCTCTTCTACAATGTACTGAATCGCCGGCTTGTCTACAATTGCCAACATTTCCTTTGGTTGTGCTTTGGTCGCTGGTAAAAACCGCGTTCCATAACCTGCCGCAGGAATGACTGCTTTTTTAACCTTCACTGCTACCTCCGTATACTCTGCTTAATTCTTTGCTTAATTCATTTCTGATAGGTTAGCATCTTGTTGAATTTGGTCTTTATACGCAATGTTTGTTCGATTCAATTTAAAGTAAAGTGCATCAATAAACATCATCAACAATTTATTCCCTAGATCTGGTTCATTCGCTATTAGATGCTCTAAATCCTGCTTAGCAATAGCTAAAACTTCAACAAATTCACTGGCCAGGCCCGTTGAGTTGTATTTTGTCTTCTCTTGAACAAGGAATGTCTCGCCAATTACACCATTACTGCACACTGTGCCAAGGCGAACTTCCTCCTCTTTATCATTGTATTTAACAATACGAACGCAACCTTTAAGAACCATAAATAGTTCTAATTTATCGCTTCCCTCTTTAAATAGACGCTCATCCGTATTAAAAGCTTTCATTTCTGTCACTTGAGCAAGACGTGCAAGCTCAGTGTCAGTAAATCTTTCAAACGAACGGAATTTATGAAGATTTTCTACGATAATATGCTTGGACATATTTGCATATTTTTCATAGTCAATCGTATAAACTTCACGAGAAACATTGTTTGTTTCCACTTCACGCCGTAGTGTTTCGCGGTGCTGTATAGTTATATCGATTAACTTCGTCCAATCCTTTTGTTTCTTACGATATTCCGTAAATGGATCAATCTTCGGCAACGCTTCATACTTGCTCAGATAGACATTGCGAATAGATTCACGACAACCGTCAACATTGCCCTCTGACAAGTACTCTAAGGCAAGAAGCATATTTGTTTTGAATATCTTATCTTCGAGATCTTCCTTCATGAAATCGCCAGGGTATGGATCAAAATCAGCTGGTGTCACTCGGTTCATATTATTCACTTCATATTGAGAATTGATCTTTGCTTGTTCATATAAAAATCTATAGATATCTTCTCTAAAACGCTTCCAGATTGGATGATTTTTCTTTGGAGGCAAATGTTTAATACTGAGTTTATTGTCTAAGAAGAAATCAAATCCAAACATTTTGGAATTAAGAACATAGTCAATGTCTTCGCCACGTGTCACAGTGCTATCAAACGGAACCATTCTAAATAGATTCTTATGAATAACCATAGCGCCACCAAATGCAAACGGAGTCACCTTAAGACGTGGGTCACAGCCAATGATCTTATCAAAAGCTTTGGTTTTAGAACCAAATCGATTCCAATACGTCATCCAAGGCACGATATCTACATCATCATAAAATTCATCATATTTATTAAGGTAATAGCCAGCAACGCCGTATATGCCTTTACCATAAATGCGTTTCCCTATGAACTCATTCGCCATGTCCACCCATGCTTCATTCTCAAAAACCTCGTCATCATCAATCAGCATTGTCACATCCGATGAAAGAAGCTGCGCGGTATAAAGACATATATTTCGAACATTTGAATATCCTTTAAGATTAAGAAGTCCATTGGCTCTTTCGCTGAGGCCATTCTCTCTTAAATAATCTTTTATGCTTCTGAGGTTTTTCTGTGTGAATAAATACACATCAATATCAAGATCGGCTTTTGCAACAATCTCTCTTACACGTCTCTCTGCTTCATCTTCAATGTCATCAGAGGTTGGACATATCGGAATAATAAGTTTGAAATTTTGATTTTTAAGTATCTTGATACTCTCCAGCGTCCGGCCAAGCGTGTCATCTCCATCGATCGGTGTGGGGTGATCGTAAATCGCGTCGCCTTCGTGCCATGGATCCTCTTTCTCTCTAGACCAATACGTTGGAATGACCATACTGATATTCATAAGCAGAAACACTCCTTTCTATATTTTCGTTTGTCGTATTTCCTAAATCTCTAAAAGAGGGCTTGATGAAGCGAACCTCCACCAAACCTTGGATTTTATTCTTCTACAACTGATTTATAAAGTTGTTCTACCGCTTTGATTGAATGCTTCCACGAGAAGTATTTAAGGGCGTAATCCGCACAATCAGAAGCTCGTTTCGTCTTATCCTTACGTTTGATCTCCTGCATAATTGCATCTGACAAACTCAAATCGTCTTCAACAGGAACCAGAGTCCCCACAGCATCTGTCACAAAATCAGGAAGTCCTCCTTGATTTGTTCCAACAACAGGTGTTGCACATGCAAGAGCTTCAATGGCAACAAGTCCAAATGGCTCTGTTCTTGATGGAACCGTGCTCACATCCGCAATATTATACAGATCAACCAATTGTTTTTGAGTTACATGTCCAAGGAAGTGAACATTTTTAAGACCCAACTCTCGTTTAAGTCCATTCAGTTCATCATATAGCTCACCGTTTCCTGCGATAAGCGTCATGACTTCGTCATCCAGCTCTTTTTCATAATGCTTTGCCGCTTTGAGCAGAATATCCACACCTTTAAAATGGGTTAGTTTTCCTGCAAAAGAAACCACATACTTTGATGTTTTTTCAATATTGAACGATCTTAAGACCTCTTCTACTTTTAGATCAGGCTTAATTACAAATAGATTTTCATCATAGCCATTCATGATCAACTCACACATTGATTCAGACACACCATAGAGTTCCTGAACCTCAGCATGAACCTGCTTTGAAATTGTGATGATTTTTTTTGCTTTCTCTGCACCCTCAAGTGCATACGGATGGTATCTTTTATCTTTAACAAAACCCTTTAAGTCCGTACCATGCGCAGTTACAATATAAGGCACACCCGTTTGAGCTGCTGCATAAGGTGTAACCCATAAATGTTGAGCATGAATGAGATCCGGTTTAAAACTTTCAACTTCTTCTTTGGCAATGCGTACAAATAAATTTATGTAGTCTTGCATCTGATTATCCGACAATTCGTAATAGGTATTATTACTCCGTGGGTGGGATGTAAAGCACGGGAAGTTATACGGCAATTCAGCACCACTGTTCGTGCCATCTGAGAACTTAATAATACGACTATCAAAGCCTTCATAAGTAAGGTCTCTTAATTCAGGATAAACCACTTTAACTTTATGGCCGAGCTCGCTCAGCTCCTTCGCTAGATTCATCGTGTAAATGCCGCTGCCGGACCCTTCCAACGGAAAGTGATTCATAATGAGTATTCTCATATTCGTCCCTCCAAACTTTATACTTTGATACAAACTCTTTCCAACCAATAGCCATCGCATGATATTCTTCAATCATAATATCCAGGTGTTCATAAGCTGCATCCAGTGCTTCTGGCAGTTTTAAAAACCGATCGTCATTTAAGTACTCTGCTACCGCCGGCGCACCTTCAACCAAAGCTTTTCTCTGGAATTTATGCATAGCTTCCACATTTTTATTTGTTAGCCAATTCAAGAACGGGTTACGACCAACCCAGCCCATACATGCGTAATAAAATCTGTTGCGTATGTTTTCATCTGTCAAAATGTCCGGCACCGTCGGATAGGTGCTATACGTATTATGGAAAATTCGAAGATCAATATCCATACACTTAATTGTTTCCGATCTTTCCAGCTCAAGACCCAGTAGCGTATCTTCTCCTCGTGTTAGATACTTCTGTCCGTCGAACTCATAAACAGATGAGAAAAATGGAAGTACGTGTTCAAACACACTGAGTTTTATCGCTACATTGCCACCCAATATTTTATTTGTCTGAAATGGCTTATTATCCGGATAATTCGCAGGCACGAAGCAGTGATGCTCCATCCCAGCTTGTAGAAAATCACAAACACTTTCTTTTTGAAGACCTCTATACAGCTGTTCCATCCCAGTAAAAGACATAGGTGGAATGATGTAATACCCAGAATAGTCACTGGTCGTAATCATAACGGAGTCCATTGACAAATGTTTCATGTGTTCACCGATAAAATCGATCTCTTGTTTTACAACGCCATTGGCTGTATCAACAAGAAGTTTCGGATAAACGTCTGTATCCACAAACACCAAAACATCAGAACCCGTGAGCATGGACTTCATCACAACATTGTTGCGGTTTTTCCCATATCCAACCAATCCTGATTTTTCAAGGTGGTCACATGTTACCAACGATTTTATAGATTTTTTTGACATTCCCATTTCTTCTAGGGCATCGCACATCTCATCCGCTGCATTGATTTTTACAAGATGTACGGGGACACGCTTTTCGATTTCTCGAACGGCGTCTGGGTTTGCTATCCCAGAATGAGCAATAACAACGCTATAAATTTCATGACCGTATCTTTTTGCGTTGTCCAGAAATTCATCTAGAGGCTCTACAGTTGTAATTTCCTTTGTAATCATCCCGAATGAGATATTCATATTTTACCCTCCTTTACTTAAATTTCGCATAATGTATCGAGTGTATACCCGAATTATCTTGGAATTAACATGCATCCGAATATCTGGAACTTCATCCTGTATTACGGTAGCAGTTATATGAAATCTAAATCACGGCACTTCCAATTATAGAAAAAAGCCTTCTGGCTGATGACCAGAAGGCTTCCTAATTTCATTTATCTACTTACTAACATCTTCTAATTGATCCCAAAACCGATCCACACGCTCATGCATTTTATTGTGTTCAAGCATGACTGGATTCCAGTCGTGAGGCAGCATGTTTTTATAATACCGATTTGTGTAACGGTCATCTAGGAGGAGCACCAGCCCCGCATCTTCCTCAGATCGAATAAGGCGGCCCACGGCCTGCATCACTTTGTTGATGCCAGGAAAGGCGTAGGCGAATGCGAATCCCGCATCTTCCTCTCTATCGAAATACTGACGAATGAGATCATTCTCGAGACTTACTGTCGGAAGACCGACACCAACAACCGAAACACCAGTGAGTCTATCTCCGCTTAGGTCTATACCTTCAGAGAATATCCCACCAAGCACACAAAGCCCCACCAAGGTGTCTTCTCGATCTGGCTGAAACTCCCATAAAAATGCTTCACGTTCTTGTTCTGACATTTCTGTCGTCTGAACTATAAAATCCGTATTCGGCAGTTTTTCTATCAATTGATCATACACGCTGTTCAGGTACTTATAAGATGGGAAAAATACGATGTAATTCCCATTGTGTCCTTCAATGAAATGCTCTATATACTCGACCAGTCTATCCAGACTCTTTTCTCTATCATTATACTTTGTACTTACACCTCGACTGAGCATCATAAGTCTTCGCTCTGGATCAAACGGAGAGTCGAAGGCCCTTATCGGGTCGTCTTCAAGTCCACCAAGAATTCTCCTGTAATACTTAAGCGGCGCAAGAGTTGCTGAGAAAAATATCGATGACTTTGCATTTTTGAGTTTTTCAGATAAATTAAATGATGGATCAATACAATACATCCGTACCCTGATATCTTTTCCTTTTTCTTCATAGAGTGTGATGTAGCAGTCATCATATATTTCATAAATCCGCATAAAACGCATACTGTCAAAGTACAAGTCAAGAACGTCTTCATAGCATTCTGCAGATTGATTTTCTAAAAGCCAATCCTCCGCAAGCTCCATGAACTTTCGAACTTGTGGATAAATTTCATCTGGTGGATTGTTATCCACAAAATGTCCCTCTTTTTCACAATCTGGTTTCCATTCAAGAAAGACTTTGTTTATTTTTTGGAGTGATTTTCTCATTTCTTCATTCCACTTTGGAACTGCTCTGCGCACAGCCATAACTTTTTCCTTCGAAAGTTCTGCTGAGTACATTTCACGCGCCCTGTCCACAAGGTTATGTGCCTCGTCAACTAGAAATAGAAAATCATCTGAACTGTCATCGAAAAATCTTTTTAAATACACCCTAGGATCAAATGCATAATTGTAGTCGCAAATAATAACATCGGCCCAAAGTGCCAAATCAAGAGAAAACTCGAATGGGCACACCTTGTGAGCCATAGCAATCTCCTCTATGCTCTCTCTGGCCCATGCATCTGAATCACCCATCATATCCCACATCGCTTCATTCACACGGTCAAAATGACCTTTGGCGTACATACACTCATCTGGATTGCACGCACTGTCTGGCTCAAAACATATTTTATCTTTTGCCGTAAGCGTCAATCTACGAATTCTAAGCCCCTTCTCTTCAAGTATATCTGCTGTACCTTGTGCAACAGATCTTGTGATTGTCTTGGCTGTTAAATAGAAGATTCGGTCCGCCAGACCCTGGCCTAATGCTTTAATTCCAGGAAAGAGTGAGGACATTGTTTTTCCAATCCCTGTTGGTGCTTGATAAAACCCACGCTGTCCAGAACGAATCGTTTGATATATGGCTACAGATAGATCACGTTGACCTTTTCTGTAATTCTTAAATGGGAACTCTGCTGCTTTTATTGAATCATTTCTACATTTAAGCCAGTCCCTACGCTCATAAAGCCATCTAACGTAGCGATCTACTGTTTCTCTAAAAAATTCTTCGAGTTCAGAAAATGTGAAAATTTCCGTAATTCGCTTGGTTTCATAGGTATGCTGTTTAACATAAGTCAGCTGAACGCCATATTTATCTTCTTCTTCGGCATTTTCATCAAGTCCGATTATATAGGCATAGCATTTTGCTTGTGCCCAGTGAACAGGAACACCTGCATCGTCGATTTCATCCAACTCTCTTGTCGATGACTTGATCTCATCCACCATGGTGATGTCATTCTCAACAAAAACACCATCAGCACGGCCTTGTACGGTTAATTCAACACCTTCGAATATAAGGGTTGTTTTAAGCATGACCTCTGGTTCGTAATCATCATCCATTTGTGATTGTATGTATTGGTGCGTCTTTGTCCCTTCAAGTGCAGAACTACGCCCCGAGAAGCGAAGATCCAAATCTCCACTGCGATCTATAAATTCCACTAGGTTCCTAACGGATATTGTCTGTTTCATGGCTCAAAGCCCCCTTGCTTAGCATAGAGTTATTGTAACATATGCCCCAGTTGAAGCAATCCTATCCCATACAACAGACAAGTATAAAAAAAGACCCTTGGAAATCCAAGAGTCCTTTAAGTATTATTCTTTATCAATTGTGCTTTTCATCATCTGTGACATATCCGCGAAACAAAGTCTCGCAAATTATGTAACTAGCGACCAGCTGCAATTCGAATAGCCGCTTGGTGTTTGCCGTCTTGTCGACCATCCATGTGTCTTGTACTTCCTGCAAAATGCAGATCACAAACGCCGTCCATACCGTTGTTTTTTACTTTATCAAGATTAGCACCATAGCCATAATTCAGACTACGATTGCTCACATTAACCTCAGCTGGTTGGTCATCACGACCCGCATGTGGCATAGCTGACATAGAAGCCGCTATAACACGGTCATCCACAAATACAAGAACAGGACGTCTAGCCCAACCGAAATCACCGCCGTAGGTTTCTTTTATGATTTCAGAATCTCTAGCCGTAAGCGCCTCAACGTCTGCATGATTTCCACCAAACGTCATCATGATTTCATATTCTAAACCCGTATAAACGTCACGAATCTTCATAACAGTTCCACGATCAATTATTTTACCTTTAACATCACTCCACCAGTTCAAATACTCGCCATACTGAACACGGGCCGTACCACGACTCACAGGAACATCGTTCACAAGCGATGTCAGTCCCTGATCATTCATAACCTTTATCGTTGCGTTTCCAACAATACCATCAACCTCAAGTTCATTAAACTGTTGGAATGCTTTAGCTGCACCGAGAGTTTCTGCATCAAAATATCCACTTACAAGGGAATCATCCGTCAACCAACCACTCAAAAGTAAAGCTCTTTGGAGAACTGCCACATCCGTATGACGGTCTCCCGCCTTATAGTACGAACGTGAGAATGTATATTGTGAAATTTCCAGTTCCGACAGGTCAAGAAGGCCAATACTTAGCATCTTATCAATAAGTATTTGATCCACTTCTCCATCTTCTTCTAAATTCCATGCTGTTTCAAATGCTGTGATGGCATTCTGGTCTTTTGTATCATCTGATTCTGCTAAGCCTTGATCAGCAACACTGTAATAACCGCCATCGTAAAGAGCCTTCAGTACCGCTGTTTCTGCATTAGAGCCGAGTTCATCTGCCCACGTCAAATTCCCCATACCCAGAGTCATAACTCCAAGCACGAGGAGTGCAACAACTTTTTTCAATGTCTGCCTCCCTTTAATAAAGTATTCATTTAAAATCTTGCTTTTCCCCTATTGAGTTCTTGGGGTATCTGTTTTTTTGCAAGTCTATGTCAGCATGCTGTAAAAGGTCTCCTTTATATGTTTTGGAGCCTCTCATCATTGTTGATCTTGATGTCTATATACTGAATGTCTTATCCCATATTTTGTACTGATTTTGATACAAAATTGTCAACGTGTATCCCCATCATATATGATACTGAAATCAATTGCCAGTAAGATAAAGGTAAAATGGTTACTTTTTTGTGAACGATTCGATCTTTTTCGACATAACACATATAAAATCCCTGTTGAAAACTCAACAGGGATTTTTGAATGATTGCTTATAAAATTAAATGTACTTATTGGTTATATGCCAAATATTTCGTTGCCTTTGACAACACTACACGAGAGTAAGTCGTTTCATATGTCGCATATTTGTCGTAATACTTTTTAAGATTATATGGCCCTCTGTTGTATTCTGAGAGGATACGGTCATAGTTATTGCCGTACGCTGACTTTAATGTGTTTAAATACACAACAGCGAGGCCTATGTTGTACTCTGGCTCATATATTCTTTCTGGGTCGTATTCAAATCCCAGCTCTTCAGAAAAAGCCTTCGCCAACCACTTTTCAGTTGATGGGATGATTTGCATATAACCACGATCTTGCGATGTTCCTACTTCATACTGATTAAAATTGCTTTCAAGCTCCATTAAACCAAGCAGTAAAGACAACTTTAGATCGTACTTCTTTGAGTAATCTACCAGAATTAGCGCTGTTTGGAAATCAAGTGGCGTATCTAGTGAAATATCCTTGGCTTTTTGCAAGTCTTCATCAGAAAATGCATCTAAGTCAATGAACTCTTCAATACGTTTCACTTTTTCTTCAAGAACCTCTTTGTCTTCGAGTTCTTTTTTAAGTCTATCCATCTCTTGATCCATAGACTCGATCGTCATTTCAAACTTGTCGGACTTTATAGCGAGCGTTACCGCTTCATTTGCTTTCATTTCCAAATCGCCCATGCGGTCTTTTACAGAGTAAAATGCACCGCTGACTCCGACGGCTATTCCGGCCAGGATGCCTACGACTAGGAACAGAATCCTTTTCATATCAGACATGACCTTCACACCTTTCTAGAGTAAAATTCGAGGAACACATTATGTTCTCGATCTCATTTTCATCTTTTGATTTAAGATCTATATAAAATAAAAGATAGCCCGAAATATTCGAGCTACCTTTCATACCTAAGCGATTATATCACAATGAAATTATCCTTCAAGCGCGTTTTGTGCTTTTTTCTCAATATGCATTAATACATCGAATCCAGCATGTATATCATACAACTGTGTGTTTTCAACACTTTCATCCAACACTACTCTTTTTCACTCCATATTACGCTCTGGAATTTTGTAGATATACTCTACACTGGATCTGAATTTTCTAAATGGTATGAATATTTCCACAACCCTCTCCATCGTCTCTGCGTTCACCTCTAGAGGCACTATTATAGTGATCCCAGTATTTGTTAAATAGAATTCTGGATTTGGGTTTTTATAAAAATCTTCTAATGATACTGCGTAATACGTACGACTTTCGTCAAAAAACTTCTTTACGGCAGCATTAACAACCTCTCGTTCCTCACGTGTTTCAAGAACATCGTTTAAATAAAGAACTCTTTTCTCTTTTAAATCATAGTTTATACTTTCATACGTCCAGTAATATTGTTCATCAGCCTGCTCAACATAGATTTCAAAACGAAGAGATAACCACTCTCTTCTATTAAAGGTAAGCTCATAATCACTCCACACATATTTCCCGCCTGTGTGCATCCCTGAAAATCCTCTACCGACCATTCTATTTTCCACAAGCGATCGTGACATTAAATTGAGCTTGCCTTGCTCTGATCGATTCGGAATGCCTTCGAATACGGGATAATAGTAGAAATCGCCGTCAGTCGTCCAACCAAAGCCGACATCGACAAATGCATCTGGGTATATACTTGATTCTATATGTCGTTTCCTATAAATTTCAGGATACCCAACAATGAAATCATAAACATCTCTGTTCCAACTTAGTTCAGATTCCTCAAGGGCAACAATAACACCTTCAAAAAATACAGTCATCTGTGTTTTCTCTGAGATATTTGAAAGTTTTTTATATACATCTAAATAGCTGTCTTTTATAACATCATTTTTGTCATAAGGATCTTCTTCCTCATATCCATAAGCCAAAGTTAGAAGATATTCATTTGCCAGCTGACTGATTTCTTTAAGTCGTATTGATTTTGGGTGATCATTCACATACCGATCTAAACGAATAAGTCGCATGCCCAACTCATCTGGTGACCCTTGTATATATTCCTCTCCAAAAAGAGAATGCATGGTTTCATCGTGCATTATTTTAAAATATTCTATAGCTTCAACCGTTAGATTTTCTTTAAAACGTTCAAAAAATGTATAGTCTATCTGAACTTTATATAATCCTTTTTCAGATTTAGTCAGTGTGTATCCTGAATTAACAAGTTCAGTCAAAGTAGATCGAAAACTTGGATCAGTAGACCTTGATATACCTTCAGGATCAAACTGATCTGGAAAAATCTCATATAGCGTTTCATGACTGCCTCTGTTAAAAATACGATTACTAAACGATGCACTGTGTTCAACTAAAAGCATTTCATATCTAAAAATCAAATTTGTAAATTCTTCTTTTTGAAGTTTTTTCGAACACAAGTCTAAAACTTCTAAAGCTTCTAAAGTTGGTCCCGAGTGCTCAACCGCCTCATTAAATTCTACGCAAAACGGCTCCAATTCAGCAATTTTATCTGTATCATACTTCATAAAACAACCGGTAAGTAGAAGGAGCACACCGATTAATATAAACGCCCACTTCATAGAATGTTCAAATATCATAACTCACCTATTTCTTTTATCCTTTATATTTTTTCATTTCAAAATAGAAAGATACTCCATTTTCAGTATTGGAAATATCAAAACGTACATCGTGTTGTGTTAAAATTTCGCGCACAATCGAAAGACCCAGTCCAGATCCGCCACTTTCTTTACTGCGAGATGGATCAACTCTGTAAAACCGATCCCAAACATGACTAAGGTGCTCCTGCGGAATCTTATCACCTTCATTGATGACTGAAACACGTATGCAACTCTCCACCTCTATAACATGAATGTCTATTCTTGAATGATCATGAGAGTATCTCATAGCATTATTTAAGACATTTGTTAAAACCTGTTCCATTCGTCTTCTATCCGCAATGACTTCCATATTCGATATATCAATATTTAACGATAACGTAAGTCCACGTTCTATCACTTGTGGTTCTAATTTTTCACTGACTGACTTTACAAAACTTACACCTTCAAAAACTTCAAAAATTAGACTGTTTCGATCATGTTCAATCCTTGAGAGATCCAACATGTCTTTAACGAGATCATCAAGTTTATCAACTTCTTCGAGTATGACATCAATAAAATACTCAATCCGGTTTTTTGCTAAACCATCTCGAATACCTTCTGCAAAGCCTTTGATAATACCTATTGGTGTTTTTAACTCGTGGGATGCACCACTTATGAACTTCCTACGCATCACTTCGAGTTGTCGCTCTTTTTCTATATCCTTCTGAAGCTCCGCATTTGCATGCTTCAACTCCTCCATATTTCCTTGCAAATTCATGGAAAGTGTATTCAAACTTTGAGAAAGGTGTCCAATCTCGTCATCTGTTCTAACTTCAATATAGTCACTAAAATCGAGTTTTGCCATTCGACCCGCTATGGCATCAATTCGAAGAAGCGGTCTGGTTACGATTCTCGAAACCAGATAACTCAAGAAAATACTAATAACAATGGCTGACAAAACAATGATAGCGTAATACGAGCTCAGTGTCTCAACAGCTTCTAGTATCGGAAGTTGAGATGCAACAACAAAAGCATAGTGAATTTTATCTTCTTTTATAAGAGGATAAACCCTTGTTAAATACCGTTCGCGAGTAATTGGTTCACTAAAAACAAAAGGTTGCGCCTCATGCTTTGACTCAATTGTCTCATCGAATGTTTTTTTCGATTTGTCGTTTGGATCAGAATTATATTGTCGATTCCAATAATCCACAACGGACCAAAGAGCATGATTCTCGACACCGCGGATAATAGCCTCTTCACTTGGAAGGTCCACTGAATTTAACTGACCTGCGACCCTATCAAGAGTGTCACTCGATCCCTCGTACCCGTAAATCGGCTTATAATCAATGATCACTTCGCCCTCAATAATAAGCCTCACTGGAGACATATGAAGCGCCTTCTGTTCACCCAGCAGAAATCCTTCTGCAAGAACTTCCATCCCCAATTGAACACCTTTGATTCGACTAAACTGCTCATCGGTAAGAGCTGCATTCAACTCCAAACTAATTTGAGCACCTGAGTAATCTTCAATAACCAAAGCATACTTTTCATCATTGAGCATGTTGATTTTATCGTCAACCAACGCCATTCGAACACCATTCGCCCGTTCAAAGGCGATTGTGTTCAATCTTAATTCACGACTTGACCAATCAGACTCTTCATAGAGTGTTCTAAAACCCTCCATGTTTTGGTCAAGAGCTTCTGCTTTTCTTGTAATATAAAAATTCTCAAAGAAAGCTGTTTGAAGATATAGCGCCACAGAAATAAAGATGATAAATACAGCCATCATCAAAGCAAATACTTTGGTTGAGATTCCGCCACGTAACATTTACTTCACCTCAAACATATAACCGGCTCTGATAATTGTTTTGATCATACCAGCAGAGTCCTTCATTTTACTTCTCAGTTTTTTCACATGGGTATCCACGGTTCTTAAATCCCCAAAGTAGTCGAATCCCCATACCTGATCAAGAATCATCTGTCGTGTCATAACTTTATTTTTATTTTTCATCATAAACACGAGAAGTTCATATTCTTTTGGGCTTAAAGAAATAAGTTCGTCTTCAACACTCACTTCTCGAGAGTTCATATTTATAGAAACCCGTCCTTGACGAACAATACCATCATCTCCCCGAACTCGTCCTTCTGCACGTTTTAGCAGTGCTTCTGCTCGTGCTACAAGAACTTTAGGACTAAATGGCTTTGTCACATATTCATCCGCGCCTAAATCAAATCCTAGAAGCTTGTCTTCATCTTCACTGCGAGCTGTGATTATAATTATTGGAATATCAGATTTTGTTCTAAGTCGTTTACAGACGGTCCAGCCATCCACTTGTGGCATCATAATATCAAG
>Ga0070724_10000435_pt1 | contig 30635 bp, 26 predicted proteins | sample tdDd001_FD_67278 | JGI IMG/M metagenome (GOLD analysis project Ga0070724, IMG submission 67278) | Marine sediment microbial communities from the Atlantic coast under amendment with organic carbon and nitrate - tdDd00.1 | ecosystem: Environmental > Aquatic > Marine > Coastal > Sediment | place... | reverse complement strand
CTTAGTGAAACTGCCGGGTGTAGGCAAAAAGACCGCCGAGCGTTTGGTGGTTGAAATGAAAGATCGCCTTAAAGGGTGGGGCGCGGGTGACTTATTCACCCCAGCAACCGACGCCGCGCCGATGGACAGCGCTGCGGGCGGCGTGAGCAGCAATGCTGAAGACGAAGCGGTCAGTGCATTAGTGGCCCTAGGTTACAAACCAGTACAAGCCTCTAAAGTCGTTTCTCAAGTCGCCAAGCCCGACATGTCCAGCGAAGCGTTGATCCGCGAAGCGTTAAGGTCAATGGTATAAAAGAGTAGTGATTAGACTTGAGGCTAAAGGCAATAGGCACGAGAAAACGCCCAGAGCCCAGAGCCCAGAGCCCAGAGCCTTTGGCCTATAGCCTAAAAAACAGGAACCTATTTTTATGATCGAAGCAGATCGACTAATAGCGCCGGATAATCCGGTTTTTAAAGATGAAGACGTTATCGACCGCGCGATACGGCCGAAGAAACTGGCCGAATACCGTGGTCAGGATCATGTGCGTGATCAGATGGAAATCTTCATCAAAGCGGCGCAGATGCGTGGTGAGCCACTCGATCATTTGTTGATATTTGGTCCTCCTGGCTTAGGTAAAACCACATTGGCAAATATCGTTGCCAATGAAATGGAAGTAAACATCCGCACCACCTCTGGGCCGGTATTGGAAAAGGCAGGTGATCTCGCCGCGCTGCTAACCAACCTTGAAGAAAACGATGTGTTATTCATCGATGAAATCCACCGCTTGAGCCCAGTGGTAGAAGAAGTGCTTTATCCTGCAATGGAAGATTACCAACTTGATATCATGATTGGTGAAGGCCCGGCGGCGCGCTCTATTAAAATCGACTTACCGCCATTTACCTTAATTGGGGCAACCACCCGAGCAGGATCGCTGACCTCTCCACTGCGCGACCGATTCGGTATCGTGCAACGGCTCGAGTATTACAAAATCGAAGATTTGCAGTTCATCGTGCAGCGCAGTGCAGACTGCTTAGGCTTGTCGATGGAAGCGGAAGGGGCATTAGAAGTGGCTCGCCGCGCGCGAGGTACGCCGCGAATTGCCAACCGTCTGCTTCGGCGCGTACGGGATTATGCAGAAGTGAAGGGCAATGGCCACATTTGCAGTGATATCGCCGATAAGGCGCTAAACATGCTTGACGTGGATAACCAAGGCTTCGATTATATGGATAGAAAATTGCTGTTGGCGATTATGGACAAGTTCGGTGGCGGCCCGGTCGGGTTAGATAACTTAGCGGCGGCGATTGGTGAAGAAAAAGATACCATTGAAGATGTAATAGAGCCCTATCTCATTCAGCAGGGTTATCTTCAGCGGACGCCAAGAGGGCGGATTGCTACTGATCGCGCTTATTTGCATTTCGGAATTGATAAATAAAGCCAAAATTTTTGAATTGTGGACAGTCTAACTATTAGGTCAATCATCAGATTGGCCTTTTTTATGCGTTATTTTTGCCACTAGTCGGTAAAAAGCCGTTATGAAGATCGCTTTTTTAAGTAAATATAAAGATTTTATAAGAACAAATTTTCATAAAAAGTCTCACTTTAATTACACTTATTCGTCACTATGTGTGATCTTTCGCCGTTATTTGGCCCAATTACGTCGATTTTTAGTTGATCTAAATCATTTTGATTGTTTTTTGTGCAGTGCGGCGTGGTGTGGCTTGATCTAGATCAAGGCAGAAAAATGCCATAAACCTTTTGAAACAATCCGATTTTAGCAGTAATATTAGCCCCAGCTATATTAGCTGTAACTTAACAATTAATCAACCAAAAAAATACATATTTATAACAATAGTTTGCACTTGGTAACAAATGTCGTGCCGAGCCCTTTTCACGCTTAATAGAGAAGGGAAACTCAAGAAAAATAAAGTGTATTGGTGTCACTCAGCCGACACGAAAGGAGCTAACATGATTGACGTAGTTGATCTGTCGCGGTTGCAATTCGCACTGACAGCGATGTATCACTTCCTATTCGTACCACTGACTTTGGGCATGGCGTTTTTACTTGCCATCATGGAGTCTTTGTACGTAATGACCGACAAGCAAATCTATAAGGACATGACAAAGTTCTGGGGTAAGCTGTTCGGTATTAACTTTGCACTTGGTGTGGCAACAGGCCTAACCATGGAATTCCAGTTTGGTACTAACTGGTCATACTATTCCCACTATGTTGGCGATATATTTGGCGCCCCGCTCGCCATTGAAGCGCTGATCGCATTCTTCCTAGAATCCACTTTTGTTGGTCTTTTCTTCTTTGGTTGGGATCGTCTATCTAAGCGTCAGCACTTAACCGTTACTTGGTTAGTGGCGCTAGGCTCTAACTTCTCTGCGCTTTGGATCTTAGTCGCGAATGGCTGGATGCAAAACCCAGTGGGCGCTGAGTTCAATTTTGAAACCATGCGTATGGAGATGGTGAGCTTTGCCGAAGTGGTACTAAACCCAGTTGCGCAGGTGAAATTTGTTCACACCGTAGCATCCGGTTACACCACAGGTGCGATGTTCATCTTAGGTATCAGTGGTTACTACCTATTGAAAGGCCGTGATATTGCGTTTGCACGTCGCTCGTTTGCGATTGCAGCGTCGTTTGGTATGGCGGCAATTTTGTCGGTAATCGTACTGGGTGATGAGTCGGGCTACGAGCTTGGCGAAGTACAGAAAGTGAAGCTAGCTGCGGTAGAAGCAGAGTGGCACACCGAACCTGCACCTGCTGCGTTTACCATGTTTGGTATTCCAAACCAAGAAACCATGGAAACCGACTACGCGGTTAAGATCCCATATTTGATGGGTATTATTGCAACGCGTTCACTTGATGAGCAAGTTACTGGCCTTCGCGACCTACGTGAAGAGCACGTTGATCGTATTCGCAACGGTATGTACGCCTACGACCTACTTGTGAAACTGCGTGGCGGTGACAAGTCTGAGCAAAACGTGCAAGCGTTTGATGAAGTGAAAGGCGATCTTGGTTACGGTCTATTGCTGAAGCGCTACACCGACGAAGTCGTTGATGCTACCGAAGAACAAATTCAAGCAGCAGCAGACGACTCTATTCCAACGGTATGGCCGCTATTCTGGTCGTTCCGTTTGATGGTTGGTTGTGGCTTTGTGATGCTATTCGTCTTTGGCGCTGCGTTTGTACAAACTTGCCGTCAGAAAATTGAGCAAAAACCTTGGGTGCTTAAAGCGGCACTATGGAGTATTCCATTGCCTTGGATAGCTATCGAAGCGGGTTGGTTTGTTGCCGAGTATGGCCGTCAGCCATGGGCGGTGGGTGAAATTCTGCCAGTAAACGTGGCGGCATCTGCGCTAACGCTTTCTGAGTTGTGGATTTCACTTGGCGTGATCATCGCGCTTTATACCGTGTTCTTGATTGCAGAAGTATACCTAATGGTGAAATTTGCGCGCAAAGGACCAAGTAGCCTGAAAACTGGCCGCTATCACTTCGAACAAGAAGTTAACTCTGTTGAAGACAAAGTTAACCGCCAAGTAGAAGCATAGGCAAGGAGATTAGATTATGTTTGATTACGAAATCCTGCGATTTATCTGGTGGGTATTAATTGGCGTACTGTGCATCGGCTTTGCGGTAACAGATGGCTTCGATATGGGTGTTGGCGCATTGGTACCTGTGATTGGTAAAAATGACAGCGAACGCCGTGTAATGATTAACTCGATTGCCCCGCACTGGGATGGCAACCAAGTTTGGCTTATCACTGCGGGTGGTGCGCTATTTGCAGCATGGCCACTGGTATACGCCACCTCATTCTCTGGTTTCTACCTAGCGATGATCGTGACACTGGCGGCGCTTTGGTTACGTCCAATCGGCTTGGATTACCGTTCAAAGCTTGAAGACACAAAATGGCGCAATGCTTGGGACTGGGCTATCTGCGTAAGCGGTTTTGTTCCTCCAGTTATCTTTGGTGTGGCATTTGGTAACCTGCTGCAAGGCGTACCATTTGAACTCAACGAGTTTATGATGCCGACGTACCATGGGTCATTCTTTGGTCTGCTTAACCCATTTGCATTGCTGTGTGGCTTAGTAAGCCTGTTTATGATTGTGATGCAAGGCGCTACCTGGCTTCAAATGAAGACTACTGCAGACGTTCATGCCCGTGCTCGCGTGATTGCTCAGGTAATGGGTGCATTAGTGATTGTTACTTTTGTGGCTGCTGGCTTCTGGGTACAGCACATTGATGGTTACGTGATCACCAGTGAACTTGATATTGCCGCGCAATCTAACCCGTTAAACAAAACGGTAGAAGCGCAAACCGGCGCTTGGATGATGAATTTCGCCAAGTACCCATTGATGTGGCTTGCGCCAGTGCTAGGTGTGGTCATGCCGCTTATCACTATCATTGCTTCTCGCTTTGAAAAATGCGCGATCTCCTTTATTAGCTCAAGCTTAACTAACGCAGGCGTTATCCTAACGGCGGGTTTCTCTATGTTCCCGTTTGTGATGCCGTCGAGCTTAGAGCCAAACCATAGCTTGACAATGTGGGATTCAACTTCAAGTGAATTGACGCTTAATCTAATGACTGGTGTAGCGATTGTGATGGTGCCAATCATCCTTGCTTACACTTCATGGACATACTACAAAATGTTTGGTCGTTTAGACGCTAAATTTATCGAAGAAAACAAGAATTCACTATACTAAGGAGTATTGACTATGTGGTATTTCGCCTGGATTTTAGGTGTATTACTGGCTTGTGCATTCGGCATCATCAATGCACTTTGGTTAGAGCACACAGAAATGATGGATAAAGACAGCGAGTAAGTTGCCTTGTCTTAAAGCAAGCCCTGCAGCGTGAGTTGTAGGGCTTGTTTGTTTTACTGAAAAACGAATTGGAAGAACGATGAGCAGATTGAATCTAAAGGTTGAGCAGCTTCATACCCCAATGGATAAGTGGTTATTGCGAATTGGGGTGATAGTGCTCGCTTTTGCCCATGTCGGATTATTCATGTGGGAGCCGCAAAGCTACGCGGATAGAATTGGCGGTTTTAGCCCGATTCTTGGCGTATTGTTTGTTTGGTCTTTGTGCGCGGCAATGGTGTACGGCATAGGTTTCAAACCAAGGTATTGGCTGTGGCAGCTGGTGTTTAGCCCTTATCTAACGCTCTCAGTGCTCGCCTACATGAGCGCGCTATACCTCTGATACTGTGCTACAAAAACAAAATCGTAGCTAAATACGAGTGGTTTTTAATCAACTACTCGTTTTTTTATTCCTGTCTCAAAAAAACATTCTTCTTTTTACTGCCTAAGCCAAAACATAAGGTATAGTACGGAATAATTTCACTTTATATTGGTGTTTTTGTGCAAGGAGATAAACACACTGTATTCGAGTGGCCAGTGACGGTTTACTATGAAGATACAGATGCAGGAGGCGTGGTTTACCACTCTAACTATCTTAAGTACTTTGAACGGGCGAGAACGGAACTATTGCGCTCAATCGGAGTCTCTCAACAGGTACTGCTCGCTCAAAATATCGGATTTGTTGTTCGCCACATGGATATCGACTTTATTCAAGGCGCAAAACTTGACGATCACTTGACGGTTTCCAGTACAATTTCTCAATTAAAACGTGCTTCGATGACGTTTTGTCAGGAGTTAGTCAATCCTGATGGCAAGATATTGTGTAAAACCTTAGTTAAGGTAGCATGCATAAACTCTAAGCTCATGAAGCCCCAAGCAATACCAAGCTCAATTACTGCGGAGTTAACAGACAGTGAATGCTGACATTTCCATTCTAGACCTTTTTCTACAAGCCAGCCTTTTGGTTAAGCTGGTGATGTTAACTCTACTCGGGATGTCTGTTGCATCTTGGGCGATGATTATTAAGCGTAGCAAAGTGCTTAATAACGCCATTAAAGAAGTCGACCATTTTGAAGACAAGTTTTGGTCAGGTGTTGATCTTTCTCAACTGTACCAAGAAGTTAAAGCGCGCAAAGATAACATCGAAGGTGCTCAGCAGATCTTTTATTTAGGTTTCACCGAGTTTGCCAAATTACGCCGTACCACGGGTTCATCGCCAGAGTATGTGATGGAAGGTACGGGACGAGCGATGCGCGTTGCGGTATCACGCGAAGTCGATGAACTGGAAACTAACTTACCATTCTTAGCAACCGTTGGCTCTATCAGCCCATACATTGGTCTGTTTGGCACGGTGTGGGGCATTATGCACGCATTTATTGCCCTCGGTGAGGTAAAACAAGCCACGTTAGCCATGGTGGCTCCGGGCATTGCAGAAGCGCTTATCGCGACTGCTATGGGCTTATTTGCCGCTATTCCTGCGGTAATGGCGTATAACCGTTTAAGCAATCAGGTTTCTAAAGTAGAGCACAGTTACGCCACTTTTTCTGAAGAGTTCCATAGCATCTTGCACCGTCAAGCGATGGCAGACAGGGAATAAGCATGGCCGGGTATCAGCGAAAGCGGCGTAAGCTCACCGCAGAAATTAACGTAGTGCCCTATATCGACGTGATGTTGGTACTACTTATCATCTTTATGGTGACGTCACCTTTTGTTACTCAAGGGGTGGATGTAGAACTACCGAAAACGTCGACGGCGAAATCAACCGCTGAACTGGCAGGCGATAGCAAGTCGAGTTTCATTATCGTCGAGATAGACAAAGAGGGCCAACTTGGCTTGAGTGTCAACGGCGATGATGTAATGCGTGGGCTTAGCCTTGAAGACATTATCGTACGAGTAAAAGCAGAGCTTTCAATTGCACCTGACTCTCCAGTCGCTGTAGGGGGGGATGCAAACACCCCTTATGCAGAAGTGGTGTTGGTGTTGGACGAATTAGGTCGAGCAGGTGTCCCGAAAGTGGGCCTACTCACTGATCTTAAATAGGGAAGACCATCGGTTAATCGATGAAGAATAACAGTAATTACACATCGGCGATTGTTATTTCGACCGTATTACATGCTGCACTTGTTGCCGCTCTCTTGTGGGGAGCGGACTTTACCATGTCGAAACCAAAGCCGACGGGTGCCATGATGCAAGCGGTTGTCATTGACCCTAACGCAGTGCGCCAACAAGCGCGAGAGATCCGCCAGCAGCGTCAAGCTGCCGAGCGAGCCGAGCAAGACCGTCTAGACAAACTGCGTAAGCAAAGCGAGCAGTTAGAGAAGAACCGCAAAGCCGAAGAAGAGCGGATCCGAAAACTGAAAGAGCAGAAAGTTAAAGCAGATAAAGCAGCCCGAGAAGCAGAAAAGGCTCGCCTGAAGAAAGAACAAGAGCGCAAAGCCGCGGCGCAAAAAGCAGAGAAAGAAAAACAGCGTATCGCTAAGGTTGAAAAAGAGCGCAAAGCGAAAGAAGCTGCGCTAAAAAAGGCCGAACAGAAACGATTAGCTAAAGAAGCCGCGATTGCGAAAGCCGAGAGCGAGCGTCTGGCTCGTGAAAAGGCCGCTAAACTGGCGAAAGAGAAAGAACGCAAAGCCAAAGAAGCGGCTGAAAAAGCTGAGCAAGTGCGCATAGCCAAAGAGAAAGCGGCCAAAGTCGCGGCAGAGAAAGCCCGTAAAGAGAAAGCTCGTTTAGAGCGACTCGAGCGTGAGCGAGTAGAGAAAGAGGCGGCGTTAAACGATATTTTTGCGGGGCTTGAGAGCGAAGCATCGGCCAACAGCTCGGCGAAAAGCCAGTTCGTTAGCGATGAAGTTAGCCGCTATGGCGCCATTTACACCCAGTTGATCCAGAGCCGGTTATTAAAGGATGACTCCTTTGTGGGAAAGCCTTGTCGGATCAACATGCGCCTGATTCATACAGGCAAAGATGCCATGGTGAGCAGCGTCAAAGTGCTTAACGGCGACAAACGAGTCTGCGCTGCGACCAAAAGTGCCATCGCGCAAGTTGGATCATTTCCGATCCCGACTGACAAAGATGTGGCAGATAGATTAAAAGATATCAATTTATTAGTTGAATTAGACTAAAAGGATCAAGACGTGATAAAACGCCTTTTACTGGGATTGTTCGTGTTATGTACCAGCATGACGAATGTGGCCAACGCTGCGTTAGAACTGGTGATCACAGATGGTATCGATTCAGCAAGACCGATTGCTATCGTGCCGTTTAAGTGGGAAGGAAAAACTAAGCTTCCGCATGATATCAGCGCGATTGTAGCGTCGGATCTACAGCGAAGCGGCAAGTTTAGCCCAGTAGCGCCGAACAAAATGCCTCAAACGCCTTACAACGATGAAGAAGTCGACTTCTCATCATGGACTGCAATGGGCGTTGATGCCTTGCTTACCGGTACCATCACAGAAAATGCCGAAGGTAACTATCTGATCCGTTACGAGCTCATTGACGTTGTTCGTGGCCAACTGACCGACGGACAAAGCCGCGCACTGAGCGAAACGGGCGAGTTGGTACTGTCGAAAGATCATGTGTTATTTAATAAACGGGCCACCGTACCTGGCAAGCGTATGCGTGAATACGCGCACCGTATTTCTGACTTGGTCTATGAGCAATTAACGGGAGAGAAAGGCGCCTTTTTGACTCGCATTGCCTATGTGGTGATCAACGACAAAGACAAGTACCCATACCAGCTGCGTATTGCCGATTACGACGGATATAACGAACGCTTAGTGCTTCGTTCCATGCAGCCACTCATGTCTCCAGCTTGGTCGCCTGATGGCCGTCAGCTTGCTTATGTGAGCTTTGAAAATGGTCAAGCGGAAGTGTTCCTGATGGACATCTATTCAGGCAAGCGTGAGAAGTTAACCTCCTTCCCGCGTCATAACGGCGCACCAAGATTTTCACCCGATGGCAAAAAACTGGCCATGGTGCTTTCAAAAACAGGCAGTTTGCACGTTTACATATTGGATCTCGAAACTCGTAAACTTACCCAAATAACGAGAGGTAGAGCAAATAATACGGAACCGTATTGGTATCCTGACGGGCAATCGTTAATATTTACTTCTGATCGGGGTGGTAAACCACAGATTTATCGAGTAAATTTGTTAGGCGGAGAGACCGACCGTTTAACATGGCAAGGCAGACAGAACTTAGGCGGGCAAATTACACCAGATGGGAAGTTCTTGATTATGGTTAATCGAAACGACTCAGGGTTTAATTTGGCTAAGCAAGATCTGGAAACAGGAGCCGTACAAGTGTTAACAAAAACACAATTGGACGAATCCCCAAGCATTGCGCCAAATGGTGGAATGGTTATTTATAGCTCCATGTATAGAAAGAAAAATGTCCTTTCTATGGTATCTATAGATGGTCGCTTTAAAGCTAGATTGCCGGCAACAAATGGGCGCGTTAGAGCTCCAGCCTGGTCACCATTTTTGTAGCAAACAACCGCTTTGGTTATTAATAAAGTTTTGGACAAATAAGGAAGAATAAGATGCGACTTAACAAAGTTCTTAAAGGGCTTCTAATTGCGTTACCTGTGCTAGCAGTTACAGCTTGTAGCTCAAGCGATAACGCTGCAGATGCTTCTGCATCACAGAAAACAAATAACGAGCAAGTGCAAACAGCTACAGATACGGCTGTTGCAACCCCACTTGGCGCTGAGTCTCAACTGACTGAGCAAGAAGTGAAAGAGCAGCAACTTCGTGAAACTCAAACTGTTTACTTCGCGTTTGATAACTCGACTATCGCTTCTGATTACGAAGATATGCTTGCCGCTCACGCTGCTTTCATCAGCAAAGATCCTAGCCTAAAAGTTAAGATCGAAGGTCATGCCGATGAGCGTGGTACTCCAGAATACAACATCGCACTTGGCGAGCGCCGTGCAGAAGCAGTAGCGAAATACCTACAAGCACTAGGTGTTCAAGCTGATCAAATCCAAATCATGAGCTTTGGTGAAGAGCGCCCGTTACTACTAGGCCAAAGCGAAGAGGTTTATGCTAAAAACCGTCGCGCTGTTCTAGTTTACTAATAGGACAAGCTTTATGTTCAGTAACACTAAGCGCGTGATTACGCTTACGTTACTGGCAAGTGCAGCGAACATTGCGTTCGCTGCACCAGCTCCAGTATCTGACTTAAGTGATGATGCGTCTAAGGCCACTAGCGTTGTAACCCACCGTGGTGCGCCTGAAACCGACCTTGAGCGCCTTGAGCGCCTACTCCAAAATCGTGCCAGTTTACAGATCCAAATGCAGCAACAGATCGACGATCTTAGTGCTGAAGTGGGTCAACTTCGCGGCACTGTTGAGCGTAACAGCTACGAGATGAAAAAAATGCTCGAGCGACAACGCGAGCTGTTTTTAGAGCTCGATCGTATGCGCCAACAAATTAAGAATTCAGAACCTTCTGCCTTGCCAACCGACGAACAGCAACAAGAGGCTAGCGGAACGTTTACCAGCAATAAAGATGAAGAGACAGCTTATAAAGAAGCGGTAGATCTCATTTTAAAACAGCGTGACTACGCTGGGGCAATTGTTGCATTTAAGCAATTTCAGCAAGATTTCCCTGAGTCTAAATTCTCATCGAATACCCATTACTGGTTAGGGCAACTCTATTTTGCGCAAAAGCAAGATATTGACGCCGCTAAGAGTTTTGCCGCTGTTGTCGCTTACAAAGATTCCAATAAGCGCGCTGATGCGTTACTAAAACTGGGTGATATTGCCAAGCGCAATAAAAAGCCAGACGCCGCGAAAAAATACTATCAGCAAGTGGTGAGTGAATACCCGAAAAGCTCATCGGCAGATTTGGCTCGTAAGCAGCTCAAATAAGCGTGAACTCGGTTATTTTAAGAGAAAGAAGTCGCCTTAGGGCGGCTTCTTTGCTTTTGCTGTTACCGTGCTAGAAATTGAGTTCGATTCGGGTGTACAATACCCGAATTACTTGGAAGTAGCGTAGAGCTAGAGCAATGGCGCACATTTTAGATACAATTAACACCGTTTACCCTTTTCCCCCAAAACCAGTCCCTCTTTCTGATCAACAAAAACAACAACACGTAGCGAACATCAAGTCGTTACTCAAGCAGAAAAACGCAGTTTTGATCGCTCACTATTACACCGATCCAGAAATCCAAGCCTTAGCGGAAGAAACCGGCGGCTTTGTTGGCGATTCATTAGAAATGGCCAAGTTTGGTAACCGTCACCCTGCCAGCACGTTAATCATTGCTGGCGTACGCTTTATGGGCGAGTCAGCCAAAATACTCACGCCAGAAAAGCAGATCTTAATGCCAACCCTAGAAGCGGAGTGTTCACTTGACCTTGGCTGCCCGGCAGATAAGTTCAGCGAGTTTTGTGATGCCCACCCCGATCACACCGTAGTGGTGTATGCCAATACCTCTGCGGCAGTAAAAGCGCGCGCCGATTGGGTCGTTACCTCAAGCATCGCGCTTGAAATCGTCGAACACTTAGATGCCGATGACAAACCGATCATTTGGGGGCCAGACCGCCACCTAGGTTCGTACATTGCCAACAAAACTGGCGCCGACATGCTTTTGTGGCAAGGCGAATGTGTGGTGCACGACGAGTTCTCTGCTGCCGCGCTACGTGATATGAAGGCGCTGCACCCTGATGCTGCCATCTTGGTTCACCCTGAGTCTCCAGAGAGCGTTGTTGCGCTGGCCGATGCGGTTGGTTCTACTAGCCAACTAATTAAAGCGGCGAAAGAGTTACCGCAACAAAAAATGATCGTCGCCACCGATAAAGGCATTTTCTACAAAATGCAGCAGTTGGTACCAGAAAAAGAGCTTGTTGAAGCGCCGACCGCAGGCGCTGGGGCGACGTGTCGCAGCTGCGCTCACTGTCCGTGGATGGCAATGAATGGCTTAGCAGCCATCGAGAGTGCTCTTGTCGAGGGCGGAGAGAATCACGAGATTTTTGTTGATGAAGCGCTGCGATTGAAATCGCTTATTCCGCTTAACCGCATGTTAGACTTTGCCGAGCAACTTAACCTACAAGTTAAAGGCAACGCGTAAGCGCGCTTTTTCAAGGTTTCAAGGTATTTAGTTTTACCGCATAATGAAAAATGCCGCCCAGTTTAGGGCGGCTTTTTTTTATTGCTCTACCTAGTTTGCGACTATTGCGCTTCTGCGAGCATTACGCCACGCTGCGTTAAGCCACATAACATGGTAGGGATAGCATTAAAGATCTCTTCAAACTGCTCTAAGCCCTCTACACCTTGCTCTGATAGGGTAGTGATAGCGGTTTCTGGATCGTAAAGCATACTGATAGACAAAATAACCCCACCAAGCAGGGCACTGTTTTCACTGTTCTCTGGCATCAGTGTTTCCCAGTCGTCTCTGGCTAGGCTCCAGCCTTGCAGTAGGCCATCGGTAAAGTCGCGGGTATAAACCGTAACGATTTCCTCATCATCGAGCGCACAGCCTTGTGGCCATTGCCATTGACCTTCTAATAGTGCTGGCCGAGTTTGGTTCCAAATTTCTATCACTTGCTCGGCAAACTGTTCTAATTGCTGCGCGTCGACAAAGGGAGCGACTTCGTCACCGCCCCACAAATACGCCAGCCAATCGGATGGATTTAACACATTTGGCGCCGCCGCCATCGCAGTGACAAAACCCATGATTTGCGCTTCAGAAAGTAGCTTATTTTCAAGCTCTGGTAGGTTTAGTAATTCTTGTAATGTCAAAATAGTTACCTTCAAATAGATGTGGTTTAAGTGTAGCAAGCTAATGCATTACTAAAAAGACTTGATGAATAACAACCTAGCATATAAATTTTTATTATGTACTCTGCAGGCTTAGCTTATGAATATTCAGTCTTCGCTCAAGAAGAATAGTATCGTTGCCTTGGGTTTTTACCTCTGCTTTTTTATCGCAACCATTGGTAGCATTACCTATGTGGTGGTTGAGCAACCAATAAAAAGTAAGTTAGAACAGAATTTAGACTTACGTACCGATCTTTTGGTGAGCAACCTCGAGGCTTCTTTAGAGCGGCCGCTATCGCTATTGCGCAGCATCGCTGCAATGGCCGAATCTACCCAGTCGAATCAACAGTTGGCGCAACTGCTGCCTAATATCATTATGCAGAGCGACGATATGGTTGTGAGCGGAGGCACATGGCCTGTACCTTACTCTATTGATGCCAACACTCGCCTCGCGAGCCTTTTCTATAATAAAACCGCTCAGGGTAGCGTTGATCAAATTCACTCGTGGAATAACCCCGAATCACCCGGCTACGATGGCGAGGGGTGGTATCGAGGCGCTGCCGATAAAACTGCCATGTCGGTGCATTGGTCAAGTGTGTATATCGACCCATACACCCATGTCAAAATGATCACCGCTTCAACGCCTTATTTTAAGCAAGGAGAGTTAGCCGGCGTGGCAACCATTGATATTTCGTTGTCGCAATTGGTTAAGTTTCTTCAGCAGCAAGCCAATCAATACGATCTGGGTGTGTTACTTAAAGACGCTGAAGGCAATGGCATTCATGAACACAATTTCCAGCTGAATAAAGACATATATATTTCGAGTGCGACTTTTGGCGCTTATCAGTGGCGCATTGATGTGATCAACGCCAATCGACGTGTTGCAGAAGAGGCCTTCAGTTTTGTGATGAGCTTAGAGCTCATTATTGCGCCATTCTTACTCTTCTGCGTAATGGCGGGTTATTATCTGCTCAACCGTTATCTCATTGAGCCCATCGTGATGATAGCAGACAAGATCTCCCACTCCGATTCTGGGGAAATTGTGGAAGTCGATTATAAGCGCCAAGATGAGATCCGCCACTTGATCGACTGCTTTAATCAAAAGACGCGTTATTTGGAAGAAGAGAAAGTGCGAGCTCAAGCGTCAACAAAGGCGAAAACCGCCTTTTTGGCGACGCTTTCCCATGAAATTCGCACTCCGATGAACGGCGTTCTTGGTACCGCTCAGATCTTACTGAAAACCGATTTGAGTGAAGATCAGTCGAAGCTGCTCCATAGCCTGTACGATTCAGGCGAGCACATGATGACACTACTCAATGAGATCCTCGACTTCTCAAAAATTGAGCAAGGTCAATTAGACCTTGATAAATCGCCGTTTGCCATCGCGACCATTATCGGCAGCATTGAAAGCGTTTATCACACCTTAGCATCTGAAAAAGGGCTTAACTTTAAGGTTTACTCCGAGCTACCCGCTGAGCGCTGGTATAACGCCGACAAAGCGCGCATTAGGCAAATTTTATTTAACTTGCTCAATAACGCAATTAAGTTTACCTCGCGAGGCTTTGTCGAAGTGTACTTAAAAGAGAGCCAGCAGGGCAACGAGCATTATCTAACGATTCATGTTCGTGATACTGGGGTTGGGATCTCACCTGAAGCGCAAGAGCGTATCTTTAAGCCGTTTGAGCAAGCCGAGTCGGCCACAACGCGTAAGTTTGGTGGCACAGGCCTTGGCCTCGCCATTGTTAAGAAAATCGCCGAAGGAATGGGTGGCGACATTGAGCTTCAAAGTGAAGAGGGGATCGGGTCGAGCTTCTTTGTGAATGTTCAAGTGGAGATATGCGAAGCCGTTACGCGAGAGCCAATGTCTGAACGCACCATAGATTGTGAAGGGTTAAATGTCTTGATCGTGGAAGATAATCGCACCAATACCATGATCATCGATGCCTTTATGCGCGGCAAAGGCTTCTCGACCACTTGCGTTACTGATGGTGCCAAGGCGCTCGATTTGCTCGACAATGCCGAATACGACCTTATCTTAATGGATAACCATATGCCGGTAATGGATGGCATAGAAGCCACCATGCGCATTAGGCAGCTTGATAATAGCAATGCAGACAGTGTTATTTTAGGTTGCACAGCCGATGTGTTTAAAGATACCCGCGAGAAAATGATGAACGCCGGTGTCGATGACATTATTGCCAAGCCCATTGATGAAACCGAGTTGGATGACGCTCTGATGATGCACTCAGAGCGATTGTTGGCTAAACGGCGCCATCCTATTGCGACCGACAAAGGAACACAAACTGCAGAGGCATTAACGGGCGAGCAGTTGTTAGTTGACCTCTACGTCGCGGTTGAGAATCAGGACTTTGCCAAAGGGTTAACGGTGCTCAACGGCATGAAAGCGAAATGCAATAGCGAAGAGCAGCAAAGTATCTTAGAAGTGATTGAACGCATAGAGCTGGCATTAAACAATCAACTCGCCCCCGCCCCAGAGGATATGGACTACCTCACTTTAAACAGCTTAAATTAGCTGGCGTGTAATAAACCGTTAAAAATGTAATTAACCGACGTCTTTAGGCGTCGGTTTTGTTTGTTTTGAGCAAAAAAACAGCACCAACAAGAAACTTAGCGGATCCTTTCAATTTCTAACTAATAATTGGTGGTAAATTTACCACTCGATTAAAAAATCAAAACTTAAAACTATTTATTGTGTGTTTTAATGGTGTTTGTGGCTGGCTTGTTAGTGATTCGCTAGTCTATCGTGTTGTGTATTGGTTATTTATATAGATTGATGTTCTGGTAAGGAGTTGGTAAATGAAAGCGAGTGGGCCATTTAGTATCCGTCACGCGGCGGCAGATACGTTTGCAATGGTAGTGTTTAGTTTTATTGCAGGGATGATCATAGAGATTTTTGTTTCTGGGATGACATTTGAACAGTCACTGGCGTCACGCGTGCTTTCAATCCCGGTCAACATCGCCATTGCGTGGCCATACGGCGTATTTCGCGACTGGGTACTCAAACAGGGCCTGCGCGTGAACCAACGAGGTTGGATGAAAAAACTGTGCGACTTGATTGCGTACGTTGCTTTCCAATCCCCAGCTTACGCACTGATCTTATTAGCCGTTGGCGCATCAAACGAGCAAATCATTACCGCGGTAAGCAGTAATGCTGTTGTGTCATGCGCGCTAGGCGTACTCTACGGCTACTTTTTGGATTACTGCCGCAAGTGGTTTAAAGTGCCGGGCTACTATCAAAGCGTCTAATGTGTGAACGAATTGCTGGTTTATTCGCTCTTTTAGTTACTTTGTAGCCAAACGGTTGGCAAAAGTCATTTTTTTTCAGAAATAGACTTGACCCCAGCCCTTAGAATTATTAAATTAGCGCCTCGTTGAGACGCACAGTCCAACAAAACAAATTACGGTGAGTTGTCCGAGTGGCTGAAGGAGCACGCCTGGAAAGCGTGTATACGGCAACGTATCGAGAGTTCGAATCTCTCACTCACCGCCAAATTCGAAAGCCCTGGCTGAAAAGTCAGGGCTTTTTTCATATCTAAAGGTTTTACGAGATAGCTTGCCGACAATGGAACTAACACATGTTATCCAGTCATTGTTTACTATCTCGCAAAGCATTGCATGTTATGTGTAACGCTATATCAAATCTGTACTCTATTATCACAAGGCATTGTAGAACTTAGTAAGTTTTTCATCCAAGTAACGCTTATATTACTAATATAAAATCTAGTTTTGTGAGCCGACTAATTTCTCGACAAGTATTTAACCTGTCTATAGGATTGAGTTCAATTATCATTTAGCGCAAGTGTGTAACCTATGTGGAACCAGAAATTTAAGCGAAGTATTGTATTACTTTCTCTGTCGTGCCTTCCTTTTACGACAATCTCAGCACCTAATGAATCGGCGCTTTGGTTTACCCAAACCGATATCGCTCTAGACTCCCGCTATCAAACGGTTCTGCTTGATAACGGCTTGCGCGTTATTACCGTTGAAAACAGCACGCCTAAGCAGGGGCTATCTATTCGGATGTTTGTGGATGCTGGGTCATTTCAAGAGAAAGGTGAAGAACCAGGGCTTGCACACTTTTTAGAGCATATGGCATTTAATGGCTCAACTCATGTTCCTGAAGGTGAAATGATTTCGATGCTGGAAAGGCATGGGCTAGCTTTTGGGGCAGACACCAATGCCACCACAGACATGACCAATACTAACTATCGGCTAGATTTACCTAAAGCGGATAGGGAAAGCATTAATACTGCTTTGTTTCTATTACGAGAGACCGCTTCTGAACTAACTTTGGAGCAAGGTGCAATCGATAGGGAGCGTAAGGTCATTAAGTCGGAAGTGCGTGAACGCCAGTCGGTATGGCTAGACCGTTTCCTTGACTCTGCAGATTATATTTACGCCGGAGCAAATCTACCCAATAAAATTGGCCTTGGGACCATCAAAGGGATGGATCAGGTAACCCAACAGGAACTAAGAAGTTTTTATCAGACTTATTACGCGCCAAAGAACACCACGCTCGTTTTAGCCGGTGATGTTAGCCATGAAGTTATGCTTGAGCGGGTTAAGCACTACTTTGCTGACTGGCGCAACGACGCGTATCAACCTGCGGTGGATCCAGAATTTAACGTTGTGTTACCAAGCCAATTGGAAGCGAAAGTTTTTTCAGATCCAAACATAGATACGCGCATAGAGCTTAGTTTTCTCGAGAAAGAGCTCCCTCAAGCGAGCAGCAAAGCGGTTAATTTAGAATACTGGACTCATTTACTGAGCCGTAGGGCGTTAATAAATCGTATTGACACATTAGCGTACGAAAGCGGTGGTCGAATTTTGTCACCGAGCATGTCCTCTGAGTTAAGCTTGGAATCCGTACGTGTCAGTCAGGTTGGAGTCACAACGGCAGAGGGAGATTGGGAGTTTGGCCTCTCAACAATAGAGCAAAAATTACGTCAAGCGGTTGAGTTCGGTTTTACCGAAGATGAGATTAAGCAGCAACTTACAGCGTTAGAGAATGGCTTACAGCTCAATGTCGAAACGGCGGGGGATTCGTCCAGTGCTGCTCTTGCAAACAGAGTCATGAATGCCGTTGATAGTGGCCAGGTGATTGTTTCACCACAATCAGACTTATCTATGTTCTATGAACTACGAGACAAATTGACCGTTAAATCAGTCAATGAAGCATTTCGTAAAAGGTGGGCATCTCAACCGCCTCGTATCTATTTAACCGAGCGTAGCAACACCCAAAGCCTTGAGAAAAAACTGCTTAAAACCTACGCCAAAAGCCAAAAAAGTAAGGTCGCGCCATATGTGGAAAAAGCGGTCAGTGAGTTTGCTTACCAGAACTTTGGTAAACCGGGTAAAGCGAAGCTCATTAGTACGTCTAAATATGGTCAAATTCTTCGCTATCGTTTTGATAACGGTGTCATGCTCAATGTAAAGCAGACGGACTTTGAGAAAGGCGTGGTATATCTCTCTGCGCGAGTAGGCAAAGGGCTGATGGCGTTAACCCAAGAGCAATACCCGCTGATCAATTTGTATAATGCTGGTATGTCTACTGGTGGGCTTAAAGCTCACGATATTAATGAGTTGAAGCGTATATTTGCGGGAACGACCATGGGGCTCGATTCATCGGTACAAACTAATGCGTTTGTGTCTCAACAGGCGGTGAAGAGTGAAGATGCCCTGAACCAGCTGAGGGTATTTACCGCGTTAATGACGGATGGTGGCTATCGTGAACAGGGCAAATCTTTCACACTTCAAGCGTTAAGCAATTACTTAGATACCTACCAGGAAAGCCCGGAAGAAGTTAAGGCATTTAATATAAAAGCAAAACTTCATGGGGGTGACTTGCGATGGGTCGAGCCTTCTATAAAAGAGCTAAATGCGTTTTCAATGTCTGATTTGAAGCCAATCGTAGATAAGGCTATCTCAAATGGTCCTGTAGAGATTGGTATTGTTGGTGATCTTTCGCCTCAAGAAGCGGTTGAATATGTCGCGCAAACATTCGGTGCACTAGATATTAAGGCAAACGCGACAATAGAGCGTTACCAGCTAGAATTTCCGCCGATTAAAAAAGAAGATGTTACCTGGTATCACAAAGGAGGAAAAACGACAGCACTGGCAAGTGGCTATTGGAACCTACCTGATGCCCGCAATACTAAGCAAGCCGTTCACTTCCTATTGCTGGAGAATGTCATTCAGCAACGGGTAACAAGAGAAATTAGAGAGGCTACAGGAGCGGCTTATAGCCCTTGGTCTGGGCGTAATCAATCTTATAATTTCAAAAACTTCGGTTACCTGACTATCAATAGCAATACAACCGTTGATCAGGTTGATAGGGTGTTCTTAGCTTATAAGAAAGTTTTGAAATCTTTGCAGAGTAACGCCATTACTGACGATGAACTGAAGCGAGCGGCAACACCAATAATAGACTCGTTAGCACAACAGGTCGAAACCAACGGTTATTGGTTCGATCTAACTTCAACGGCGCAAACCTATCCAGACATCATTGAAGCAGATGGGATCACTGCAGATGAATTAGCAGAAACGACAAAAGAAGACATTTTGGCGGTGGCCAAGCTTATTGATGTTGATAATGTACTTCAAGTAAGGGTTCTTCCTGAGAAGTAAATTCATCAGGAAAATGAGCCAACCACCAAATTCGAAAGCCCTGACTGAAAAGTCAGGGCTTTTTTTCGTTTTGGTTTGATCACGGTTCAGCCACCCTTATGTAATCCAACTTCCCACATCTGTCTTCGTCTGTAAGCAGATGTACCAATATGTCCAATCCCATCCTTGCTCAATTTTTTTCACCTGTTGCTAAAGTAAGTTAGTGGCACGACATAAATGAGTGAGAAAAACATGCAAAAACGCCCCCTAACTTTGTTGCTAGCAAGTGCCCTTATTGCTGGTTGTAACAGCAGCGATGGAAATGCCTCGACAAGCGATGCGGCGGTTTCTGTGTCGCCTTCGGTTGTTCATGGCGTTCGCATTGAAGCGGTACCGGCGCAGTTTTCTGCCTACTCTGATGCGGGGTATAACCGCTATGTGGCGGTAAAAGCGCCTAGTGGTAAGGCGATTCATATTTTGATTATGGATAGGCTGTCGGACTTTCAAATTATCAAAGCGGTGAACGTGCTTAATCACTACCTAACGCCGGTAGAAGGCACGCGCTATGGCTCCGCGGAGCAAAAGCGCAAAGTGGCCAATGCCATGGCCGATAACGGCGCGATTTTAAAGTTGATGAACTATTACGACGAGCCAAAATATAACGACGATCTTGATGGTCAACCATTGTTTGAAGAAGAAATTCAAGTTGAAGGCGGGGCATGGTATGTGCAGCAAGATTATGACAATCACCGCGATGCCGCGTATGAAGAGATCCTGCATTTGGTGCACGACTACGGAATTGGCGTGCTTAATGCGCCAAACGTTAGTGAAACCGCACTGCCCAAATTTCAGCAAGAGCTGAATGCGATTCAACAGCAAGCGCTGGGTAATGCCTATAACCCACCGGCTGAAACGGTGCGCGAGTGGCAGCAAGAGATCAGTGTCGATCAAGAATATCTGGCCGCGGTAATCGATAGCTACTATGGGCTATGGGGCGCCTTTGAAGGGCGTGGAATGTGGGGCATGTATCAGGTTAAAAGCCGCTCCGACTTTGCGCGCTATGATGCTGCGGCCAAACAGATTGTCGAGCAAATTTTCTCGCCAACGATTAACTACGATGCGTATATTGCCGATTCTTTTAATGGCACCTTTAAACTTAAGTTTGACTCAAATACGCCATACACCCATCACGCGCAATATCTAACCAAAGTGACCTTGTCGGGCGCGAATAACAGCAATGTCGAGCTCAATGGTTACGACAACACGGTGACAGGTAATACCGGGGTGAACACTGTGATTGTTCATGGCAAGAAAGCGGAGTATCAAATGACGCTCACGGACAACAATGTTATTTTATTGAATGACTTAGTTAGTGGGCGAGATGGAGACAACCGCTTGTCTAACATCGAGAAGATCCAGTTTACCGATCAGATACATAGCTTGTAGTGTTGAGCGTGGCTTTTAATATCACTATGATAGTCAGGCTATTCATCTGATAGTATATCCCTTACCTGTCGTGAGTCGCCAAGGCTTATTGAAAGCGGCTTTCGTCCTCCAAAGCTTTGATGCTACGGGTTTGGAGGATGAAGGGCCTTAACCATCACTTCTGGCCTAGTAATTGCTCTATACCCTATAGCGCTGATCTGGCTGTTGCTACTCAGCGCAAAGAGTGCACACTCTTGTTGGCATCTGTTCTTATTTTGCTATTCAACCTGTTACTCCGTCGTAATCGTTTCACGTTATTCAAGCCATTTCTGGCGAGGCTTCAAGGCCGAGTTTTTGCTTTTCGTTGCCCGAACTACATTCAAGCTATACACGCAGTCATGCTCGATTTGTCCGTCTGCGGTGAAGACTTGCTTGGGGCAGAGCAGGCGCGGGGGATGAGCTGAGGGCAATAAATCGTTCAACGCGAGAGAGTGTGTGAGAGTCAGAATTGAGGCTGCTCAGATTGTAGCCTAGGTTGGGTTAGGTAAGTGGTATGTTGTTTTCAGGTAACGGATTAGCCATCAGCGCTTTTGTGGTGTGGGGGTTAATGCCCCTCTATTTTCAGTACATTCCTAATGTCGACATCATGGAGATGATGGCGGTGCGCATTTTGGTGTCGATCCCGCTGGTTTATGTTTTATTAAAGGCGTTTTCCATTCCAACCAGTAGAGTGTGGCGTGCAATGAAAGACAAGCGCACAGTGTTTCTCTGCTTTATGGCCGCCTTGGTTAACTTTATTTCACTATTTGCCTTTGCTTGGGCCGCGACGAGCGGGCAGGTGCTGGCGGCCAGTTTGGGCTATTTTATCAACCCGATTTTCTCGATTGTTTTGGGCGTGCTGTTTTTAAAAGATCGCTTATCTCCTTTTCAAGCCATCGCGGTCGCCTTGTCGGTGGCGGGGATCGGTTGTCAGGTTGTCTATTATGGCGAGCTTCCTTGGTTATCGCTTGTGATGGGCGGCGCCTTCGCGCTGTATGGGCTGATTAAGAAATACCTAACGTTAGATGCGATGAGCAGCATGATGATTGAAATGATCACCATGGTGCCGTTTGCGGTGGTTATTTTGCTTGGCCATCTATGGAGCGAGACTTCCGTGTTTAATAGTGGCGATAGCACAACCATGCTGTTCTATTTGTTTGCAGCGCCGGTTACCTTATTGCCTTTGGTGCTGTTTTCCGTTGCGGTCACCAAAACGAGCTTAGTGATGATTGGCTTTATTCAATATATCGAGCCGACTTTGCAGTTTTTGTTGGCCGTGGTGGTGTTTGGCGAACCGCTGCTGGAAATCAAGATCATCAGCTTTAGCTTGATATGGATAGGCTTGCTGCTGTGCATTATGGATATAACCTTAAGCAGGCGGATACATAAAGTCGTCAGTAATTAACCGAGCGTATTGTGTTAGTAAATAGCCCTGATTATTGAGTCAGGGCTTTTTTGTGTGTTCAGGTTATTTATCACTTTGATAGTAAAGGTGCCAAACTGATAGTCAGCTAAATACTGTTGATAATCGTTTGTATTTGTTTGGTTTTTTGCATGTGTTAATAGTTGTCAAACTTTGAAACCCCTCCACGATGCCTGGTTAATTATTGTTCAAATGTTTGACTGGTATCCCGCTTCGACAATCTTGAATACCTATGCAATAACTTTGGCTTAATAGTTGCCTATTAGCAGTATCACCGCCAACACGCGCTTATGTTATTCAAGTAGCGATACCGTTGGAGGGGGGGAATAAAGCTGATACGAGTGCAATAACATCAAAATTGAAGCGGCCTTTTTTTAAAGGTGCAGCTTGGTTTACAGGTGGCTCGACGATCATACCACCCTAGCCAGTTTAAGCATGATGTTAGTTATCAGATCCACTTGTATTGGAGCAGATATTAATAAACTAACGGATGGTAATAAAATGAAACTGCTATACGAAGTTGAAGACAAGCCACCTATGGGGGCGACGATCATTCTCGCTTTGCAACATATGCTAGCGGCAATGGGGGCGATTATTGCGGTGCCTTTGGTGGTGGGAAGCGCGATAGGCTTACCCACTGACCAGATGGTGACTATGGTGAACGCGGCGCTGATGGTGTCTGGCGTGGTCACCATACTCCAGTGTAAAGGGATTGGGCCGGTAGGTATTCGCTTACCTGTGGTAATGGGCACCAGCTTTACGTTTGTGGCTATCTCGATATCGGTGGGGCTTGATGCGGGTATTGCTGGGGTATTTGGCTGCTCGCTGGTGGGCTCTTTGGTGATGATCATTGGCAGCCGCTTTATGCCACAAATCAGCAAGCTCTTTCCTCCTGTGGTTTCTGGCACGGTGGTGCTACTCATTGGCTTAACCATACTGCCCGTCGCGGTAGACTGGTTTGCTGGTGGCTTTGTTGGCCAAGAGCAATATGGCCAAATGGACAACCTGCTGCTTGGACTATTAGTGCTGGTGGTAGTGATCGCGCTATCGCAAATGGGCAAAGGCTTGGTTTCCGCCGCGGCTATCGTGATTGGGATGATCGTGGGTTACATCGTGGCTATCTTTATGGGGATCGTCGATTTCTCACCGGTTAAGCAGGCGGGCGTCTTTGCCTTGCCAGACTTATTGCCGTTTGGCTTAACCTTTACCGTCAGTGGCGTGATAGGAATGTCGATTGCCTACCTAGTAACCATTATGGAATCAACCGGGGACTTTTTAGCCCTAAGTGACGCCACTCATACCAAGTTAACGGGCAAGAAACTGTCAAAAGGGATCTTATGTGATGGGGTGGGAAGTTCATTAGCGGCTATGTTTGGCACCACACCCTTTTCATCTTTTAGCCAGAATGTTGGTATCGTTTCGATAACGGGAGTGGCCAGCCGTCATGTGGTGGCGGTGACAGGCGCAATAATGATTTTAGCGGGTATGTTCCCCAAACTTGGCGGCATTGTGGTCACCATTCCATCGCCAGTGCTTGGTGGGGCGGGGTTGGTGATGTTCGCCATGATCATCTCTGCGGGGATCGGCATTTTATCACGAATTAACTTTACCAAACGTAACATGTTAATTATCGCGATTGGGGTGGCTTCAGGTATGGCGGTAACGGTTCGCCCAGAGATTTTGACCTACTTGCCAAACTCACTGCAGGTGATCTTTGCCTCGGGTATTACCACAGGCTCCTTGGTTGCGCTGAGCTTGAACCTAGCGCTAGGCTTTAACCGCGCCGATGAAGTAGAAAGTGCCAATGAAAAGCGTGAAGCCCTTGAAGAGCAAATTAAAGAGTGTGAAGTGTGCGCTAAAGCGTTAGAAGAAGAGGAGGCGAAGTTAGCGCGTCAGAACGAGGCATCGTAATCGCCAAGTTCGCTCGTTACTTAACGACGGTTTAAAAACAACAATGCCCACTATCAGCAAGCCTGATAGTGGGCATTTTAGCTAAGGTGCGTGGGTGAGTGCGGTTAAGCTTGCTCTACCATATCAATCGCTAACGCTTCTGCGACTTTAATGCCATCAATACCCGCCGACAAAATACCACCCGCGTAACCAGCACCTTCACCCGCAGGGTAGAAGCCTTTTAGGTTAACGCTTTGGAAGTCTTTGCCACGTTTAATACATACAGGTGATGATGTACGAGTTTCTACGCCAGTTAGCAGGCCGTCGGCGCCAGCAAAACCTTTGATTTTTTTATCAAACGCTGGGATGGCTTCACGGATCGCTTCAATCGCAAAATCTGGCAGCGCTTTACTCAGATCCGTCAGCTTGATACCAGGGGTGAACGATGGTTCTACGTCGCCAAGCGCCGTTGGATCGCTGCCTTTTAGGAAGTCGCCAATTTTCTGCGCTGGGGCATCGTAGTTTTCGCCGCCTAAGCGGAAAGCGCCGCTTTCAAGCTCACGTTGGAAGCGAATGCCAGCTAGCGGATCGCCTGGGTAATCTTGCTCTGGCGAAATACCAACTACAATCGCGCTGTTGGCGTTACGCTCGGCGCGTGAGTATTGGCTCATGCCGTTCGTTACTACGCGGCCTTCTTCTGAGGTCGCCGCAACCACAGTACCACCTGGGCACATACAGAAGCTGTACACAGTACGGCCATTTTTACAGTGGTGGACAAGTTTGTAATCTGCCGCGCCCAAAATCGGATTGCCCGCGTTTTTACCAAAGCGCGCTTCATCAATCACAGATTGTTTGTGCTCGATACGAAAGCCAACAGAGAAAGGCTTGGCTTCCATATGAACGCCGCGCTCGTGCAGCATTTCAAAGGTATCGCGAGCGCTGTGGCCAACCGCTAGGATCACGTGACGAGATTTGATCTCTTCACCGTTTGATAGGGTTAAGCCCGTGATTTGGCCATCTTCCATGTGCACGTCATCAACACGGGTGCTAAAGCGGATTTCGCCGCCAAGCTCGATGATTTTGGCGCGCATTTTTTCAATCATAGTCACCAGTTTAAAGGTACCAATGTGCGGCTTGCTGACGTAGCGGATTTCTTCCGGCGCACCCGAGGCAACAAACTCTTCGATCACTTTGCGGCTGTAGTGCTTAGGATCTTTGATTTGGCTGTAGAGCTTGCCATCGGAGAAGGTGCCCGCGCCGCCTTCACCAAACTGCACGTTTGATTCTGGGTTTAAAGTACGTTTACGCCAAAAACCGAAGGTGTCTTTGGTGCGCTCGCGCACTTCTTTGCCGCGTTCAACCACGATTGGGTTGAATCCCATTTGGGCTAATACTAGCGCCGAGAACAATCCACATGGGCCAAAGCCAATCACTACAGGGCGCTCGGTTAGGTTTTCAGGCGCTGTTGCAACAAACTTATATTCCATATCTGGCGTTTGTTTGACATGCGGGTCGCTAACAAATTGCTCTAGCACCTGCGCTTCGTTTTCAACGAAGACATCAAGGGTATAGATAAGCAAGATCTTGGATTTTTTACGAGCATCATAGCCACGTTTAAACATATTGAATGAGATAATTTGCTCGATAGTGATGCCGAGCTTCTTAGCTATCGCGGCTGGGAGCGCGTCTTCCTTATGATCTAAAGGAAGCTTAATTTCAGTTAAGCGTATCATGTTGATGTCTCGTTTTAGTAGGTGTCTTAGCGTCACCGAACAATGGAGTGAAGGGTGAGCTCACAATGGCGCGCATTTTACGTGATGTTGATGGGTCTGTCATACTTAATTCACTGCAGTCATAAAATATAACCTGAGCAAATATTGAATTTTGGCTGTGGATCAGTATCATCGCCCATCCACAATTTTGGCTAACAAAGAGTTTCGAATCATGGCATTTGTCGTAACGGATAACTGTATTCAATGTAAATATACTGACTGTGTCGCAGTATGCCCTGCAGATGCGTTTTACGAAGGCCCAAACTTTATGGTGATAAGCCCAGTTGATTGTATCGACTGTGGGCTTTGTGTGCCGGAGTGCGATGCTCAAGCCATCTTCCAAGAAGAAGAGTTATCGGAAGATCAACAAGTCTTCATTAAGCTAAACGAGGAGCTTTCAGAGGTGTGGCCAAACATCACTGAAGTAAAGCCTGCGCTTGAAGAGGCTGAAAAGTGGAATGGCGTACCAAACAAATTGTCGATGCTTGAGAAATAGCGCCGATAAAACAAAACGCGCAGAATTTAAAAAGCCCAAATGTTAGGCATAACATTTGGGCTTTTTGCTGTTGGCCGCGAACGGAGTCAGCCGCGAGCCGTTAACCGTGCTGACGGCGGAAGTTATCCAAAATGATACCAGTTGCCATCGCAACGTTGAGTGATTCGGCGCCGCCAAAGGCTGGAATGGTAATTTTGTGGGTCACGAGTTTTTCCGCTTCTTCACGCACACCATGAGACTCACTGCCCATCAGCAAAATGCCTTCACTTTGAAAGTCGGTGCTGTGAACGCTTTCGCCTGCTAAAAAGGCGCCATAAATCGGTAAGCCAGAGCCTGCCAAATAGGCGGGTAAATCGAGTTGGCTAACTTGAACGCGGCCAAAGCTGCCCATGGTGGCTCGGATGGTTTTTGGGTTATACGGGTCGGCGCAATCGCTGCTAGCAACTATGTGCTTGATGCCGTACCAATCGGCAACACGAATAATGGTGCCTAAGTTACCTGGGTCGGAAACGCCATCTAACGCAATCATCAGCCCTTCTGCCTTCGGCGCGGTCACGCTTGGGATCTCGACCACAGCCACAGCGGCGTTATTGCTGACTAACGAGCTCGCTTTGGTTAACTCGTCCAACGATGCTTCAATACACTCAAAACGGCTCATGAGCTGTGGGTTTTGGTCTAAGAACTCGCTTGTGGCGAAAATCTGCTTAACGACAAGCGTAGAATCGATCAGCTCAAGGACGTTTTTCTCGCCTTCTACCAAAAATAGGCCATGGGCTTTACGTTGTTTTTTTTGATTAAGAGCGCGAAGCAGTTTTAGTTGGTTTTTTGAGATCATGATGTTTTTGAGCTTATGGTGTTTTGTAAGCACACAGCGCGCTGTGTACGTATCGTGGGCTATCGGTTATCGCCGAAAGAAAAACGTCGGCATTATATACCTAACTTATATTGAGATGCGAGCGAGAAAGCGGAGTTTAGATAAGACCGGGGGAGGCTTATCCTTGTCGTATGTTCTACCCTCACTTTTTTATCGAAATGTCCGCAGCATATTTACGCCGATATCGTGGCAGCATGGTTTCATTGCCCAGTAACCCGCCTTGATGAATGTAAAGTAGCGGCTTGTGCTGATTTTGCTCGCGCCATGTAGACAAGCAGCGCCACATCAGTGGGTCGTAAAGTAAATCAAATTCGATGCTAGTCGCGGCTTTGAGCGCTTGCCATACGGCAAAATCTTGTTGATACAGCTTGCCAAAATGGTGCTTGTGCGGCGCCTGCAAAATGATAGGCGTACTCGTTTCCCCTAGCGCTTGCCATTGACTACGTAAGTAGTCATCGCCGCCGACACAGGCGCAAGTGATCACCTCAATCCCCACTGGATGCAAGTACTTGTGCAGGTAAAGCGCGGTGGTCCCCGTCCCAGAAGGGAGCGCAACCGTTAATGGTTTAACCCCGGTTTCCTGTTGCCAATCAATGATCTCGCTGGCGAGCTGCTTAACGCCGCTTTCGGCAAGTGCGCAGCGCCCGCCTTCGGGGACGACCAAGCAGTGTGCATCGGGCTGACGAATTTGGTCAATATAGTCTCGCGGGTGTCGGTTTGCTCTATCTGCGCGTTGAGACAAATCGACGACAGTCGCACCAAGCTCCAGCGCCGCCCGGTAGTTACCACGTGGGGTTTGTTTTAGCCAGTCTGGAATACGGTCGACATAAAACTCAAGTTGCCAAGACTTGATTTTAGCCAGTGCGGCTAATGAGTACAGCGAGTTTGCTTGAACCGAACCATAGCCAATTAAGGTGTGGTATTGCCCTGTCGGGTAGTCGAGCAGCGCGGCGAGTTTTCGCGCTTTATTGCCGCTAAATTCTGGGTGAAGGAGGTCGTCTCGTTTTAGCCAAAAAGGCCGTCCTTCAAAGCAATGTGAGGTGACGGGGGTATTGTCCAGTTTCATTATCTACCGGTGCCATGGTATCGAGCCCAGAGTATAACATGGCCTAAGTTTGTGAAGTAGCAGGCAAAAAATCCACTTCCTTGATGGCTAAGGTGATAGATCAATCACTAATAATCAGCGGGGCTAGCAGATGTATTGCCGAGCGACTAAGGTTATAGGTATGTAAGATATAAGGATTTATCAGCATGGCAAAACTGACCGACACTAAGCTTATTCGGCTAATTAAATTTGCGCCTGCAAGTATCGTTGTGTTGTTTACTTTTGCCTTACTGGTTGTGGCAATAAAAGATGATATTCAACGCTCGTCTGATGAAATCGACTCGCTTAGAAGCGAGTTTGTCCATCGCCAAGAAGAGTTATTGCGCAACCAAGTGGAGTACGTCAAGCAGCAAATTCAGTACGCCAAAGACCGAACCGAACAGACCCTCGAGCGCACCATTAAGCAGCGTGTAAACGAAGCGCATAAAATCGCGACCAACCTGTACCAAAGCAATAAGCACAAACCGGAACATGAGGTGACTAAAATCATCGCCGACGCCCTGCGTGAAATCCGCTTTAATGATGGCCGCGGTTATTTCTTTATTTACAAGAGTAACGGTGTGAATGTGATGCATCCGCTATTGCCTCACGTTGAGGGAACGTCGCTGTGGGACTTTAAAGACGTACGCGGCAGTTATGTGGTGCGAGAGTTAGGCCAAAAAGTCAAAACGCTCGGCGAAGCCTATCACCGCTGGTGGTTTGTCAAACCGCAGGACAAAAACCAAGAGTTCGAGAAGATAGGTTTTGGTAAGTACTTCGAGCCTTATGATTGGTTTATCGGCAGCGGCGATTACGTAGCCGATGTTGAAAATGACATAAAAACTCAAGTATTAGACTGGGTCAGCGGCATTCGTTTTGGTGAGTTTGGTTATGTGTTTATTTTGGATAAGCAAGGGACAACTCTGGCTCACTTTAACCGCGAGTTAATCGGCAGGAATATTTATGAGGTGGCGAGGGGAGAAGATCGCGCTACTTGGGCGAAGTTAATTGAGAGCGATAAAGCGTTTATTCGTTATCAAAGTCCATATATCCCCGAGGGGGTACAAAATAGTGAAAAGGTCAGCTATGTCGTTCAATTGCCTGATTGGCAATGGGTGATCGGCAGCGGCAGCTATACCGAAGTTGTTGACCGTTATCTCAGGCAGCGAGAAGCGGTTGTCGAAAAATCCAACCGAGAAGCTCAGTTTCAAGTGGCGACGTTCGGTTTTGTTGCCGCGATTTTGATAGCGCTGTTCTCTTTTGCGCTGAGTCAGATCATTGCTAAACGCTTTGAGCGCTTTCAGTCGCGGATAGAGCATGATTTCGACTCACTAGAAGACAGTAAAAATCAGCTTGAGCATATGGCATTGCATGACTCGTTAACCGGGCTTGGAAATCGGGTGCTGTTAAATGATCATATTCAGCAAGGGATAGAGTTGTCGCAAACCCATTATCAACAACTGGCGGTGATGTTTGTCGATTTAGATGACTTTAAGAAAGTGAACGATGTATACGGCCATTCTGCGGGGGATCTACTGCTCACAGAAGTCGCCAGCTGTTTTGAAGAGCTATTAGAGCCTGGGGAAACCATTGCTCGCTTTGGCGGAGATGAGTTTATCTTCTGTTTTCCCTGCCTAGCCAGTTTGAGCGACGCAGAAGCGCGTATTGAACGGATCCAGCAGGTATTTAAACGTCAGTTTATGATCAATGGTAAGGTGATTGTGACCAGTTGCACCATTGGTGTCTCCATGTTCCCAGCGGATGGTGACGAGCCAGAAGAGCTGATATCCAAAGCCGATATTGTGCTCTATAAATCAAAAGCTCGTCAGAAAGGGGATGTGCTCTTTTTTGATAGCGCCATTAATAAGCAAGTTCAGTACGACTTTTTGTTAGAGCGTGAGCTTAGGCAGGCGCTCGCCCGTCAAGAAATCAGTGTGTTATATCAACCACAAATCGAGGCGGCCACGGGCAAAATATGCGGCGTGGAGGCTTTGTCTCGTTGGCATAATCAGCAGCTTGGGAATGTTCCGCCGGATGAGTTTATTTCGGTCGCCGAGGAGATCGGCCTGATCAATGAATTAGGCATGTACGTTATTCGCAAGGCGTGTTGTGATTTTTTACAAGTATTTCCAGAGGGCGAGTCTAATGTTGCCTTGTCTATCAATATTTCACCGATCCAATTAGTCAGTTACAACTTCATCCCTGAGTTGGTCGCTGCTATCGAGAGTTGTCAGTTGAGTTATCAGCGCATCACTCTCGAAATCACCGAGAATGTGTTGATTGATGACTTAATTAAAGTCTCGCCGATCATTGAGCAGTTAAGAGGCTACGGCATTACCATTTCGTTGGATGACTTTGGTACGGGCTACTCCTCACTAAGCTACTTAAGTAACTTGCCTATCAACGAAA
>Ga0070724_10000428_pt1 | contig 31086 bp, 27 predicted proteins | sample tdDd001_FD_67278 | JGI IMG/M metagenome (GOLD analysis project Ga0070724, IMG submission 67278) | Marine sediment microbial communities from the Atlantic coast under amendment with organic carbon and nitrate - tdDd00.1 | ecosystem: Environmental > Aquatic > Marine > Coastal > Sediment | place... | reverse complement strand
TTTGTCGGCGTTACTAAAATGGGATTCGAGCTCCGAAAGGGGGTAGTTTACCGAGCCTGCTAAGTGGCCATCTTTAAATTCTTGTGGTGTGCGCACATCAACCAGCAGTGCGCCGTTTTGAATACGCTGCCACCCTTCATCTGCGCGTTCCGAGGCCATCGCACCGGCAGAAATAGCGCTTAACGAAAGTAACAGTGTCGTGGCGTATCGCTTTAACATATTTTCCCTATGTGTTTGTTTTTTGTCCGCTAATGAGTATATCGTTTAAGATGGTTTTGAAATCCAATTGATGTCTCAAATCTCCATGTCAATACAGCATGATTGCTCTAGTATGGAAAAGAGAAGTATTGAACTGTTGTCAGTAAAAAGATTAGACTTCGAATTACTTAGTATTAAAGGGTGTGTCATGTATAGAAAAATCTTGGTTGGGCTGTTAGGTGTTAGCTGCTTTTCGTTTGTGGCCAATGCGCAGCAAGATACCGAACCCTCCTCGTCCTTTATTCAAGTGAACGTGGGTTTAGATCTTCAGGGCGTTGAACAATCGTTGAATGACACCAATAAGTCGTTAGATTCGTTAGCGGCGTCGCTGCATTTAATGGCCACCAATGCCGAACTGACTCCTGAGCAGCAACAAAGCATTGAAACGACGGTTGAGAGCGTGAACCACCTGATTGATATTTCGGCGGCATCGATAGAAGGCTTGCCGAGCGCGTTTGCCGACTCGAAACAGATTGTCGCGCAAAAAACGCAGCACTTTTTAGATGATCTCACTTACAAGATCTTGCTGATTGTTGGGGTCACCATTGCTATCTTAATTGCTGCAATACTCGGTGTGTACTGGCTTACGCTACGCCCGATGCTGAGTACGATTTTTGGCGCCACGCGCAATATTTCGGACATGGCCAAAGCGCTGCAAGTGACGGCTCAAGCGGTGGAAGCGAGCACCGATAAGCAGCAACTTATTATGCAGCAATTGCAGGATAAGACGACTAACTAGCGGCTGGGTTTTCAGCATATTGAATCGCATCAATAAAGTGCTGGGCGTATTTTTCAATTTTCTTTTCGCCAAAGCCACTGATGTTCCAAAAGTCGCTTGTGCTGGTGGGCTTTTGCTTGGCGAGCTGATGTAAGCTGGCGTCGTGGCAAATGACGTAGGCGGGCACGGTTTGCTCTTTGGCAAGGCTCGCTCGTTTGGCTCGCAGTTGGGCAAAGAGCGCTAGCTCTTCGCTGGTGAGATTTTCAAGTGCCGCTTTGCTGGTTGCTGGGCGGGTGCTTGATTTCGATTTTGCTCTGAGCTTTCTCAGTTGGATTGTTTGCTCGCCGCGCAATACTGGGCGGCATGAAGGGCTTAGTTCTAGCCCGCCGTGGGAAGCGTTAACGTGAATAAGATCCATCGCAATCAACTGTCTGAAAATGCCTTTCCATTCATCGGCGCTGTACTCTGTGCCAATCGCAAACGTTGAGAGCTTGTCGTGGCCAAAGCGGGTAATGCGCTCATCGCTTTTGCCAAGCAAAATATTGGTTAAGTAGGTGACGCCAAAGCGCTGGTCGGTGCGATAAATCGTCGAAAGGGCTTTTTGCGCCGCTTGGCTGCCATCCCATGTCTCTGGCGGGGTAAGGCAGTTGTCGCAATTGCCACATGGCGTTGCCATTTGCTCTTGGAAGTAGGCGAGCAGCGACTGACGGCGGCAGCTAGATAGCTCACAAAAGCCCAACAATGCGTTGAGTTTTTGCGCCGAGATTTGTTTAAATTGAGCACTACCTTCGGAGCTTTCACTCATCTGCCTAAGCGAAATAAGATCTTGTAAGCCATAGGCCATCCAAGCGTTGGCAGGCAGACCATCGCGCCCGGCGCGGCCGGTTTCTTGATAGTAAGCTTCAATGCTTTTGGGCATGTTCATGTGAGCGACAAAGCGTACGTCTGGCTTATCGATCCCCATACCAAAGGCGATGGTCGCGACGATGATGATGTTTTCTTCTCGCAGAAAACGCTGCTGATGTTGTTGTCTTAGCTCAGCCGGCATCCCCGCATGATACGCTAGCGCCACTCTGCCTTTTTCGTTTAACCAGCGTGCCATCTCTTCGACTTTTTTTCGCGACAAACAATACACCACCCCTGCATCTTGGCTGTGGTTCTGCTCTAGAAATCGCCACAGCTCTGCTTTAGCATTTGGCTGCTCTGATACATGATAGCGAATGTTCGGTCGATCAAAGCTATGGACAAATACTCGCGCACCCGTAAGGCCTAACTGGCTAATGATCTCTTCGCGTGTACGCTGATCTGCGGTGGCAGTGAGGGCGATACGTGGCACATGGGCAAAGCGCGATGGCAGAATACTAAGCTGCTGATACTCTGGCCTGAAGTCGTGACCCCATTGGCTTACGCAGTGCGCTTCATCAATAGCAAATAGGGCAATGGTTAGGCTATCAAGCAGCGTGAGCATGCGCTCTGTCATCAGTCGCTCAGGGGCAATATAAAGCAGTTCAATTTCGCCTGCGATAAGCTGCTGCTCTATGTGCTGCTGCTCAGGATAAGTGAGAGTCGAGTTAAGGTACGCCGCCTTAATACCCAGTTGGGTTAATGCGTCGACTTGGTCTTGCATCAGCGCAATCAAAGGCGAAATCACCACCCCAACACCGCTTCGCAGCATCGACGGCAACTGATAACAAATCGACTTACCGCCGCCCGTTGGCATCAAGGTGAGCACGTCTTCACCTTGTAATAATGCTTCAATGATATCGGCCTGCTGGTGGCGAAAATCATCATAGCCAAATACGGTTTTTAATGTCTGACGAGCGTGATTGATGTCCATGGAGCAACCTTGCAAATAAAAATAAGCCGAGTGTCTGCGAGCAGAGAAAAGTGCTGCACAGCCCATTGTCTCACAGCTTAGCAAACAAAAATCATCCAATTTGTACTGAGTGAGCGTGATCCCCAACCGGTTTTCCCCGGACAAGCGCTAGTTTTACAAGGACAGGCAAGATAACGCTAAGCTCTTTGTCCCTTTTGAACAGTGACTTATGCTGGTTTTTAGTTGCAGTCTGGTGGTGAGCTGCATAGTAGGTAGATATCAACGCTTCGCAACTGATTGAAATCAAGGACTAAAGTCTCATTAAGTTTTGACAAAGCGATACAGTTCTATACAAACTAAGACATACCTGGCCAATAAAACAGCGTACATTACTCATCAATTACATCAATGATTGGCGCATTATGCGCATGGATAAAACGAATGAAACACTCAACCATCGCACTATCAGTAGCTGGCGTGCTCGCGCTAAGTCTTGGTTTTACAGAGACAGCCCAGGCGCAGTCTGTCGCTTGGGATCAGCAAAATGAATCTTGGCATACCCAACAAACCAAGCACTTTAGAATTCATTTTCGTAACGGTCATGAACGCCAAGCAGCCAGAGCGTTGGATTTAGCCGAGCAAAGTCATTCTGAGTTGACGGAGTTTTTCGGCTATCAGCCAAGTGAGAAGACAGACATTGTTTTGGTTGATGAGTTTGACTCTTCCAATGGTTGGGCTACGGTCACGCCTTACCCCCAGATCCGCTTGTTTATGAGCCCGCCAGATGAGGTTAATCAGTTAGAAAATAACGACGAGTGGATGCATTTGCTCATTAAACACGAATACGCTCATATTTTACACATGGAGATGGGAGGCGGTGCGGCGAATGTTCTAAGAAAAGTTTTCGGTCGTAACCCTTTTTTATACCCGCACGCACTTACTCCAGCGTTTTTGATTGAAGGCTTAGCGGTGTACCTGGAAACCAACAAAGAACTTGGTTATGGGCGTTTGCAAGGTTCTGGCTATGCAATGCAAATGCGCATGGAGCTCATCAATAAACAAGTGAAAGAGATGAACCAAGTTACGGTTGCCACGCGCGAGTGGCCGCTTGGTTACTATTACTTGTACGGAGCTTACTTTATCGAATATTTAGCCGACACCTATGGTGAAGAGAAAGTACAAGCTTTTTTAACCGGCTATAGTCGCAATTTAGTGCCTTATTTCTTCCTACATAAGAGTGCCAGACGAGCCTTCGGTAAGGATTTCGATCAGCTGTGGTCGGACTTTCAGATTTATCTTTATGATCGGTTTGACGGTGACTTAACTCAGCTTGTTGCCAAAGAAGTGACGGGGGAAGAGTTGTATCAGGCCCCGCATAACCAAGTGGTGGCGGCGAGCCCGAATGGGTTGTTGGTGAATGTGGACAATGGCGAAGATCGCCCAGCGATTACTCAGCTTTCTTCCACTGATGAGCAGCAACTAACTCATGCTAAGAACATCATCGCGATGGATTATCACGACCAAGCGGGCTTAGTGGCGTCAAGAAAGATTCGCTACGCTGATGGTCGCGTACTGGCCGATCTATTTGTTTACCAAAATGATAGTTGGAAACAGCTAACAGAGCGTGAACGTTTCCGCCATGTTAAATGGATGAACGATGGTCGTTACCTTATCGCTGGGCGTAAAGTGGCAGGAATAAGTGAGCTGTGGAAAATAGACAGCCAGGGTGAACAGGCGAAAGTGAAACTGTGGAGTGGTAGCGCTGATACCGTGTTAGGCCGTTTCGATATTGCAGGCGATGATTTAACCCTTGTTGCGAGTATCAAGCGGCCAAATCAAGGCTGGAACTTGGAACTGTTTGACTTAGCCGAGAGCAAGTGGCGAGCTATCACCGATAGTAAAGCCGTTGAAAGTTCGCCGAGCTATCTACCCAATGGCAAAGTACTTTATAGTTCGGACTATGATGGTGTCTTCAATATCTACACCATTGACCTGAAAACACAACAAGTCGATAAATTGACTCAAGAAGTGGGTGGTGCGTTCAACCCATTGTGGCAGAAGGGTATGGGCTTGGTGTACCAAAGTTATCAGAGTGAAGGGTACAGCTTAAGACATAAGGCCGAGACCGATGCGGTTGAAAGCTTTGATATTGATAGCCAACAAGGGCGATATGATTACCCAGATCCTGCCCCCGACGTGGTCGAAAAGTCAGACATTGTGGAGTACTCACCTTGGGCAAGTTTGAGGCCAAGAGCTTGGCTACCTGTATTCGACTCTGGTGAGAGCCAAACACGAGTCGGGTTCAGCACCAACGGAGCAGACGCGCTGAGCCGCCATCAGTATCAGCTCCAGCTGGCATACGACACACAAAATAGTCTGGCGCAATATAACGTTAGCTACCTTTATGACTCTCGCTGGATGCTGCAGTTATTTCGCACTCACGATTTCAAAACGTTTACGCAAGGCGCTCAAGAGAGCACGCGTATTGAGCAAAGCGATAGTGCACTGCTGCAACGAAACCATATTTTAAACGCCTTTGAAGACCAATTAAGCCTTCATGCTGGCGTATTTTGGGATAAGCCCCGCGAGGTGAAAGCCGCGAAATTTGGCCCAGCGGTACCATACACTGCACAACAAGAGGCGTTGGTTGGCCTAGCGGCGACCTTTGATAATCGAGAGAGCTACTTGAACGTCCCTGGTATCGGTTGGGGACATTATGCAGATGTGGTGGCCGAAACCAATGATTGGCTAAGTGGTGGCTATAAAGGTGAAAAGTATCAGGCGCAATGGCTCGGGACGTTAGATCTGCCGGGAAGAACCACCTTGTCGCTGCGCTTGGCGGGCGGTTATGCCAGTGACGGAGCGAAGGCATTTAAGTTGGGTGGCAGCACGCTTAGCGATGAAAAGGCGTTGTTTGGCCGTCAAACCCAAGGGCTTCGTGGTTACGATGAATCGGTACAGTCTGGCTCGCGTTACTTTACTCAGCGTTTATCTGCGACGACTTGGCTTACAAGGGTTGAGCGCAACTGGAATGTGTACCCGATTGGGCTCGGGGATATATCCGCGACAGTGTTCGCCGATTCAGGATCGGCATGGGGAAGTGAGCAGGCACAGAAACAGTTAACCAGCCTCGGAGCATCCGTTACGCTGGAAACAAAACTGGGGTATAGGTTTACCTTACCCGTCACATTAGGTTACGCGCGTGGTCTTGATAGTGAGTTGGGTAAAGATCAATTCTATATATCTATTGCGAGTAGCTTTTAGGTGAACCTGAAGGTAGCACGGTGATTGTCATTCAATAGGCTTACCCATATTAGGTAAGCCTAATTATTATAAGCCTAGGTTAGTTGCTTTTATGGTAGCGATGACGGAAGTTGCCCCAGTGTAAAGTAAAGCGGCGATGGTTAATCTCACCGGATGAGGTACGTTCAAACTCGAGCGCTTTCTTTCAGGGACAGGCAAGACAACACTAAGCGCTTTATTCCCTTTCATCAGTCACTTATACTGGTTTTTATTTGCAGCTTGGTGGCGAGAATGATTCACTCGGAACGTTTTTTTGAAAGCAACACAGGTAAGACGATCTACACCCAATCTTGGTTGCCGCTCAATGAGCAGCCGCAGGCGGTGGTGGTTATCGTTCATGGTCTAGGGGAACATTCTGGCCGCTATCAAAACCTACTTGATGCGCTAACGCCGTTAAGTGTCGCTGTGTATGGGCTGGATCATGTTGGTCATGGTCAGTCAGAAGGGCGGCGGGTGTTTATCGAAAAATTTGACCAATTTGTCGATAATCTCGATGCGTTGGTTGAGTATGCCAAAGAGCAACATCCTAACCTACCAGTCTACATTATTGGGCACAGCATGGGCGGGCTCATCTCGACCCGATATCTGATCGAGCATCAACAAAAGTTAGCAGGCGCGATTCTTTCTGCGCCCGCAATACAGCCTCCTGCGCAGATCTCGCCGCTGTTGATTACGCTGGGTAAGTATGTGGCGGCCCTCGCCCCAACGCTCCCTGTGGTCGCGCTCGATATCCAAGGGATCAGCAGAGATCCTAAGGTGATAGCAGGGTATTTGAGTGACGATTTGGTCCATTCGGGTAAGGTGACCGCTGGGCTGAGTCGCCAAATTCAGCTGGCGATGGATAATGTCTACCACAACGCCAGCAAAATTGAATTGCCAATCTTAGTGTTGCAAGGCAGTGATGATAGGCTGGTCAACCCCAAAGGGGCCCGATTTTTGGTCGAACAGGTGGCGTCGGCCGACAAAGGGTTGTACGAGTACCCAAGCCTGTATCACGAGCTATTTAATGAGCCAGAAAAAGCCAAAGTGCTTGGTGATGTTATAGAGTGGCTACAGGGGCAGCTCACCCCATAAATTAGTGGCTGTTGTGGTCACTTTTTGGCGTTTGATTAAAGTGGCGTTTATATTCCCGACTAAACTGAGAAGAGCTGCTGTAGCCAACTAGGCGGGCAGCATCGCTCACCCGTTTTCCTTCCAGGTGAATAAGCTCTTTAGCTTTGTTTAACCGCACTTTTTTAATGTATTGCAGCGGTGATTCTAAGGTGACAGAGCGAAAGGCTTGATGAAAAGCCGACACACTCATATTCGCTTCCTCGGCCAGCGATTGTACCGTTAAGGTTTCATGGTAGGTTTGATGGACTTTGTGCAGCGCCTTGGCTACCCTAGCGTAAGGCCCTTCGTGATGAGCGAGGTCAAACAATACATGCCCCTCTTCGCTGGTCAGAGCGCGGAAAATTAACTCTTCAAGCAAGGCTGAGCCTATCACTTGCGCTTCAATATCATCGCAAAGCGCTGCCATGAGGCGCTTACATGTATCGAGCATTTTCGGGTTCATTTTGACCGATTTAAGCCCGCAGGACTCCTGTTTCCTACTGCTACAGTGCTGGTAATTGAGCGCTTCTAGGCGAGTGACCAGTTTGTGTAATATGGCCGAGTCAATATTGACCGTAAGGCCTAGCATCGGCTTGCCCGGCTCTGGCGTTGCCTCGCACTCAAGTGGCATAGGCACCCCTACTACCAAGTAATCTTCTGGGCCATATTTTACTGGCGTGGCGCCAATGTGAATGTTTTTGGTTCCTTGGCCTAAGATAACAATGCCCGACTGATAAACGAAAGGCTGACGTTGATTGCCCTGGCTGCTGCGATAAAACCAGACACCGGGTACTTCGGTTTGTTTGATCCCCTCAAGTTGGTTGAGTTCTCGGATGTCGGCGTATTGCTGCATGAGTTGGCCAAGTGTTGTCATGGTTCTATCCTATCGTGGTTTGATTCTAAAATAGAATAAATGGAGAAATAGGCAAGTTTATTGGATGAATTAGTCTTTTTTATCCCACCTCATAGGACTAATATGCATATTACACACAGAGTGAGTGTTAGCCGTACTTTATAACAAAGAATATAACAAAGAGGTTGGAGCATGCAGTTTTCGTACGTAAACCCTACACAAATTCATTTTGGCCAAGGCCAAATCTCGACCATTAGCCATTCAATCGCAAACGATCAAAAAGTGCTGGTGATCTACGGCGGTGGTTCAATTAAACGCAATGGTGTTTACGACCAAGTGGCGGCTGCGCTAGAAGGGTTCGACTGGTTAGAGTTTTCTGGTGTGGAGCCAAACCCTACCAAAGAAACACTGGATAAAGCGGTAGCGATGGTTAAGCAAGAAAACATCGATTATATCCTCGCCGTGGGTGGTGGTTCGGTGGTTGATGGCTCGAAGTACGTAGCGGCAGCAGCAAAATACGCTGGTGATGGCTGGGATATTCTTATTGGCAAACACAAAGTAACCGAAGCCACGCCACTGGGCGCCATTTTGACCTTGCCTGCAACGGGCTCTGAATCGAACATGGGCGCGGTGATCACCAAAGCCGAAACTCAAGATAAACTGGCCTTTATGGCCCCTGCGGTTCAGCCTAAGTTTGCTGTACTTGATCCTGATGTAATGAAGTCGCTACCAGAGCGTCAATTGGTGAATGGTATTGTTGATGCGTGGGTGCACGTTTGTGAGCAGTACTTAACGCTACCAACGGATGCGATGGTGCAAGAAGGCTATGCCGAAGTGCTACTGCGTAATTTGAAAACGTTGGGTGAGCAATACCCGCAGCGCGATAATGACCAGTGGCGCGCGAACTTAATGTGGACGGCTAACCAAGCGCTGAATGGCTTGATTGGTACTGGTGTTCCTCAAGACTGGGCGACTCATATGCTCGGTCATGAATTGACCGCGATGTGGGGCGTCGATCATGCTCGCTCATTGGCGATTGTTCAACCCTCTCTGTTGCGTAACCAAATGGAACATAAGCGCGCCAAGCTTGAGCAAATGGGACGCAATGTATTTGGCTTAACCTCGGGCGCAGACTTAGCCGAACGTACAATCGAAGCCATTGAAGCTTTCTATCTATCACTGGATGTCGCGATTAAGCTGACCGATTACGGATCAGATAAATCTAGTGCGATTGATGCCGTAGTCGCGCAACTAGAACACCACGGTATGGTTGTGTTAGGTGAAAATCAGGCCATTGATTTAAAAGCGAGCCGTGAAATTTTAGAGCAGGCTTTTGCTTAGTTGTTATTCACACCAATGCCAATAAAAAACAGCGCTTAGGCGCTGTTTTTATTGCTTCTCAATATATAAAAACACTTCACCTACCTTAAAGCCCCATTTTGACATGTTGGTTTTGTTGAATAGGCGTTTTTCATCAATAAGAAACATCCAATCGTCTAACGTGACTTGATAGCTAGCGTCGCCAACCGGAATGGTCAAATCATATTGCCAATATAGAGCAGAGCCTTGTGTTTGCCCTTTAGCGATACCAATGACATCATCCGCTGTCCCTTGATATTGGTTTGTTGCGGTTTTCTCTAGTCGCCAGACTCGGGTTGATTTCTCGCCATCATCGAATTCGAACCACTCTTTAATTTGGCCTTGATTGCCTTGCCATGAGGCGAGCAGTTTAACTTCAAAGCGTCGTATCAAGTTACCAGAGCGGTCAAGCACCATACCATAAGCGGTTAATTCGCCATCAAAGAACTGCTCGAGTTTGAGTTCTGGTGTGGTGGTGCTGTGTTGCTCTAAACTGGCGCTGCCGCATGCGGTGAGAAGGATCAATAGTGACAATAATAACAGCGTTCTCATTGGTTTAGTCCTAGTAGCTGTAAACGAAGTTCTGGCTCCGTCGTCTGTTCTGATAACCAAATAGACAAGAAGGCTTGACCAAATTGTTTATCATCAATGCTGCCTAGCCGTTGGTTTTGAAAGAAGAAGTGACTCGCCCCCTCTTTTGACACTAGCACCGTCAAGGTGTCGCCCGGCTTAATGTCTGGCCAGAGGCTCGCCAGCGGTTCTGCCCAGCTTTGTATTTGCGAAGGGGAATAGCCTAAGTGTTGCCATTGCTTAATGGTGGCGTCTAGTAAGGCTTGGCGAGTGATTGACTGATAGTATTCAATTTTGAGGGCTTTGGCAGGGTGGTCCTCTTCTAATGGGGTGGAGGAGGAAGCGTTCGAGCCCGCGCGGTAAAACTGAGCTTGATAGATGGTCCAGAATAAATACTCCATTTCACCTTCGCCAATTTTAGTCAAATGGCTAATAGGCGAGGCAAAGAGGTTTGCGCTGAATAACAGTAGAGTTAGCCATTTGTACATACATCACCCCCTGCTTAGCATCGGTTGAGTTTGGTAGAGCCTACGTTTAAATATCACTAAGGTCGGCAGAAGTAGTGCCCAATTTAGCATCAGGATCACGACAGTATCCCGATTGGTTTGTAACGCTTCGATGGCTCCTGATTCAATCCCTCCCCAATAACTGCTTGTCCCGCCTATGGCTCCCAACAGAACGAGGGTGAGTATTGAGCGATTATCGAGCCAGCGCAGGCTGTGATTTAGGCTGATGATAAACATGATCCACAGCAAGGCTAACCAGGTTGGAAAAAAGCCCTCTCCGGCGTTAAAAATACCTAAGTCTAACAAGATCTTATCAACCATTAATCCGAGCGGAACTAATGCCAGTAGGCGTAAGTCCTTGCTGCGTGTCGGAGAGAGGGCGAAGTTCAGCAATATTGCTATTGGCATGACCCAATTTGCGTGGGTGGTAAAAAAAGCGGCGCAAATCCAGCAAGCCTGAAATAGTGCTAAATTAATAATCCAAAATCGTTTCATCTTTTTTCCCTCTAAAGCGTGGTTTTCTGGCTACCACATGATGGGTACTGATCACCCGCTCTATGAATGCGCCTTCGCAGTAGCAGAGATAGAACAGCCATAAACGTTTGAATTCTTCGCTGTAGCCAAGATCGATTAGTTCGGGCCAGTGGCGTTCAAAAGCGGTTTTCCAATCGTGCAGAGTGCGAGCGTAATGCAAACCAATGTCGTGCATTTCATCTACGACTAAGTCGGTGTGTTTTGCAATTTGCTCGGTCATGACGGCGACCGAGGGTAAGCACCCGCCGGGGAAAATGTATTTTTGAATGAAGTCGACGCCTTTGCGATAGCTGTCGTAGCGTCTATCTGCAATGGTGATGGATTGCACCAGCATCTTGCCGCTGGGTTTGAGTAGGCTTGAACACTTTTCAAAGAAGGTGGCTAGGTATTCGTGGCCGACGGCCTCTATCATTTCGATGGAAACCAGTTTGTCGTATTGGCCTTCGAGCTGGCGATAGTCTTGTTTAAGTAAGGTAATACGCTCATTAAGACCCAGGCGGTTTATTTGTTCACTCGCGTAACGATGCTGGGCATCAGAAATGGTGGTGGTGGTGACGTTGCAACCATAATGTTGGGCGATGTAAATCGCTAGTCCACCCCAGCCAGTCCCTATCTCAATGACATGGTCATCAGCATTGAGTTCGAGACGCTGACAAATGGTGTGCATTTTTAGTTGTTGGGCTTGTGCGAGCGAGTGAGCTTGTTCGCTGTATATCGCACAAGAGTACTGCATAGAAGTGTCTAAAAAACGGCGGTAAAGATCATTGCCTAGATCGTAGTGAGCGAGAATATTGCGTTTCGAACCTTGTTCAGTGTTGGCATTTTTTCGGCGCAGCAGCAGGTTTTTTAGCTTGGTTAGCCATTGCACCTTATTTTCTATTTTATCGAGCTCGGATTGGTTTCTGGCCATTACTTGAATGACCTTAGTGAGATCTGGGCTGTGCCATTTTCCGTCGACAAAGGCTTCGGCCGCGCCAATGCTGCCATTTTTGATCACATCTTGGTAGAAGGTGGCGTCGACCACCGTGAGTGTCGCTGATAGCTCGGCGTGCCTATCACCCAGTAGGTAATGTTGCTCGCTTTCGTAGATCTCAATACTCGCATTGTCTAGTTTACCCAATAGAGCAAAAACTAAATTGCGATAGCTTTTTATACAGTCAGGTTCTTGCTCGACGGTGAGGGTCGGTAAGGTTTGGACCTGTTTTGCTGCTTGTTCCATGTAAACCTCGCTTGAGAGTATCGTTATAATTTGAATGCCTTGTTTTACGCGTTGGGTTTTGTTTCCGGGTGACCGATAAAAGGGACACGTTTAACAAACAGTTTCAACGCCTGCCAATAGATACCAGCCACCACTTTAAGTGTCATCGTTGGTATCGCTCTTAGCGTGCTGGCTAGCTCTTTTGGGCTAAAATCGCGCTTGGTGAGCGCTAAGGTGGCGTCGAATACTTTGTCGTCCTGATGGCTTTCGATATGGACTAAGGTTCTTTTCTCTGGGGCCGTGATTGTCCAGTGGTACGTCATGTCCATTTGCATAAATGGCGAAACATGAAACGCTTTTTTTACCGTCATATCCCCTCCCATATCGACTAAGTAGTAGTGTCTTTCTCGCCACGGAGTGTTGCTGACTTCTGCCAACATGTATTGGCACTCTCCTGATGGTGAATAGCAAAAGTAACAATTGATAGGGCTAAAATAGAGCCCCAGACAGCGGGCCTGTGCTAGTAGCATTACGCGGTTGTTTATGCTCCATTGGCCCCCCAATTGTTTTACTTTTTGATAGATACGTTGCTTGAGCTCACCAGGTTCACTTTTCAGGTAATCTTTTTCATTAAATCGGATTGGATTGAACCAGCGCTTACCAAACAGCACGCTACGCTCGGTTAATTGAGATAGCTCATCGATATCTATGCCGAGCATGTAGATCGAATAGCTAAAGCTGTGGGGGATAGCGCCAAAGCGCCGGTGACGGACATTGCCCCAATAGATCCCGCTGCGTTCATGACTCATAGCGACAGACCAAAACGTTTGGTTACATCCAAAGCACTGCGCACACCATCTTCGTGGAAACCGTTGTACCAATAGGCGCCAACAAAATGGCAGTGATTCTTGCCACAAATGAGCTCGCGCTTATGTTGTGATTTCACGCTAGAAGCATTAAGAACCGGATGGTGGTAGACAAAACTTGCAATGACTTTATCGGGGTCAATCGCCTCGGTTTGGTTGAGGGTGACACAGAAGGTGCTGTCGCTTTGAATCCCTTGCAGAATGTTCATGTTGTAGGTGACGCATGAAGGACGCGATTGGTCGCCATCTAACATGTAGTTCCAACTCGCCCATGCCAGTTTTCGGTCAGGGAGCAGATTGGTGTCGGTATGCAGAACCACCTCGTTGCGGCTATAGGGGATGGTGGATAACACTTGGTGTTCTTGTTCGGTTGGCTCCGCTAAAAGGGCTAAGGCTTGATCGGAATGGCAGGCAAAAATGACCTCATCAAAGCTCTTGCGCTCGCCATCGTGCATTTGTATCTCGACGCCATCGTTGGTTCTTATTACCCAGTCAATCTTAGCGTTGGTTTGAATCGGCTTTGCTAGGGTTTTTTCAATGACTTGGACGTAAGCTCGAGAGCCACCTGGCACCACGTACCACTGAGGACGGTCAACGATATTCAGCAAGCCATGATGATAGAAAAACTGAATAAAAAATTTAAGCTCGAACTGTGCCATGCCCTCTAAGCTGGTGGACCAAATTGCCGCGCCCATAGGCAATATATAGTGTTCGCAGAAAAAGCGAGAAAAATCGTGTTGGCGTAAAAAATCCCCCAAAGTGGCACCTTGTTCGATGCGGTCGTTGTGATAGGCGTGTTTACACAGTCTATTGAACTTAATAATGTCGGCAATCAAGCGCCAAAACTTAGGCTTGAATAGGTTGCTGCGCTGAGCAAATAAGGCATTGATGCCATGGCCGTTATATTCAAATTTGCTCTGGCGGTTGTGAACACTAAAGCTCATTTCGGTGGCTTGACGCTCAATGCCTAATTGAAGCAACAAGCGATTAAAATGGGGGTAGGTCCTATCATTAAAAACGATAAACCCAGTATCAATGGCATACGGCTTGCCTTGGTGTTCAATGTCGACCGTTGCGGTATGCCCACCAACGTAGGGGTTCTTTTCAAAGACTGTGACATTGTGCTTTTGATTGAGCAAGTAAGCGCAAGTTAAACCTGAGATGCCAGAGCCAATAATGGCGATGTTTTTCATGAGGTAACCATCCTTGTTGCGAGTCGATTCCACAGTGATGAAGGGAGAAAGCGTAGGCACTTCATCACAAGAATAAATAGAGTGGGAAAGCTGATGTCGGCTTGGCCTTTTGCGATGCCTTGGATGATTTTTTTCGCGGCACTTTCTTGGCTGATGATCATTGGCATAGCAAAGTCATTTTTGTCGGTGAGCGGGGTTGAAACAAATCCAGGGTGAACCACGGTGACCGCAATATGGTGTTGGGCTAAGTGAATGGACAGGGTTTTGGCTAAGTAAGTTAGCGCGGCTTTCGATGCGCCATACGCTTCTGCTCTTGGTAGGGGGAGTAAGCCTGCACTGGAGCTGATTAACACGAGTCGGCCGCCGGGCTTAAGGTGTTTGAGCCAAGTTTGTAATCCGTAGCCAATAGAGATGAGGTTGATATTGATGACGCGTTCGAATTTTTCAGCGTCAAAATTCAAGGCATCTTTGATGTATTCGCAATCGCCCGCATTGAATATGAGCAGGTCAAGTGGCTCAAAGCTATCCTCCATATTTGGGTAGTTTTGATAGTCAGTTAAATCAAAACAGAATGTGGCGCTGAGCTTGTATTGCGTTTTGAGTTCATGGAGCTTGACTTCGTTTCTGCCGCATGCAATCACATCGTAGCCTTGGTGGACGTATTGTTCTGTCAGTGAACGGCCGATCCCTGACGTTGCGCCGGTGATTAGAATTCTCATGCGTTGCTTGCCCTCTGTTTGATGGTTTTGATCAGCCGGCCAAGCAGTGGCACATGCTCATAAATCATCGCTCCCACATCTAGGTAATCACGATGGAATACGACTTTGTTATCTCGCGCACGAAGCTGAGAGTGGCCGGTGACGGTGATGGGATTGGCGCTGTTTAAGCTTTTATGGCGGAAGTTCATCCGCCAGTACACCGCGGCTTCTTGGTTTGCCTCAAAGACATGGTCGATGATGAAATCGCACTGGAGGAGGTTTTGATAACTGGTTTGAAAGCTGCGTAGTAGGGCCGGGAAACCTTCTACTTTGTGTAGCGGATCGACAAAGGTAACATCGGGATGATAAACGCTTTCAAGCGTGGGGAGATTATCGGTTGAGAGCCCACTATACACATCGATAAATTGCTGTAACCATACTGAGCGCTGCATATTGTCACCTCTGATAGCGTTTATAAAAGTCTAATGCCTTTAAGCGAGCACATTTGTGTTCAACTATTGCTGGCCAGTACCAGGAAAGGTGTTGACTCTTGGCCAAATAGTCATGGGGAAAATGAATTTGGCTGGTCGGTACCTGTTCCAGTTCTGGTAGATAGCTACGAATGAAATCACCATTTGGATCAAATTTTTTACTTTGAGTGAGCGGATTAAATATTCGAAAGAAGGGCTGAGCATCGCACCCCGTACTGGCTGCCCATTGCCACCCACCGTTATTCGCACTTAAATCACCATCAATGAGTTGAGACATAAAAAACTGCTCGCCAAGACGCCAATCGATGAGCAAGTGTTTGGTTAAAAAGCTGGCAACCACCATCCTTAACCGGTTGTGCATCCACCCAGTTTGGGTCAGTTGTCTCATCGCCGCGTCGATGATCGGATAGCCAGTATGGCCTTCACACCACGCCTTAAAGTGTTGCGGGTTGCCTTGCCATTGCATGTTTTGGTATTTAGCTTGAAAGCTTTGACCTTTAGCTAAATCCGGATAGTGATACAGTAGGTGTTTGTAAAAATCGCGCCAAATCAACTCATTAAACCAACTGAAACTGGGGTGACTGCAATCGTCGATAAGCGCGGGGTACTTTTGCAATAACTGTAAGCTCAACCAGCGGGCGCTTATTGCACCGATGGCTAAGTAAGGAGAAAGGCCAGATGTCGCGTCGAGATAGGGAAAATCTCGCTTTTGGCCATACTGAGTGACTTTTTGCCCAAGAAAGTGTGGTATCACGTTGCTCATTGCGGTTTCGCTAAGTGGCCAGTGACAAGAGTCGCGAAGTGGGTAGTCAAAATCGACGCTAAACGGCGTTGAAGTATGTTGAGCCGGGCTGAACTCAGCTAACTCGCTAGGCTTGGCAACGCAGGTGATTCCCACTCGGTTTAACTGCTGTAACCAGGCTTGCTTAAATGGCGTAAATACCTTGAACATCTCTCCTTGCTTATTTAATACGCTGCCAACGGGTAAAATGGTATCGCATTGAAATAGCTGTAAATTGAGGAGTTGTTTGTTGAAACTTTGGTCACGTCTTGTTTCATTGAATTCAAGCTCTCGATTGGCCAATACGGTTCGATAACCTTTCGCACTGCACCACTGCTCAATAACTTTTACTTGTTCAGCATAGTCGCTGGCTTTTTTGTGAATAAGCGTGATACCTAGCGGGGCCAGTTGCCGTGCGAGTAGGGTTAAATGACGACCAATAAAATCCGCTTGGATTGGGGCCATATTGTGTTTATGCCACTGCTGGGGCGTCGAAATAAATAACGCCTCTGTCGCGCCTTGCGCTAAAGCGGCACAAAGAGCTGGGTTATCGTGCACTCTCAGATCGCGGCGAAACCAAAGTAATGCACTCAATAGCCATACCTCAATTTCAGTGTTTTTGGATGCGGGTTTAGGTAGGTTTGCTGCTCTAAATACGTATTAGGGTATTCAAGTAAATAGTGGTTAATCAAAGTTAGTGGCACCAGCAAAGGAGTGATGCCTTGGCGGTAGGCTTCTATTTGCTCGGTTAATTCTTGGCGCTTGGCTGAGGTAAGTTGCTTTTTAAAGTAGCCCTGTAGATGTTGTAAGGTGTTGGTATGACTACGTCGCGACGCCTTAACGCGCAGTGCGGCCATTAGTAAAGCAATATACTGCTCCGCGACTTCTGCTACCGGGGCTTCTAGCTTTGCGAGTAATTTCCCCATCTGTTTATAGCTTTCAATATGGTGGCTCATCACTAAGTATTTGTGCGCACTGTGAAAAGCAATAAGTTTATGGTGAGTGATGCCACTGGCTTTTAAATCCAACCATTTTTGGTAGGTGAAAATACGGGTAATAAAATTTTCTCGGATGACAGGATCGTTTAACCGTCCATTTTCTTCGCAAGGCAGCAATGGGTTTTGTTGCATGATTTGCTTGGCAAACATGCCAACGCCCGTCATTTCTGAACCCTGACCATGGTGATGGTAGACTTTAACCCTTTCCATCCCACAACTTGGGCTCTTCGCGCAGAAGATGAACCCTGCTAAGTCATGGCATCGCTTTGCATGAGACTGGCCAAATTGGGTTAGGGCATGGGTAACGTCGCTACTGCCATCGGGGCGAGAGACGGTGATCACCTCCCCGCGAGCAATTTGGCGAATGGTAGGGCGAGGGACGGGGAGGCCGATGGCCACTTCGGGGCACACTGGCTGGTATTCCACCCATTCGCCAAGCTCATCGACACAAAAAGTGGAGCGTTTGTGACTTTTATCGAATCGCACTGGTTGGCCAAGTACACATGCACTAATACCGATTTTAAGTTTTGTCCCCATTGTCTTGCCCTCATTGGATTGGTTGAGCCAGTTAATAGATGAGTTTTCCTAGCGGATTCAACAGTTGACTTACCCCCTGCGTAAAGTGCAGGGCATCACTGGATACGGTTAAACACACACAACCTTCGGTAGTGGTTGGGGTATGTGTATGAGTCTCATCTAGCCAAATGAAGTCGCCTTTTTGATAACGCCCGAATTCATCTTCAAAGCTGCCATCAAGCAATAACGTTAGTTCAAACCCTTTGTGGCTATGTTGTGGAACACTGCCCCCTTTATCGATATGCAGCAAACTCGTGCGCATTGCACTGTCTTCTAAATCAAGGCGCGCCCGTGAAATTTTTCCAATGCCTTGCCACTCTTTTAAACCAATCGATTTCATGGCCCTGGGTAGGGTGATCCGGGCGCCAGATATCTCAATTTCGGTAATGGTTTTCGGCCTCGGGATTACGTTATCGACCGGTTGGCTCATGATTGCGTTGAGCATATCGATTGAAGCGCTGTTGTCATCTCTATCGCTGAGGAAGTCGAATGCCTCTTGGTGTTTGAACGCCTCGGTCGCTGCAGCGTCGGTCAGTTGTTGGATCTGTGCCTGACATGTTTGACACATCTCCACGTGGCTTGAGACCACAATTGATACCGAGGCTGGCAGGGTGCCTGCGACGAACTCTTTTAGCACTGCTAGGCTTGGGTGATAATTAATCATGGTCTTGTTCCCCCATTTGCTGCTTGATTTTCGCAAGTGCTAATCGTAGTCGTGACTTTATGGTGCCAATTGGTACTCCAAGTTGCTCGGATAACTGTTCTTGAGATAACTCTTGAAAGTAGACCCCTTGAACGATGACTTTTTGTGCGAGCGGCAAATTATCCACGTACTTTCCTAACTGTTTGGTAAACAAGTGATCCTGGAAGGTGTCGTTTTCGATGTGAGGCGGTGGAGGCACTTCAAGTGGCCAGATATCATCCCCTAGATTTTGCTCGGCTTGGTTTTTGATTTTGCGCAGTTGATCGAATGAGGCGTTGCGCATCACAGTGTAAATCCAAGTGGTGGCCGCCCCCTTGTGTTGATTGTAAAGGGAAGCTTTGGTCCAAATGTTGGTCATGGTGTTTTGAACTAGCTCGTTTGCTTGCGCTTCATCACCAAATTGCTTTAAACCAAAGCGCTTTATCTTAGGAGCAAAAAACTCAAACAGCTTGGTAAAAGCGGTTTTGTCCTGTTTTTCTGCGACCATAGCAAGCCAGCGAGACAGCTCTGGGTAGCGCGTTGTCGGGTTTGATTGAGTAATGGGGCTTCCTCCCGCAATCGGTTTGAAACATATTTTGCTCTGTTGCATCTCACTACTCTCAAATGAAGACATAAAGCGTCATACGTAGTGGGATCTAAAAAGATCACTTTAATTTCAAAAAAAGTGTATCGAGCAAGCGATTAAGCTCGGGTAGGCCGAGCAAATGAATAAAGTTCTCCTTTTCTTCAAATGAGAGGGGCACAATTTCTAGAAGCCTTGCTCCGACCCACGCAGCCTCTCCAAAGTGGGTTTGTTTATATAACGCCCTGAGTGCGGAGTGTTGCTTAAAAATCTTGCGCAAGAGTGGCGCAAATTTGTTCTCTATACTTTCAGAGGTTCCTTCAATCATAGACCAATGTGCAATTGGATGGGTATCGGCGAGCAATAATGTGTTCGTGGATGCGCTTGATTTGGCTAATGGTGTGTCTCGTATGCTCAAGGACACCAAATGCTCACCGATGACGTCCACCGTGAGGATATTGTCAACTCCTTGGTTGAAGTCGATGATTTGCACTCGTGTCCCCCAATCGGGGAGCCCCGAACGCTGAGTGGAGTGGCTACTGGCGATAACAAAGCCGTCTCCATTAACGGCACTGGCAACCATGGAGAGGTATTTGGGCTCAAAAACACGTAATCGTTGCACTCCGCCAGGCAGGACAAACAACGGCAGCGGGAATACCGGTAAGGGGCTTGGGCAATCATTGACATCAGCGGTTGATCTCATACTGAGCATAGGCTCTCTCTTATATCAAGCGTTAGCAGTACTACGTTTGATGGCGCTGATGCGATCACATTGCGGCTGGTGCGAGCATCAAAGTGATCGCCATTACCGTATCTTGCAACGAATCGGTTAGTCGAATAATAACCGATGCATATGAGGTATATTGCTGTTATAAATAAGATAATTTAATCGCGAATAGGAAAGTGTGATGACAACTTTAATTGTGCTCGGTGTAATCGTAGCTTTAGGAGTGGTGTATGCCATTTCGATATACAACAAGCTGGTAACGCTAAGAAATCGCTTCAAAAACAGCTTCGCCCAAATCGAAGTTCAGCTTAAGCGCCGTTATGATCTGATCCCTAACTTGGTTGAAACCGCCAAAGGCTACATGAGCCATGAGAAAGAGACGTTTGAGCGCGTGATCCAAGCGCGAAACCAAGCCATGTCGGGCTTAAAAGCAGCCAAAGATCACCCAGACAGTGAAGAGGCTATTAAGCAACTTAACCAAGCTGAAGGCCAGCTTCAAGGCGCGCTGAGTGCTCTGAATGTGGTGGTGGAAGCCTACCCAGAGCTTAAAGCAAACGAAACCATGGCGGGCCTGCAAGAAGAGCTCACCAGCACCGAAAACAAAGTCGCGTTTGCGCGTCAGGCATTCAATGACTCGGTGACCGCTTACAACACCTACAAGCAAACCTTCCCACCGGTGTTTTTTGCCAATATGTTCAACTTCCAAGACGGTAAATTGCTCGAGTTTGCTGATAGCGAAGCCATTCAAGAGGCGCCGAAGGTGAGTTTCTAATGGACTTTTTCCAGCACCAAGAGCAGGCGAGGCAGCGCACTGGGCTGCTGGTATTGCTATTTGCCTTAGCGGTGGTGGCCATCAGTGCGGTGCTGAGTGGAGTTGTGGTAATGATCCATGCCTTCACCAGTAGTGGTGAGCCGCTGGCAACCGAAACCGTGCTCCGCTATTGCTTGGCCACCTTTGCAGGCGTGAGTGTCGTGGTACTGGGCGCGGTGACCATACGTTTAATCGACTTAAGTAATAGCGGTGGCGCGGCGGTGGCTGAAAAGCTCGGTGGGCGCTTGATCTCATCAAACACCAGTAACCGGCAGCACCGTCAGCTATTGAATGTGGTTGAAGAGATGGCGATCGCCTCTGGCATGCCTGTGCCTCCGGTTTACTTATTGGCCAACGAACAAGGGATCAACGCCTTTGCCGCCGGCCTGTCGTTAGATGATGCGGCGTTAGGCATTACCCAAGGCGCATTAGATGCCTTTACTCGTGAGGAGCTACAAGGGGTTATCGCCCATGAGTTTAGCCATGTGCTTAATGGCGATATGCGGCTCAATACGCGCCTGATGGGGATCTTATTTGGCATTACCTTCTTAGGTTATATTGGTTCGTTTCTATTTGATTCCACCAGTCATCGTAGCTATCGAGTGTCGAGCTCTTCAGACTCAAGCAAAGCGACCATTGCGCTGTTTTTGATTGGGCTAGCTTTTATGTTGCTCGGCTGGGCAGGCACTCTGTTTGGTTCGATGATCAAAGCGGCGATCTCTCGCCAACGGGAGTTTTTAGCCGATGCCAGCGCGGTGCAGTTTACGCGTAACGATCAAGGCATTGCGGGGGCGTTGAAAAAAATCGGCGCCCATAGCCAAGGCGCGATATTGTCTGCCAGTGAAGCGCAAGAAGCCAGTCATATGATGTTTGGTCAAAGCCAACTCAAAGGGCTAAACAACTTGTTTGCGACCCACCCACCGCTTGAAGAGCGAATTGCGCGAATCGAGCCAAATTGGGATGGGCAGTATATCGCCCCCTCTAAGCCTAAAGCACAACCCAGCCAACAGCGTAGCGAGACGCAACCTGAGCGGGTGGCACCGATAGAAATTCTTGGCAGCGTGCTCGCGGCAGGTGTGGCTACTCAGCAGATGGGCGCTTTTGGTCAGCAAGTGATTGCCGAGCTTCCAACCGAACTAACGGCGTTAGCGCGCGAGCCGTTTTCGGCGCGCTTTATTCCGGTGTTATTGATCTTTGATGGCAGCGAAGAGCAACACGCCATCATAGCGAGAAAAGTGCCGATGGGGCTGTGGGGTAAGATCTCCCCGTGGCTGGACTACACCGTCCCAAGCCATCTTAGGTTAACCCTGCTCGAACTCGCCATCCCAGCAATGAAATCACTCAGCCCTTCACAGGCCGAGGCGCTGATTTCACTGCAGCGCCAATTGGCGGATAGCGACAACGAATACTCCATCAAAGAGTGGTGTGTGATCAACTTAGTTGAAAAGATGATCTTGCCTTCGCTAGGCTCGGTAAAACAAGGGAAGTCACTGACGAAACTGGCAGAACGAGCGGAACTTGTGGTAAGTGAGCTTGCTTGGGTTTGCCATGAAGACGCTACGCAAGCGGCTAAGGCGTATACGCTTGCGGCAAAACATTTGTCGCTGGATAACCAAAGCCTTGGGGATCGACTAGGGCAGTGGGATACCACCAAAATAGCGCTTCAGTTGTTGGTGCAACTCAAGCCAATGGATAAGCAGCGCTTTTTAGAAGCATGCCGCTTGGCGATAGAGTCCGATGGTGAGATCACCACAGAGGAAGCTGAGCTATACCGAGTGATAGCTTGCTTCCTTGAAGTGCCTGTATCGCCTTTGGCTATTACACCCAAGCAGTAAACTGGGTTGAGATTAAAACAGCTCCACTTCTGGCGTACTTAAGTCGTCCGGCGGTTTTCGGTCGGGCTTATGGACAATGTCGGCGCTGTTCACTTTTTCAAGCATCGTTAGCAAGGTTTGCTGCACTTGGGTTAAGTCTGATTTCGCAAATTGCATTTTCTTAAAACTGGTTTCAAACAGTTCAATCAGCGATGATTCCTGTTCTAAGGTTAAGTCTAGGTAATGAAAGCTAGAATTGAGCCCTTGGATCGCGTCGTTGTAGTTGGCGGCAGAAAGTTGGTCGAACTTCTCAATGTTGGTCGAAACCTCACTAATGGACTCCGCGACATCCCCCACCACATCTTGTAGCATGCTTTGCCGTTGGATATCCAAATACTTAGCTTCTAGCCCCTCTACCATTAAGGCCAACACATCTCTTAGTTGCCCGACTAAACGCTCATCATCTTCTGGTAAGTTCTTAATTAAAAAAGCGGTGTGGGTATCGTTTAGCAGTAACCGATTACCGAATTGAAATACCCGCCCTTTGGTATGCAATAGGTCAAAAATGTTCCGCTCAATAGGCGGCACAGTTCCGGTTTTATTGTCGAAGTAATAGTCTTTATCGTCTCTAACAACCAGTGACGCGTGAAGGTCGAATGACTGCAGGGTTTGAAATAGCGTGTAGCTCAGTTGTTCGATGTAGTTACAACAAGACAGGCCGCGGAAAAACTGCAGCACCAAGCCATACTGGTTGGCTTCTTTCATAAATTCGAAAGAGGCTGTTTTGGCCTCTTCACACTCAACCCGTATTTCGGATTTCTCATCTAAAAACTGATTGATCACATTGAGTTTTGCCAGCAATTCTTGTGGTTTAAAGTCGCGGTTAAGCACATCGCTTGCACCGTAGGTGTAGGCTTCTAAGCGCTCCTCTAAGGTATCGATTTCTAACAGGCATATCACAGCAATTCTGCCATAGTCGGTGAGGTCTGAGAGGCTCTTATGGAAGTGCTTGGTCGACTCATTGTTAAGGTGTGAATCCAAAAGAACGATATCGGGCGCATAGGTTTCAAGTAGGTCTTGCGCTTGTTGAAACGTGACGGCGACTGCCTGTTGGTAGTGATTTTCCAGTGTTGTGGCGAAATCTCGAGTGAGTTTCTGATCAGAAGAGATGACCAGCAGTTTTTTTATAGAATCCATAATTTAACCTAGCTCTACTTTTATTCTACGTAGTTGTTTTTATTATGATTTAAAACATATGAAACAGAGTTGCTACTTTTAGTGTAGCAGTTAAATAGAAAAGCGCGCTGAGAAGGGGAAAAAGAATGATTTGTATTGCTTGTATGTTCAGGTGTTTGTCGCTTTATTTATCTTGTTTGTGGCTAATTATTGCCCAATGTTAGCAAAGTTGGATATTGCTCAACAACTGAGCAAATAGATTTGACGGGAGGCATTCTTTAGTGTTAGTTTGATGTCAAATAACTTGGCTTTAGTTCTATTTTTAAGGCAATTAATAATGAAAAAAACAATGATAGCACTTGCATTAGTAATGGGCATGACAACTACTGGTGCAACCGCGAAACTTATCCAACACACAGATCAAATCGCAGAAGTTCAGTTTAGTGGCACCAGCTATGAGCTTGGTAAACATGTTGGTGACGTAGCAAAAGAGCAGATCTTGGATGGTATTGAGCGTTTTAATGATACCTTAGGTGTGATGTTGCCTGGCTTAAGTGTTGCGTCTCTTGCTAAATCATTTGATGGAAATAACGTTTACACGAAACTCCAAAAATCCAGCCCAGATGCCGCCGCTTATATTCAAGGTTTGTCGGAAAGCCTTAATCGCGATCCAAACTTGTTGCTCGCGGTGGCGATGTCTGATGAGGCCATTTTAGAATCTCAACGTCAAGGTGGCTTAGGTTTCTTACAAACCGAAAAAGCAGGACACGATCCGAAAGCTCCTGCTAAATGTACCGCGCTAACAGTGGCAGCCAAAGGCGATAAAGCGTGGGCAATGGCAAACTTTGATTACATGGGGATCAACTATTCTGGCTTGATCATGCTTAAGCATACCGATGCTAGTGGTAAAACCCGTGTTATCCAAACTTGGGCGGGTTTAATCCCTTATGGGGGGGTAACCAAAGGCGCTCAAGTGATGGCCATGAATACTATGGCGGATGAAGGCACGCTACGTGAAAAAGCGGGCGGTGAGATCTTAAGTGATAGCGCAACACCGTCTTTCTACTTGAGTTGGGAAGTGATGAATGCGGAGTCATACAAAGATATTTACAATACTTTTAAGCATTACCCAGAGTACACAGCGTTTTTCACTTATACCGTAACGGCGGCTAACTCTCCCGCAATGAACATTGAGAACACCTATTCGGGTGAGGTTAACTACAGCATGGGTGACTGGAAAGCGCACGCGAACCACTCTATCTACCGCGATCCTGCTGAATTTGTTGACGATGGATTCGCAGCCCACACTCTAGCGCGCCAAGCGGCAACGGAAAAGTTTGCCCAAACAGCGGATGCAGATACGCCAGAAGAGAAAGTTCGTAATCTATTTGAAAGCAAGCCACTGTGGAAAGGCCGCGGCGATCTTATGGGCACCGTGACTTCAACCTACTACAAAGTGAATGGCAAAGAGGTCGATATCTACTTTAAGACCGATTCTGAGCACCCAGTGGTGCACATGACCAACTACTAAGCTTTTTATATACTAAGCTTTCAATCGTTATTGAAATGACAAAGGCCAGCAATCGCTGGCCTTTTTATTACCTAGTTACTCTCGGCGAGTTGGGCATTTTGTGTTGGCTGAAGATAGAGCATTTTACATGCGATCCACGCGGTAAGTGGGGCGACAATGACCAGCGATAAACTGCCGATAAGGGTGCGGGCAATTTCACTGGCCACCAACTTCATATTGAGGATCTGGATTAAGCTGGTTTCACGGCTGATAAACAGCATGAGCAGGGTGAGAAAACCACCAGAGTAGGCGAGTAACAAAGTGGTGGTCATGGTGCCAATCACGGCATTGCCGACTCGAAACCCCGAGCGTAGCAGCTCTGGCTGGGTGATGTGTGGGTTGGTTAGCTTTAGCTCTTCCATCGTTGCTGCCATTTCCATTGCGACATCCATGGCCGCGCCACTTGCGCCGATCAAGACTGCCGCATACAGCACATCGAGCATGTTTAAATGCATGCCAGTTTCAAACAGCAGTGATTGCGCCATAGGTTGTGACATGCCGTCGAGCTTGAGTAACTGACCACTTAGCATACATAGCCCAGCCGTCACCATTAATCCGACCATAGTGCCTGCGAGCGCTGCTTTGGCTTTGTAGCTCCAGCCTGCTACCGAGAAGATGATAAGGGCGCTCAAGGCAGCCAAGGTGATGGTGGTGATAATCAGCGGCGGCATTCCCGAGAGAAGCCCGGGGATAAGGATTTGCCAGATGATCACCACAGAGCCAGTAAAAGAGAGCAAGGCGCGCAAACCAATCTTTTTGGCATATAAAATAAGCCCAAATGTGAACAGAGCGAACAGGGCGGTGAGGTAGGGCGCTCGGTAGTGGGAAAGGGGCTTTACCTGAGAAATAGTGCCATTTGCTTGGTATTGCACCGCAACTAAGATCTTATCCCCCGCTTGATAAAACTCATCGAACTCCATCGCGCCCGTTAGCATGTTCGGTGCATTGTATAACTGGCTTCTCAATGTGTCGCTATCAAGCTGTACCACTAAGCTTTGTTCGCCAATTCGATTGCTGCCGATGATGGTTAGCTTGCTGTTGTCGGTCGCCATTACCCTTGCGAGCTGTTCTGGGTGATGGGTTGAAGATGGAGTTTGGTTATAGGCGTACAGGGCGGCTACCGCCAGAACCATAAAACTAAGAAAAATTCCGCGCATGGGAGAGCCTTTAAAAAGAACTGCGAAAGCCAGTGAGGGCTTTCGCAGGATTAGCTGGAGGGTTTAGTTAGCCTTGCTGGCCAATTTTGACTTGCATAATATCTGCGATGGTGTGGGCTATTTCGGTATTGTCTTTAAAGCCGCCCAGTTTTTCGGCTTGTACACCAATTGCTGAAAGCGGCAGTTGGGTTGCGGTGTGAGCGTAAGAAGTCCAGTAAACACCGGCGCGTTTTGAGGTAACATGAGCCACTGCAATCGCCACAGGGTCGTAACCACCGTAGTTTATTTTCGCGTTAGGATCGTGCTTATCAACGGCGGTCATGGCGGTTTCAATTAGGTTTTTTTCGCTCGCAGTAAGCTCATTTAAGCTAAACGTGTTGGCAATGTGCTTAAAGAAAGCAGAGCGGTCACCTTGGTAGACACCTTGCAGCTTATCCTCGATTGACTCTTTGGTGTTGCCTAGTTGATCAAGGGTCACAAAGTAGTTTTTACCAAAGCCCATGCCCATGCCGCCGGTTTCATGATCGCCCGCGACAATCACTAGCGTGTCCTCTGGGTGGTTGGAATAGAAAGCGACAGCCGCTTTTACCGCTTTATCGAACGCTAGGGTGTCGTAGACGGTGCCTGCAATATCATTGGCGTGAGCGGCGTGGTCAATACGGCCACCTTCCACCACCATAAAGAACCCATCTTGATTTCTTGACAGTAGATCTAGGCCTTTTTGAGTCATCTCTGCTAGTGAAGGGGTCGCGTTATCACGCATGCGGTCAACCTCGTAAGGGAGGTGGGATTGAGTAAACGCGGCGAAGACCTTCTCCCCTTGTTTTGGTTTGTAGCCTCTAAAGCTAGTGACCGACTCGGTGCCAACAAAGGTGCGATAGTCGTTTTTGGCAAGGCTCGCGACAAGGTCTTTGCCATCTTTGCGCTTAGAGTCTTTGCCTGCGACAAAGTGGCGGTAACCGCCCCCTGCAAAGTAGTCGATGTTAGAAGCTGCGTAGTCGTCGGCAATTTCATTTTCATTGTCGCGGCTAACATTTTTAGCAATAAAAGCTGCGGGTGTCGCATGAGTTAAACGCGTTGTGGTCACCAGCCCGGTTGCCATGCCTTTTTTCTGCGCGCCTTCTAGTAAAGAAGTGACTTTGGTGCCGTCTGGAAGTTGGCCTAAGGTGCCGTTATCGGTTTTGACCCCAGTCGCTAGGGCTGTTCCCGCCGCAGCGGAATCGGTGACCAGCGAGCTGGCGGAGTGAGTGGTATTAATCCCGGCGACGGGCAGCGTATTCATGACCAAACGGGCGTTTTTGTTGCCCGTTAGTTCTTGGTAGTAGTATTCCGCGACTTGGCGCTGGGCGGTCGCCATACCATCACCGATGAGGTAAATGACGTTTTTAGGAGCGTCAGCCGCAAGAGCAGAGCCGCTTAGCAAAATAGAGGTAGCCAGTACCGTTTTAGATAGGTTCGACATTGCTTTAAATTCCATGTGGTTATAATTGGTGAACGCGATGGAATTTAGATGGGGAAGATGACAGTTTGGTGACAGAAAAATGGTGATTGTATTGCAAACGACTACCAAATTGATATAAATCAATTTAATGTTAAACAGAAATAAAAAAGCGCTTAAACAATGAGTAAGCGCTTTTATCTAAATAGAGTTATGGCCTATTTGTATTTGAAACGGTAAGTCTCAAGAGGCAGGTTGCCAGGGTTGCCCGGAGAAACGTGGTAAGTAATGTACTCACCGTCAATTTCTACCACTTGCCACAGGTTTGATGTGGCAAGTTTTTCGTTAACCGGTTTGTTAATTGGGTATTTCTCAAAGGTTTGCTCCCACTTTTGCGCGGTCATTTGCTCTGGAGTTTTACCTTTGATGTCTTTTTTGATCAGTTCAAAACGTTTAACGCTATCTTTGTTGAGTTTCCAGTAGTGTTCAGGCAGTTTTGTCATGTCGACTTTACCTTGCTTAAGCTTGAACTCTTCCAAGTAGGAGCTAGATAGATCGTTGTTAGCTCGTGCGACGTTGGCGACAGCCATCCAGTTACCGCCGGTTTTAAACTCTGCGATATTGTTTTTCGATACTTCGAAAGTGCGCGTGCCATTTTTATCGGTTAGTGCATAGCCAAGGCCCGCTGCTGGGTGAAGCTCTTTAAGGAAGTCGATGGCTTTCTCTACGCTACCCGCTTGCAGAAGTTTACGGTAAACAAAGATCTGCGCTAGGCCGTTATCAACATCATGCTCAATTTGGAATTTTGAGTGTGGCGTAAAGGTATAGCCTTGAGTTGCGTTAATACCGTGACCAATCAAGGTGCCAGCGTAGGTAGTGGTAAGCAGTACATCACCATTTGGCAGTTCGTGCTTGATCAGCGCCTGGGTGCCTTCAAACTGGCGAACCCAGTCTAGGGTGTAGCCAACCGAGGCCTTACCATTCCCCCAAACAGAACCGTGTGAACAGTGGCCGTCAGCATGATCTTGCTGAGCTTTTTCCATCGCCATGATTGGGTCAACCCCAGTCATTTTCTCGATAACCCAGAAGGTTTCGTCAAAGTTTAGGTTGTATGCAAACACTTCATCGAAAGGTAAGCCAGCGCCATCGGCGATACCGCGGATTTCTTCTACCAGTTCAGGTGCTTGTGCTTTGGCTGTTTTCAGTAGCCCGGTCTGCTCCATGAAGAATTTTTGATATTCTGCATAGGTGGTTTTTAGGCCAAGGTTCTCTAGCAGCGGGGTGACCAAGTCGTATTTAAAACGATTCACGGCAGGGCGAATGACTTTACGTAGAGCTTTACCGTGCTGAAAACCGCGTTCGTAAGATGAGCCTTTAACTTCAACAGTGAAAAACTCAGATTGCGCATTACTCAGCTCGACTTGATGAGCAATTGGAGGAATTCCTGTTAAAGAATCCTGGGCGAAACTTGGTAATGCATTGAATGCGAGTCCTGCAGTCATTAGAGCTGCAATTACTGTTTTTTTCATGACTTCTCCACAAAGAATGTAAAAATAGTTTGATGTCATACAATTTAAGAGTACTGCTTTTTTTTGTCAATTATTTTTTATGCTATATAGCCATTTGATATAAAAAGTGTGATTTATATTTGCATGATGTTTTTTTTACATCGGCTTGCTATGCTAGCGATTCAAATGGAGAGCGACATGAAACCTGTGATTGAAAATGTTCTGCTGCAAATCGCCTTAGATCTCAGCTCCAACCTATCGAACGATAAACACTATCAGCGCTTGATTGATTCTTTGCATCAAGTTTTCCCCTGTGACGCCAGCGCGTTATTAGTGCTCGACCAAGAGGGATTCTTAAAGCCTGTTGCGGTGCAGGGGCTATCTTCTGCGGTGCTAGGCAGGCGCTTCTTTCCGAGCACCCACCCGCGCTTAGAGGCGATAGTGCACAGTAAGCATCCGGTGCGTTTTGAGGCCAACAGTGAGTTGCCCGATCCTTTTGATGGGTTACTGCTGACCGAATCGACTCACATTGATGTGCACGACTGCTTGGGCTGCAGCCTGTATGTCGAGAATAAATTGGTGGGTGTTTTAACCTTGGATGCGCTGGATGTGGGGGCGTTCGATAGCATCGAGATGATCCAATTAGAAACCTTTGCCGCTCTTGCTGCCGCCACGCTGCGCAACCGCGCCCAACTTGACGCACTGAAAGCAAAAAATCGCCAGCAGCAGAGCATTACCAAAACCCTGATCCAACAAGTTCGTAGCCAACATGGAGAGATCGTAGGGATCAGCCCGCAAATTAAGCGGTTAAGAACCAATATCAATATGGTGGCGCAATCAGACTATGCGGTATTGATCAGCGGTGAAACTGGCACAGGCAAAGAGTTGGTGGCGCATGGCGTGCATGCTCAGTCATCGCGCAGTGATAAACCGATGATTTACGTTAACTGCGCCGCGTTGCCGGAGTCATTGGCGGAAAGTGAGTTGTTTGGTCATGTTAAAGGGGCGTTTACTGGAGCCAACAGTCACCGTGCGGGTAAGTTTGAGCTTGCCGATGGTGGTACCATTTTTTTAGATGAAATAGGTGAGCTGCCGTTATTAATGCAAGCCAAGTTGCTGCGCGTGATCCAACAAGGGGAAGTGCAGCGAGTTGGTAGCGACAAAAATATCTTAGTCGATGTGCGGGTGATTGCCGCAACCAACCGCAACATGGATGAGGAGGTGTCGCAGGGCAATTTCCGGGCCGATCTTTTTCATCGTTTGAATGTTTTCCCAATTCGAGTGCCTCCTTTGCGGGATAGAGAAGGGGATATTCCAGTACTGGCTGGTCATTTACTAGACAAAGTGCGCACTCAATTTAATGTTCATAGCCTGCATTTGCACCCTAAGAGCTTAAATCATCTGGAGCAAGCGTACTGGCCGGGCAACGTGCGAGAGCTTGAACACACCTTAATGCGTGTGGCGCTTAAGAACATTCAACAGGGCGAGCATATGATCACAGTTGAACAGTTTGTTGATGAATCTTTACTTGGGCCTGATGTCAAAAAGACAACGGAATTTTTGCCAAAACAGAGCCAAAACATGCGCGAGCTAGTAGAAGTGTATCAAAAACAGTTAATTGAACACGCTTTGAGCGAATCGAACGGGGTTTGGGCTCAAGCGGCGAGTTTCCTTCAAGTTGACCGAGGAAATCTGTACCGCATGGGGAAAAAGCTCGGAATAACAAAAGCATAGAACTTTATCTTGGTGATGTCATTATTACATCTTCCTTGATGTGCTAATGACATCAATACGTTGGTATTAAAAATAA
>Ga0070724_10000427_pt1 | contig 31087 bp, 24 predicted proteins | sample tdDd001_FD_67278 | JGI IMG/M metagenome (GOLD analysis project Ga0070724, IMG submission 67278) | Marine sediment microbial communities from the Atlantic coast under amendment with organic carbon and nitrate - tdDd00.1 | ecosystem: Environmental > Aquatic > Marine > Coastal > Sediment | place... | reverse complement strand
TGTGACGCAAATCTGATTGGGTTGATTGTTCACCGCGTGCTCCTATTATTAACCAACCGACTCGGCCAACAAGGCATGAATGGTCGACACCACAATCGGGCTGCCCCCTTTACGGCCAAGGCTGGCAATAAACGGCACCTTGTTTTGCTCACACAGTGCTTGCTTAGATTCATCCGCTTTAACAAAGCCAACCGGGATACCAATCACTAACGCCGGTTTTGCTTCACCCGCTTCAATCATACGCAGCAGCTCTAACAGTGCCGTTGGCGCGTTGCCCACGCCAATAATGGCGCCGTCTAACAGACCATTATCTCGAGCATATTGCATGGCATGAATGGCGCGAGTCTTATCGCTGGCTTTGGCTTGTTCGATCACCTCTGGGTGGGAGATAAAACAGTGCGCTTGGTTGCCATAGTGGCCTAAACGGGGCTTACTTAGGCCCGTCACTATCATGCTGACATCGGTAATAATTGGCGCGCCCGCTTTAAGCGCGGCGATGCCCGCTTCTATCGCATCATCACTAAACTTAAATAGCTGAGCAAACTCAAAATCCCCGGTGGTATGGATGGCGCGGCGCACCACATTCCACTGCGCAGGGGTAAAGCTATGCCCACCATGAAACGCGGCTATTTCGTTATCAATAATGGTGAACGAATCGGTTTCTATCTGACGCCCCTGTTGGGTCATTTGACGCATCTTTTCCATTTTGGGTTCCTTGTGAATTCTGGGCTCAGTGATGAAGAGTTACTCTTGAGACGAGTTAGCCGGGCAAAGGTAACTGGCTAACCGTGCCCCATTAAAATCAATTAAACGATATTCAACGCTTAAGGCGTGCTTAACGTATATCGCGGCGTGCTCGGCCGCCTGCTGACAAAGTAAGTCAAGAAAAGCTTGATGTGCGGTTGGACGCCATAAATCTAATACATGCCGTCCGGTATTGGCCGTTGCTATTTGCTCGCATAACTGGGGGGCAACGCCAGATTGAAGGGCAAGATCGGCCAATAAGCGAAAGTCGATGGCGCGGCCAGAAACGTGGGTCATCATATGGCCGGCCACCATTTTGGCGAGCTTGCCTATCATGGCAACCACGGTCACTTTGGGCACTTGGTAACGTTTAGCGGCGCGCAGCCCAACCCCAACAAAGTCGCCGGCTTGGATAAAACACAATGTTTCGAGGGTTGGCAGCATGGCCATGGCCGATTTCTCTGAGCGCGAGCCAGTGGTCAGCACCACATGGGACTGGCCATTGGTTTGGGCAATTTGTACCGATTGGCGCACCGAAGCAGAAAATGCCGATGTGGAGTAAGGCTTTACCGTGCCGCGCGTACCCAAAATTGAGATGCCGCCAATCAAGCCAAGCCTTGGGCCGATGGTCTCTTTGGCTCGCTCTTCACCGTCGGGGACTCGAATCTCCAAGCGCACACCGGCGGCTAACTGCTGACTAGCGCTAGCTTGCGCCCACTCCAGCTGAGCCATATCACCGATGTTTCGCAGTGGGACAGGGTTAATCGCCGCAACACCCACGGGCAGTTCCAACCCAGGTAGGGTCACTTTGGCCACCCCAACCCCGCCATCTATTTCAAAGCCGGCGCTCTCACGCCACGCGGCAAAACATTGGATTTCAGCTTCATGGGTGCAATCAGGATCATCCCCCGCGTCTTTAATCACGCCGGTTAATACCCCTTGCGAGGAGATTTCAAAACGGTTTAAAGCGAAGGTGGCGGGCTCGCCATTGGGTAAGGTGATGGTGACATAATCGAGGTGAGCATTGTTGAGTAGGCCATAAACCGCTGCGCGACTGGCCGCCGCCGCACAAGCGCCAGTGGTAAAGCCACTGCGCAGATCCGCGCGATTTTTTGAACGTTTAAGCTTAGTGACCATAACAGGCACCAATCAAAACACTCAGTGGGGAAGAACTCAAAATAAAGGTCACGCGGTTAAAGTCTCGCTTATCTGAATTACCATACAGAAAATCGAATACTGCTGCGCCCTGCCCCGTTATCGCTTTTCCAGCGTACAGGCAGTAAAGAGGCGTTTACTGAGTAGACCCGCCCAGTATTCGAAGTCTCCACCCCCATTTTTATTAGTGGGGTTAAGTAACAGGTATTCTGACTCACGACTAAACCATGCCATCGCCTTCCCAACTCCAGTTACCGCTCAAGCGGCGCCAGTCAGTGGCAAGATAGCACTCATCGCATACAGCTGCGGGTACAGTTTAGGATTCACACCTAATTCCCTGCTTGTTGGTCACACCATTTTATGAGGGACTAACAAGGTTTTGCCAAGCAAAACATTACTCTGTGGATAGTGAGATTGTAATGGAAAGAAGTTTAACTATAAACAATTTATTGCGCTGATTGCATCTTTATCAATATCGGCTCACCATTAGCAGGAATGCCGTTGCCCAAGCGCCACCCTTCGCGCCCTTCAAGTAGGTTTCGCGCGGTGCGCAGCCATTCACCATGGCTCACAACCCAAACAGTTTGATTCGGGTGACGAGCGGCTATGGTTTCAAGCCAAGCTAACACTCGCCGCTCGAACGCCGAACAACACTCCACATCAAACCTATTACCAAGCGGGTGTTCAAATCGATGCTGATACGCGCTTGGAATATGAGGGGGAAGCCGACTTTCCAAATTACCGAGGTTACGCTCGCGAAGGCGAGGCTCACTTATAACATGGTGGCCAGTGCGATTAGCGATAAGCCGCGCTGAGGCCATCGCCCGCCCAAGATCGCTACTATACAACGCGCTAGCGCACGGCAAGCTATGATATTGAGCCAAGTATTTCATCAAGCCAGCGTAATTGGTTTTCGCCAATTTGTGCTTTCCTAAAGCGGTTAAACTACTGTCTCGCCACCCTTGCAGTTTTTGCACCCGATTCCACTCGGTTTCGCCATGGCGGATAAAAACAAATTGGGTAATAGGCATAAACAAACGAACCCGAGACTGCGAGCCAAATGGCGTGCGCGTTGGTTATAGGGAAGATAACCATAGAGAAGGGATTTTTTGATGTAAAGCATTAACGCATCGCTAGTGGCGAAAACGACTCAATCGACCCAAGCAATAGCACCAGCGCCTCGACTTGTTTGCTTTTGACCACCACACTGTCGTATTTCATTAGGCAATATTTTCGCCCAAGTGGAGACAAACAGTAGTCAATTAAACACGCGGTCGAGATACGCGTTTTTGCAACAAATAGCCCCGTTACTATGAAATCCGCAACTTCTACATCATGCTGCAAACAAAAATCGCTCAAAGCCACATCGCCGCATAGCTTACGTTGTGCGACCCACTCATCTCGTTCGGTAAAAAAGCTGATATCTAAGCACATGGTTAACCTTCCTGATTGTCCAGTCGCCTTTGGCAATACTGATAGGAAGTGATTCCCGTACTCGCTTGGTTCGGGCTTAGTGATTTAGAATTTAGTGGATCACAGCTCAGTTGGCTTGGCGCCACTTGATAAGGTTCTACGCCCATTTTTGCGCGGCGCTCGTTTACTCGTTGCTGATACTCTTTAGACATAGGGTTGATACCGCGTCTGCGTTCACGCGCGTCTTCAATGCTGTCGTTATAATGGTCATACTCTTCAGGGAATAGCGCTTGATGAAGCTTTTGCAGTGGTGTGATTTCGGCGCATTGCTCTAGCAGGCGTTTACGTTGGGCTTTTTTCATTCGCTTATCTCCAAACCATTGATGTTAGGCAATATAGCGCGCGCAATATTCGAACTTACTTTTATAAGCTTACGAAAAGGAAATGTGAACCACTTCACCATCGCTCAGGATGATCTCGCTTTAGATAAGACACATAACAAAAAATGCCTTAATCTTTAGTTTAAACATAACAAGTAGCGATATATCTATGAGCGACAAACTCGACCTGAACCTATTAAACGTCTTTCTTGAAGTCTATCGTCTGCAATCTATTACTCTCGCCTCTGAAGCATTAGATATGACCCAACCAGGTGTGAGTGGGGCATTAAAGCGATTGCAGCAGCAGGTGGGCACTCAGTTGTTTGTCCGTGAAGGCCGCGGGATTTCGCCTACCCACGCCGCGATTCAACTGGCGCAGAGCGTTGAGCCCGCACTGCAAAATGTTCATAGCGCTATTGGCAACTTGCAAGATTTCGATATTAATCAACCGCGCGTCTTTCATGTTTTGGTCAATGAACTGATGCTGCTATTACTGCAGCCTAAAGTCGAACAAGACACAAACCTTGGTCAGGTGCAGATCCAGTTTTCGCTCACGCCTAGTGATGAAGAGTCACTGCTCAATGACTTAAGCTTACAAAAAGCCGATCTCGCCATAGATGTGGGTGATCTCCGTCATCCTTCCTATCTTAGCCAAAGCGTGCATAAAGATGATTTGGTATTAATTGCCCGCCGCTCTCACCCTCGCATCCAAGGTACGCTTACCGCCAAGGAGTTCTATCAGGAAAGGCACGTCACCATTCGTATTCGGCGCTCCAACCAATACGCTGCCGACTACTTTACCAGCGAGTCACTGCAAACTCGCGCAATTAGCGCTGAATGTGACTCTTTGATGTCGATGTTAGCCTTAATATCCCAAACCGATTGCATCGGCGCCACCACTTTACACATCGCCAATCAGTATGCCGATCTCTTTGGACTACAAGTGCTGCCGCCGCCATTTGATACCTTAGATATCGAGCAGCACATGATTTGGCATAAGAAAAACCAACACCACCCTGCGCATCACTGGTTAACAAGTAAGATTTCATCCTACTTAACAAACTGATCCTCTAAGTTTTGCTAAAAAAATGCCCGCATAAAGCGGGCATCGACTTCTAAACTGTACGTGCTTAAGCGGCGCTAGTTTTGCTCTTGGTAGGAGAGGTGAACTTCCTCTTCCTTCGCGCCCGCTTCTGGGTTGTTAAAGCGAGACTCATCCAGTGCACCTTCCGACTTCGCCACAATACAACTTACCGCGCTATCGCCGGTGATGTTCACCGCTGTACGGATCATATCAAGCAAGCGGTCTACACCCATAATCAGCGCAATGCCTTCAAGTGGTAAGCCAACTTGGTTCAGTACCATCGCCAGCATTACTAAGCCAACACCCGGTACGCCTGCGGTACCAATCGATGCCAGTGTCGCAGTAAAGATAACCGTTAGGTAGTCACCCATAGTTAGGTCGATATTGAATGCCTGAGCAATAAAGGCCGTCGCGACACCTTGCATGATCGCAGTACCATCCATGTTGATGGTAGCGCCAAGCGGCACAGTAAACGAAGCCACTTTGTTATCGACACCTAAACGGTTTTTCACCGTTTCCAACGTTACTGGAATGGTCGCGTTAGATGAAGCTGTCGAGAACGCAAACATCACCGCATCTTCCATCTTACGTAGGAAGGTGATTGGGTTTAAGCCCGTGAAGGTTTTTAGCATCACGCTGTAAGTCACTAAACCGTGTAGTAGTAAAGTAGCCGCTAAGACTAAGAAGTACTCTGCAAGGTTAATGATTGCACCAAGCCCAAGACCCGTGAACAGCTTCGCCATCAGGAAGAACACACCAAATGGTGCAAGGTTCATCAGTAGCGCAACCAGCTTCATGATCACTTCATTTAGATCATTAAATACCGCCGCAATACGCTCTCCTGGTTCACCCGCCGCACTGATCGCAATACCGAACAATACCGCAAATACGATCACTTGCAGGGTTTTACCTTCTGCCATCGCACTAATTGGGTTGGTTGGGAACATGCCAATGATAACTTGCCCCAATGACGGCGCTTCTGCCGACTGGAAAGTACTGGCTGCAGTTAAATCTGCACCCGCACCCGGTTGAAACAAGGTACCCATTGCCAATGCAAGGGAAATGGCCACTGCTGTGGTAACAATATAGAAGCCTAGAGTTTTGCCCCCTAGGCGGCCTAGCGTTGTCACGTCTTTTAGAGAGCTGGTGCCACACACCAAAGAAACAAACACTAAAGGCACTACTAGCATCTTTAAGCTAGCAATAAAGATCTTTCCGCCTACTTCAAATAGGCCATTAACGATATAAGCGTCGACAAAGCCACTTTCAGCAAACAGCGCGCGAATCGCAAATCCTGTCAAAATACCGGCTACCATACCGAGAATAACTCGGCCAGTTAGCGACATCGGTTTTTTGGTATTCTTCATGAACACTCCTTTTTTTGTACACTTTGCCATCATTGCAAAGCGCCAAGGAGATTAGCAGCAGATCAAAAAAAACATGAAAGAAAATTTCGTTGCTGAATCATTAACGTGATCTAAATCACTACAATAACCCTCAAAAGCAACAGCACAGCAACAATTAATCCACCCAAAACCCACAAACTAGTACAAAATTCAAACTCACAACCAAAAAGCGACATATTACACCATTAAAAATCAACAATATGAGCCCGAGCACATAGTAATAAAGTTACAGAAAACTGGCCAATAGATCGCCTGCAAAAGCGGACTGAACCTCCACGTAACCCTCTACTACTATTGCTGTTTTTCAATAGAAACATTTCCTTACACCCCAACACAGGCCAATAACAAATCTATTAACAAGCCGTTAAGCTCGGATAAAAATACAACAAACATTGGTGATAAATTGACTTTGAAGCCCATCATACTTTTTAATTTTTGGTTACTCAGCTCACAAATTAAATATGGGAAAAAGTCATTCCCTTGTATGGGAATTAATACGGGAGGAAAATTCTCCCATAGCAACGCAAAAGTGGGAAAACGCGATGAATAAGCAAGAGTTTATCGACAGTGTTAATAGCATGGATTCACTAACCTCGACAGATAAAGTTATCGTGGCTTACTTTGTTAAGCACTACACCATGCTACCTTTTGCCAAGATCGATGAACTGTGTAAACAGATTGGTGTGGGCAAAGCCACGCTCGGACGCTTTTTGCAACGGCTCGGATTCGCCGGTTTTATCGACTTTAAAAAACGCGTATCTGACGACTTAGTACAAGTGCTCTCAACGCCGATTGACCGATGCGAAGAAAACAAACCCATCAATGAAAACCGCAGCGTACTGGCCGAGCATCATCAAGAAGTCATGGCCAACATGCAGGCCACATTCGACAGCATATCAGAAGCGGATTTTGAACAAGCCCTTAGCTATATGAGAAAACCCAAGGGCAAGCTATATGTAATGGGCAGCGCCTCCGCTGAAGCGCTTTCGAACTACTTTTACTTGTTGGCCCGTTACCTTCGTAAAGAGGTGGTGTTATTAAAAGCCGACGCCTCTACCTTACCGCATCAATTGGTGGATGTGACCGAAGACGACACACTTTTGGCGATTTCCTACCACAGATTTTCCAGCATCACGGTGCGTGTGGTGCGCTGGTTTAGCGACAACGGCGGCAAAATCGTGATGGTCACCGACCAACAAGTGAACCCGTTTGTCTCATACTCTGATATTGAGTTTACCGTAGAGAGCATGAGTGAAGGGCTATTTAACAACCGTACTGCCGGTTTCTCTTTAATTGAAGCATTTATTAAAGGGCTGTCTGATAACCCAAATAAAAGCGAACGTTTTTCTCGCATAGAAGGCATTTTTTCAGAATTTGATATTTTTAAGAATTAAACATCAACATTAACCAAAGCAGACTGAAATAACGAGCCACCAGCTCGTCTAATAACAGTCATATAACAATAACTCCGCTTATAAATAAGCAGAGGAGAGTTGCTACACCCAAAATTTTACCAAATACGGAAATTTAACTTTGATCCATTACTTACGAGTCATTTCAGAGGTTTAAAATGGTTACTTATTTAGCAATACCTACGATTTTCTTAGTCGGATTTTTCATTATTAAAAAATATAATACTCAAGCAGTATTACTACTCTCCGGTTTGTTCATGATTGCGCTTGGCGTAGTCAGCGGCAACCCAGACTTCATGCCGAAAGGCGGCAGCCACACAGGCTCGGTGATCGTTGATTTCTTTGAAGTTATCAAAGTGATCTCCTCCTCTACGCTGGCGAAACTTGGTCTTATCATCATGGCGGTTGGTGGTTTCTCTAAATACATGAGTCATATTGGCGCGGCCAATGCCATGGTTCAAATAGCGACTAAGCCTCTTTCTAAAATTAAAAATCCTTATTTAGTCCTTGCGATGGCCTATGTTATTGGCCAGCTAATTAATATCTTTATTCCAAGTGCAACAGGACTTGCGCTGTTGCTATTGGTTGCGATGTACCCAGTATTAGTCGGTGTGGGCTGTAACCCAGCCGCGGCGGCGGCAGTGGTGGCTACGACGGGCTGTTTGGACTTAGGCCCTGCCTCATCTGCGGCGAACAAAGCGGCAGAAGTGGCGGGTATTGATGTGGCGACTTACTTTGTGAGCTACCAGTTACCGGTTGCCGTTGCGGCAATGTTTGTTATTGCATCGCTACACTTTGTTTGCCAGCGCTACTTCGATAAGAAAGACATTGAAAATGGCGTTGAGCACGAATTTAACCTAGAAGCGCAAAAGCATCGCGATGTACCTAAGTGGTTCGCTATCTTGCCAGTACTGCCGCTATTGCTACTCCTTACCTTCAGTAAGTTCGCCATCACTAGCATCAAGATGAACGTGGTAACGGCGATGTTTATCGCTCTGTTTGTTGCTATGGTGTGTGATTACATTTTCACACGTGACGGTAAAAAAGTCGCGGCGTCACTAAAAGTTTACCTAGAAGGCATGGGCGCCGTCTTTGCGAGCGTTGTGAGCTTGATTATTTCGGCGAAAGTTTTCGTAACTGGCCTTAGCTCGATTGGCTTTATCGGCCTATTGCTTAACTCCGCTTCTAGCGCTGGTTTTGGCTACCTTGCGATGGTGATTGTGTTGGTTCTTATCATTATGCTGGTCACGCTACTGTCTGGCTCTGGTAACGCTTCATTCTTTAGCTTCTCAAACCTAGCACCAGATGTCGCTTCACAAGTTGGCGCTTCTGCGGCGGCGGTGGCGCTACCAATGCAGTTAGCGTCTGGACTTATGCGCTCTGCGTCGCCGGTGGCTGGGGTTATCATCGCTTGTGCGGGGGTGGCAAACGTATCGCCGATTGAACTGGCTAAGCGTACCGCTATCCCAATGATTGGTGGCCTGTTAACCGTGCTTATCGGTTCTCAGTTGCTTATCTAGAAACTCTTGTTGCCTAAATACGAACTATCTAGAACAAGCCGCGAGGCTCAGCCGAGCCTCGCTTTTATAACGAATTCTTAGGAGTCCCCATGGATGTCGTCGACCGTTTTATCAGTTATACCAAAATCAATACCACCACTAACCGAGAAAAAGGCGCAGCTGGCATCATGCCCTCTTCGCCCGGACAAATGGTGTTAGCCAAACAACTGGTAACCGAACTAGAAAGCCTAGGTTTAGTCGATATCACGTTACGCGACAGCGCGATTCTGACCGCCACCCTACCAGCCAACTGCGACGAAACCATCCCGACTGTCGCTTTCTTTGCCCACCTCGACACCAGCGCAGAGCAGCCCGCCGATACCAAGGCGCACATTGTTCACTACAACGGCGAGGATATCTGCCTTAATGAAGACAAACAGATTTTTCTCACCAATCAAGAATTTCCCGAGCTTGCCCAGTATCTAGCGCAAGAGATCATCGTCACCGACGGCACCAGTTTACTTGGCGCCGACGATAAAGCGGCCATCGCGGCCATTATGCACGCCCTGCAGCATCTTATCGCCAACCCTCACATCAAACACGGCCCTGTCAAAGTGGCGTTCTTGCCCGATGAAGAACAAGGCCTACGCGGCGCAAAAGCCTTTGATGTAGAAAGCTTTGGTGCCAAATTCGGCTATACCTTAGATTGCTGTGGCATTGGCGAGTTTGTGCATGAAAACTGGAACGCTGGCAATGCGGTTATTACCTTTACTGGCCAGTCTGCTCACCCTATGTCTGCCAAAGGCAAGCTGAAAAACTCACTATTGATGGCGCATCAGTTTATTTCTATGCTGCCAGCCGGTGAAGCGCCGCAATATACCGAAGGCACCGAAGGTTACTACTGGGTAAAAGAGCAAAGTGGAAACAGCGCAAAAACGGTTCTCAAAATGGACATTCGTGACTTCACTCAGCAAGGCTACAATCATCGAATGCACTTTCTGCAAGTACTCGCTGACAGCTGCGCCGAACTTTGGGGCGAGCAGAGCATCGACATCGAGCTTTCAGACCGTTACGAAAACGTCGCGAACAGCTTGCAAGGTGACGCGGCTTTCCCTATTGATATCGCTCAGCAAGCGTATCAACGTAACGACATCGAAATGAACGCGATCCCAATGCGTGGCGGTTATGACGGTGCGGTGTTATCGCAAAAGGGGCTGCCTTGTCCAAACATTTTTACTGGGGCGCACAACTTCCACTCTATTTATGAGTACTTACCAGTAGATTCGCTAAAAGCCGCAAGCGCGGTCGTCAGTGACGTGATACAAATTACATACGAAAAATTTGCCTAACCCAATTCAAGCAGCACGAGCAACAAACTCGTGCCCCTTTATGTAGTAGGAGCTTAATCAATGAACATTATGCTGTTTAGTAACGGTAAATTACCTGGCAACCAACAAATCTTAGAATATGGCCTAGAGTGGATCGCCGAAGCGGTAGAGCGCACTAAAGCGAAGAAGTTTGTCTTCATTCCTTATGCGATGATCCGTGGCAATTACGACGAGCGTGTCGACGCCCTGCAAGAAGTACTGGCGCCGCACGGCTGTGAAGTGGTTGGCATTCATCACGCCGACGACCCGGTTAAAGCCATTGAAGAAGCCGATGGCATTTTGGTTAGCGGCGGCAACACTTGGGTGCTAAATAAAACCCTGCATGACTTGGGCCTTATCCGCCCGCTTCGCCAAGCGGTACTGAACCACGACAAGCTCTACATTGGCTGGAGCGCTGGCACCAACATCGGCACGCCAACCATCCGCACCACTAACGATATGCCGATTGTTACCGCAGCGATTTTACCGGCGTTAAACTTCGTCCCGTTCCAAATCAACCCGCACTATATTGAAGCCAATATCTCTGGCCACATGGGCGAAACCCGCGATGAGCGAATCGAAGAGTTTTTGGTGGTGAACCCACATGAAGTCGTAGTTGGTATTCCTGAGGGCACCATGCTTCAAGTAATCGGCGATACGCTTAGCTATCACAGCGCGAATCAAAAACCGCTCAAGCTGTTCCGCCACCAGCAAGAAGCCGAATACTTCAATGAAGGCGATGATTTAGCGTTCTTAATGCAACATGGCTGTTAGTAACAACTAACCTTATAACAAACGGTCAGAAGGGTTTACTCAACTGGCCGTTTTTTGTTCCAACTCTAATAGTTTCTGCTTAATCTCTACCCCACCGGCATACCCCGTCAACTTACCATTTTTCCCTATCACTCGATGGCACGGCACAATAATGGAGATGGGATTCTTACCATTTGCCAGCCCTACAGCGCGCACGGCTTTAGGATTATTGATCGCATTGGCTAAGTCTTGGTAACTCCAAGTATCCCCAAAAGGGATCGTGGTAAGCGCCCGCCAAACATTGGTTTGAAACTCTGTGCCTGTCGCCGCTAACGGTAGCTCAAACTCGTGGCGCTCACCTTTAAAATACTCACCTAGCTGCTGTTTAGCTTGAACTAGAACGAAAGCGGCAGGGTCAAGCATTCCAAGCTCATCGGGCTGAGTCGTCTGCGTCTCAAACCACGCGCCAAGTAACCCGTGCTCATTGGCTTGCAAGGTCATTTCACCTAGTGGGCTTTGGTATTGGCAATATACAGTCATGTGTTCATCCTAATTTGATACCGAGTTCCAGCAATGCAACGTGGCATAACTGCCCCATGGCGCCACGCTATCTTGATTCAGTTGAGGCCAGCGGCTTAGAGCTTTTTTTACCACCAAATCACCATCGAGGAAAATATTGGCTTGGGATTGACCACGCATTCTTGCGTAATTAATTGTCCATGGGCCAATGCCTTTCAAGGTTATCCATTCAGTTGGCTCCGCCTCAGGGTTCGCCATAACGTATTGAGCGAAACGCGCCAGCGTCTCTTTGCGGCTCTTAGGCATTTTAAGAAAGCTCAAATCTAACTTGGCAACGGTAGTTGGGCTTGGAAACACGCGCTGACCATGCACGCGTTCATCGCACGTTTCGACTAATAGATTAAGTTGATTTATTGCAGCCTTAACCGACACTTGCTGGCCTAAAATGGCCCTAACCCCAGCTTCCCACGGGCTCCATAGACCGGGGATACGTAAACCTTTCTCCGCCACCAGTTCGGCGGCCACTTGACCAAGCTGACTCTCAATTTCAATGATATTGGCATCTAAATCAAATATCCGCCTCAATTGCGTCACTAACGCTCGAAGCTGGCTCATATCATCAAGTTCAAACTCCACATGCATCACGGCCTCACTCTGAAGAGAAGCTTTGAACCAACCCGAGGCGCCGTTAAGCTGAAAGTATCGCTGATAACTTGAATCGGACACCGTTTCGACCCCGTTTATCGCCCTCAACCGGTAGAAAGCTAGCATATGCTCCCAATTCAAAGGCGCGTAGAAGGCAAGCTGAATTTCATTGCCCTTTGCAAGCTGTGAGCGCGACTGGCGAATTTGACTTGGGCTCAAACGCAGCAAGGACTTAAACGCATCATTAAAGCGGCGCACACTATTAAAACCCGATGCAAAAGCCACTTCAGCGATCGGCATTGAGCTCTGATGCAACAACTGTTTGGCAAACATCACTTGGTGATACTGAGCATACTGTTTTGGCGACATACCTAAATACTTATCAAATAGTCGACGTAAGTACCTATCGGAGATCCCTAACCGCTCAGCGAGATCAGTGACACTACCCTGCTGCAATGCCCCCTGCTCAATCAAATTAATCGCTCGTTCAAAGGAGGTTTCTGTGCCTTTCCACGCCCAAGAGCTTGGCGCACTATCGGGCCGACAGCGCAAACAAGGCCGATAGCCTGCTTTTATTGCCTGAGCTTTATCGGCAAAATACTCAACATTTTCCTCCTTCGGCAAGGTTGCAGGACAAATAGGCCGACAGAATATTCCGGTCGTTTTTACCGCCACAAAAAAGCGACCGTCAAAACGCGCATCTCGCGCCACACGAGCCCGTTGGCATTGCTCCTCGGATAATTCACCTTGATGTATCGTCATTGAATACTTCTACCTTGCTGAACCTGATGAGGTAAGTGTACTCAGTTCTTCTCCAGAAAGTAGCCATTTTCGGAACTGAATCATCAAAAGAGAATTGTAGTGTCTGTCCTTTCAAGAATAGGAGTTCGAGATGAAGGTGTTGTGGTGTCTGTCCCGTTAAATAGTGATAGCGTGATCGGGATGGTGTGTGGTGTCTGTCCTGATAGCAAACGGGCTGATAGACTATGATTTGGAGTAGATGGAAGCTGCTTTGTGGTGGCGGATAGATGTGCAAGGATGCCGTGATTCATGCGTTGGTCGATTTTTAGTAAGCTATTTTCTTCTTTTGTTGTAGTGAGCTTGGTGGTGTTTGCCAGTATTTCTGTGCTTATCAATTCAAGCTTTCAAAAAGGGCTGCAAAACTACATTAATGCCAATGAACTGGAGCAGGTTCATTTGTTGGTCGATAAAGCCGCGAGCTTGTATCAGGCGAATGGCAGTTGGCAAGTGGTTCGCCGTCAGCCGCGCTTATGGGCCGATTTGCTTGAGCAGATTGGCGAAGCGCCACCGCCTTTGGGGCAACGGCCGAGAATAAAAGTCGATGCTCAATTCAGCCCATTAAGTTTTCGCGTTAATTTGCTCAATAAAAACAAAAGAAACATCGTCGGTCGGCCTGAAAATGTTCGTCAGTCCCCAAGCGACACTGAACTTGTATTGTTAGAAGTTAACGTCGACGATCAAATCGTTGGTTATGTTAGCGTTAGGCAAAATACAAAGATTGCCCAGCCATTAGCCGAAAGCTTTATTCAGCACCAAATGCAGCAAGTGTATTGGATCTTAGCCATTGCAGCGCTCTGTTCGTTTGTTTTGGCGTTGGGCTTAGTGCGGCTATGGCTAAAGCCGCTCAGCAAACTCCAGCAAGGCACTAAAGCGTTAATCGAAGGCGAGCTGGATCATCATATTGACTCCACCAGCCATGATGAATTTGACGATCTGGTCAATGCGTTTAACCAACTGAGCGAAACTCTCAATCAGCAAAAACAGCTTCGCGACCAGTGGCTGTCTGATATCGCCCATGAGCTTCGCACGCCACTTGCAGTGCTTAACAGTGAGATTGAAGCCATCCAAGATGGCATTCGTCAGCCTCTGCCGCAGTACATAGACTCACTGCACCAACAAGTGGCCAACCTCACCAAGCTAGTTGCCGATTTGAACGCGCTATCTCGCGCAAACAGTGGTCAAGATGTTGAGTTAACTCAAACCGTCAACTACTCTCTACTGCTCACTCAAGTTGTTAGCCAAAACACTCCGCGCTTTGACGAGAAGTCATTAAACTTAGCGCTATTTCAGCCATGCACCAGTTGCATCGAAGGTACGGGAGACATCAAAGCCCTTACCCAACTTTTTACCAACCTTCTTGAAAACAGCTACCGTTATACCGATGAAAATGGCGAGGTACAGGTTCACGTCGACCACGACGAAGAGCGTATCTCGATAGTGATTGAAGACAGCGCCCCTTCTGTGCCAGAAAACGCGTTGGATAAGCTGTTTGACCGACTTTATCGAGTCGATAAGTCTCGCAGCCGAGCCAATGGCGGCTCGGGGCTTGGCCTTGCGATTTGTCAACAGATCGTCGCACTCCATCAAGGGGAGATCACCGCTAAGCACTCAACCCTTGGTGGCGTTGCTATTCAGTTAAGCTTACCCAAAAAGCCCATAAGCAAAAATAATAATCATAGAGGCACCGCATGAATCATCCGACTAAAACCATTTTGATTGTTGAAGACGAACCCGCTTTAGCACAAATTATGGATGAGTACTTACAACACGCCGGCTTTGCCACACATCGTATCGAAAACGGCGACGACGTGATCCCGTGGATCAAAGCCAACCGAGCTGATATGGTTCTACTCGACCTGATGCTGCCCAACCGCGATGGTTTAGACATCTACCGCGAACTGCGCACATTCAACCAGGTGCCAGTGATTATGGCCACCGCAAAAGTGGAAGAGATCGATCGCTTGCTAGGGCTAGAACTCGGCGCCGATGATTACATCTGTAAGCCTTATAGCCCAAGAGAAGTGGTGGCACGGATAAAAAACGTGTTACGCCGCAGCCAATTTTCCCCTACCCAATCGGCCTCTAGCGCGCTGTCGATTGATGAAAAAACCATGAGCGCCTGTTTTCACTCGCAAGTACTCACGTTAACCCCGGCCGAGTTTCGTTTACTCAACCACTTTGCCAAACATCTTGGGCAGATCTTCAGTCGCGATCAGCTGATTGAGAAAATTTACGACGATCATCGAGTGGTCTCTGATCGCACTATCGACAGCCACATCAAAAATCTGCGTAAGAAAATGCAGCAAGTTGAGCCCGATTCTGAGCATATTAAGTCTATTTACAGTGTTGGTTACAAGCTCGACTTATAAACCTTTGAATATATGCCATTAATATTATTAATGGCTTTTTTCTCCAAGCGGCCACTTTTCAAACTATAATAATAGGGTGAATATGAGTTCACCATTATTACTTAGCTTCTATAATTAATTCTAATTAAATGGTTTGTCTATGAAAATTGCCGTGGTAGGTATTGGCTACGTAGGGCTTGCTAATGCTATTTTATTCGCTCAGCACCATGATGTAGTTATGCTCGATGTTGATGAGCATAAGGTTAAATTGATAAACCATCATCACTCCCCTTTAGACGATCACGAAATTAATGTTTACCTATTAAATAAATCACTTTCCCTGACAGCGACAACAAAACAACAAGATGCATATTTAGATGCCAGTTTCATTATTATCGCGACACCAACGGATTTTGATGAAGCAACCAATATGTTTAATACCTCGATAGTCGAATTGGTTGCCACGCAAGCGATAGAAATGAACCCCAGTGCCACCATTGTTATCAAGAGCACCGTTCCGGTTGGGTTTACCAACTCTTTGAAAAAGAAGTTTCCACATACTCAAATTATCTTCTCACCTGAGTTTTTACGTGAAGGGCAAGCGCTCTATGACAGCTTAAATCCATCTCGAATCGTGGTTGGTGAACATTCACCTCAAGCTCGGTTACTCGCAGAAATGCTGATACAAGGGGCCACTAAATCCAACATCGAAGTCATCTTCACCCACTCACAAGAAGCTGAAGCTATCAAATTGTTTTCTAATACCTTTCTAGCCATGAGGGTGGCATTTTTTAATGAAGTCGATACCTTCTCTGAGCTCAATAATCTCAATACCATTGAGCTCATTAAGGGGATCTGCACCGACAACCGCATTGGCGAACATTACAATAACCCGTCATTCGGTTATGGGGGTTACTGCCTGCCAAAAGACACCAAACAACTCAACGCTAATTTTGAAAATGTCCCCAATCGACTGATCAAAGCGATCGTCGAAGCGAACTCTGTTCGTAAAGACCACATTGCGCAGTCTATTTGCAACAAACAGCCCAAAGTAGTTGGCATTTACCGATTAATCATGAAGTCAAATTCCGATAATTTTAGGTCTTCTTCCATTCTAGGGGTTATTGAGCGATTACAAGCGCAAGGTGTTAAGGTAGTCATTTATGAACCTTGCTTAAATCAAGAGCAATTTCTTGATATGCCCATTATTCACCAGTTAAGCGAATTTAAAGTCAGCGCCGATATCATCCTCGCCAATAGAATTACAGACGAAATAAGAGATATCACAGATAAAATTTATACTCGTGATATTTTTGGCTGTGACTAGCATTTAACACTCAACCTCAATCTGCGATTACTCTAATAACTCCACCGCCAATAGCTCACAATATTTGATAATTTCCAATGTATAACCGTTACGCTCAGCAATTCTTTGACTAATAAATATATGCCTAACCCATGAAAGTAAGGTGTATATTTTCACGCTCTGGGTTATATCTTGTTGAGCGAAACCGATGTAGCAATGAATAAAACCATCGAGCTTGTCATCGACATAATGCAGATCACCATAAACGCGCAAACATTGCTCTTGGACATGAGCGACAAAATTACCGATATCTAATGCCGGATCGCCATAACACATTAAGTCTAAGTCGAGTAAATAGAGCTTGTCTGCATCAATCAACAGTTGGTCATGGTAGAAGTCACGATGAATGGGTACTTCAGTTACCTTTGGCAGCTGCTCGGATAACTGCAAGCAGCAGTCGAACAGTTTTTCTAGCCGAGCAGACCAATCTAAATGCTGCTGGCTCACGGTACATAGATTCTGCTGCAAAATGGCCAGTTCATTTTCTTGCGTATGCCGCTTGGTGAGCTTTACATCACACTGATGCAGTTTATAGATGGCCTGGGCAATTCGTTCGAGTGCCTGCTCACCGTGCTGACCGACTATCAGCTCGAAGGCGGCTGCGCCGCCAACTTTGCGCTGAAACCAAATATTGAACTCGCGCAGATAACCAAGCGGCTGTGGAACTTGTATACCATCCGAACAACCTTCGCCAAAGCCATTCAGATACAAGTCGTTGTTTAGCTGCCAAGTGTGTTCATCAAATCCTTTAGCTCTCGACTTACCCAGCACGTTAATTGCCGACGGTTTAGCATCACGGCTGAAAACGTACTCTAAAAGCAGCCGTTTACCTTGTTTATGCCGCAAAGCAGTTATTTGTTGAAGCTGATAGCGGTCAATTTCAGCGAGTTGCGCTTTCAAAGCCTGTTTTATGCGATCCTCAATTACGCCCTTTTGCTGCAACTGGGCAATAAACGGCATTTTACTGTCCCATTTACTAGCAGTTGGCGTCTCCTGCTGTAGATGAGGCTTTGACAGCTTTCGGTAGGCTTGAAAATGATGTTCGCACTGACACAATATCGCTCGAATGCCTTGCGGCCAATTTGGCTCCGCATTTCTAAACGGGTGATGAGCAAGTTGCAATAAACCAACCGCCGTAAACAGTTCAACTCGCTTGAGTTTATATTGCCGCTGTTCACGATAGCCTTTAAGCAGAGCTTCTTGATAAGACATGGCGAACGACGCAGGTAAACGGTTTGCCAAACAATCTCTGATTAAATGCGCAATAAACAAACCCAAATCATATTCACGATACCAACGACACACATCATCTAAGTCGATAAAGTGCACACCAGGTGTGCCCAAAAGCACTTGCTTAGCGTAAAAATCTCCATGTATTCGTACTTTACTTCCTTTTAATTTATTCAGTGCCCTTGATAAATTGTCTACCAACACTTGTACCCGTTGTTGTTCTTGTGGAAGTAAGTGAGCGACGCCTAGAGCTAACTGCTGCAGCTCGCCAATGACCAATGCTGTTTCTTTAGTTTTTAAACTGTTACGCCGCCGATGAGCATGAAAATGAGTTAAATACTCTCCCACGTTTTCAAGCTGCTGCTGATGAAAACGTACACTTTGATATTCCTGGGTTAAACACTGCCCTTCAAGCCACTGGTAGACAATGATGCGGTGTTTATCGCTGCGGCCAATCACGTTGAGTAAACGCTCACCCAATACCTTCTCGCCTACCGCGCCTAGCGCATGTAAGAATCGCTCACGGGTATAAAGTTTGAGCACCGCTTGTTCGCCAGTGGGGCTAATGAGTTTGGCAACCAAACGCCGTTCGGGTTTGTACTGCAATACCTCCAAGTCGCAATTAGCAAACCGCTCGGGCTCATTTAACACTCGCTCTAATAACCCAGAACGCGTATCTGGATCTAACAGCCGTGGTAGCAGTTTTAGCTTTTCATCATGGGGAAATAGGTAGATAACCAAATGCTGCTCGGTATCAATATGGACATGCTCTGACTTTGAATGCTGTTTATGCCGCTGCGCGGCTTTTTGCAGCTTTATATCGTCCCCCGCCCGGTACGCTTTTGCGTAAATCGAAAACTTTCCTCGACCACCCGTCACATCGTATTTGGCGATGCAGTTGGTTTCTGGCTTATAACGAATGTAGCGCTTTTGCGCCGAGATAATTTCTTGATGGGTGATATAAGTTCTAAGCGTTTCAAGCATCTTCACTGGGCTAAGTAAGCACTCAAGCCCCGGAATGTCATCCCTTTCCCGCAATATCAAACTATTGTCTGCATCCTGCATCGCTTACCCAGCCTCTCTTGGATCGGTGAAGTGTTCAAAATGACGCGCGTACTGACCGTGCTTATCCACTAAGGCTTGATGACTGCCTTGCTCTTGTATCACCCCGTCTTGGATATAGACGATCTCATCACACAGTAGCGCCACATCTTTGCGGTGAGTGATGACTAACGTGGTTCTATTTTCGGCCAGCTTCATCAAAGCATGATTTAAAGACTTTTCTGTGGCGGGATCGAGGCCAGTGGTTGGCTCATCTAAGATCAAAATCGGCGCATTACGCAGCGCCGCGCGCGCAATGGCGATACGCTGCCTTTGCCCGACAGACAACGTTACCCCGCGCTCGCCTACTTCGGTTTGATAGCCGTTGGGAAGCGAAGAGATAAAGTCATCTATTTCGGCCAATTTAGCCGCTTGGACGATCGCTTCTTCGCTCACATCCTGCTGACCAATGGTAATGTTGTTGGCAATGGTGGTGGCAAACAGCACCGTATCTTGCATCACCACCGCGATTTGTTGACGTAAGCTTGCCAGCGTGTATTGGCGGATATCTTCACCATCAATAAGCACCTGCCCTTGCTGCGGATCGTGCAAGCGCATTAGCATTGCAATCAGGGTGGATTTACCGCTGCCAGAGGGTCCAACAATGGCCAATTTGCAGCCAGCGTTGATACTAAGATCCACTTCTTTAAGTATCTGTTTTTCATCGCGAAGGTAAGCAAAGTTGAGCTGTTTAAACGCAATGGCTCCATTAAAGCTCGGCGCAGGCATCGCGTTTGGCCACTCTTTTACATCCAACTCTTGTTCTAATACTTCTAGTACCCGATCGCCCGCAGCCGATGCCTTGGCAAGCCTTGCGGTGTATTTAGTGAAATCACGGATCGGGCGAAACACGCGCCTTAGGTAATAGATAAACACCAATAACTCACCCGCGCTTAAGACGCCATTCATGACTTGCAGTGAGCCATACCAGAGCACCAATGCGGTTGAAAGTGCAATTAAGATCTCGACGCTGCGCTGCAACCCTGCCGCTAACCGCTTTCCCTGCACCCCTTCTTTTAGGCTTTTATTGTTGGCATCGCTGAAAATCCCAGAAAACCTATCTTCTAAGGTAAGTGCTTGAACGGCCTTGATAGAGCCCATTGATTCGGCAGCAGTGGCCGCCATCACCCCTTCTCGCTGGCGATTTTTTTTCGCCACATTATGGATACTCTTACTCTTTTTGAGTGTCACCAACCAAAGCAAAGGCAATGTACACAGCGAAAGTAGGGCCAACTGCCAATTGAGCCACAACATCACCGCGACGATACTAATAAATATAAAGCTGTTACCAATTAACGGCACCGCCGCAGTGATGGCCACCTCTTTAATTAGCCCCATGTCGCTGATGATACGCACCACTAAATCACCACCGCGTTGCTGCTGATGAAATACCGAAGACAAGCTTTGCAGATGCGCAAAGAGCTTGCCTCGCAACGCAATGATGACGTGATTACCCGCCAGCGCCATACATACGGTGGTGGAGTAAGTCATAAAGGCGCGGATAACCGTAATGGCCACTAACGCTAGCGCCATGACCGCAAAGTAAGATGAGCTATCGAGCGAGGCTAATGCTTGTAAGTGTTTGTCACTGTTTGCATCGGGCGTGACAAGCTTGTCGATAATATATTTTAGCGGCCAAGGCTCTAGTAACCGCAAAAGGGTTTGGCCAAATAAGCCCGCAAATGCCGCCACGATCAGCCATTTTCGCCCTTTGATATACGGCCCTAAATATCTTAGAAATCTGAGCAAGCTTGGTAGACTTTGCTTTAACCCCTTTGGTCTTGCCATCGCTACCCCTTTGCCGTGAGTTGAGATGTAAGCCCAGCCCACTCAAGCACTTGCTCTAGCCTTTTCTGCCAGCTGTGCTGTTCGATGGCAACTTGCCTTGCTTGGCTGCCCAATTGCCGCGATTCTAAGGGGTGCGTCAGTAAGTGTTCTAACGCGTCGGTTAACTGGTCGATATCACTCGCAGGGTAGATAAGTCCTGATTTTTCATGCTCAACCAAGTGACTAATTTCCCCCACATCACTGGCAATAACCGGCAGCCCAGCGGCCATATACTCGTAGATTTTGAGGGGGGAAAAGTAAAAGTTGATGTCGCCGGGATAAGGGGCGATTCCGACATCCATCTGTTGATAATAGTGCGGTAGCTGATCAATTGGGATCGCACCAACCATTTCTACCGCATGGGTTAACCCAAGTGCCGCGATCTGGCTTTCAATCGCCTCTCGCTGCGGCCCATCCCCAACAATCAATAATTGACTGTTTGGGTGCGTGGTATGTAACGCAGCAAAGGCGTGCAGCAGTTTCTCTACCCCATGCCAAGGCTTAAGCGTACCGACAAAGCCAACGGTAAACGGGTGAGGTAGGCTAGACGCTCGGTCGAGTTGTGAAAAGCGCTCAGTGTTCACCCCGTTTGGCAGAACATGAACTTTTCCCTGCGCTTCAGTAAAAGATGCGACATACTCTGCCACTTGACTAGACACCGCCAAAATAACACTCGCGTCAGCGAAGCAGCGCTTAGAGACCTGCTCGGCGCTATGTTCGTCAATTAGGCCGCGATAGCGCTTTTGCTCTTCGATTAATGGCGCATTCACTTCAAGGATTGCTGGGATCTGATGCTCTTTGGCGTATGTCATCCCAGCGTGGCTCCAAAGGGAGTACCTTTCATAAACAAAATCAAAGGGCTTACAGCGTTCAAGCTCCGATATTGTTTTTACATTATCTTGAATATCCGACTGTTCCCGCAGTTCGCGGTCGGCCAGTTTGGCGTGCTTAACCCGGTGGCGGTCTACTTGCTCAAGATCGGAGGGGCAACTTCCCCCAAGCGCCGCCGCGAACAGACTGATGTGGATCCCTCTCTGTTCAAACGCGCGGGTGACCTCCTGAACATGCAAAGAGCAACCTTTAGAGCCAAATATGGGCACTCCTCTATCTGAACAAACGTAAGCACCTCTCATTGTTGACCATCTCTATCAATTAGATTGGCTTGATTGGGTAAAAAGCACTGACGGATCTTGGCGCTATTATGGTGAATATCAAACTCGCGTTCCATTAACTCTCTCGCATTCAACGCCAACGACTCTCTAAGCTCTGCGTTCATGAGTAAACTCCCAAGGGCGCATGCCAACGCTTCGGTATCACTCTCGGCCACCATCAAGCCCGTTTCACCGTCAATAATCACTTCTGGGATCCCTGTTACGGGAGTCGAGACACAAGGCGTCCCCAGCGCCATGGATTCAAGCAAAACGGTGGGAAGACCATCACGATTACCATCTTTACCCACTACACACGGCGCTGCAAAAACCGCTGCTTGATAGAGATGGGTTTTCACTTCTCCCTGTGGCAAAGAGCCGTGCATCTTCACTGCCTCTTTGAGTCCCAGCTCGCTAATTTTCTGTTTCAAGTAGCGCTTTTGCTCACCTTCCCCAATGATTTCGCACTTAAAGTCGACTCCCTTACGCTTTAAGATCAAGCACGCGTCAATTAAGTCATCAAAGCCTTTCTTTTCCACCAACCGGCCAACCGCGCAAATCACTGGCGCTCGTTTTTTCGGCGATAGATACGGAAACTCACTCATATCGATGCCGTTATAGATCCGCCGCAGCTGGGCAGGGGCGATACCGAGTTCACCAGTGAGGTATTCAATATTAAAGCTGCTCACGGTTACCGCACACTTCGCGTCGGAAAACTTCTCTCGTAGAGCAACAAAATCATTATCTTGATGAAAGATATCTTTGGCGTGCGCGGTAAAAGTAAACGGCACTTGAGTGATAGCCGAGGTCAATTGCGCCACGGTGGTCGAAGTGGTGGCAAAGTGGGCGTGTAAGTGGTCGATTTTAAATCTATCAACATACCTTGCAAGCTCAAGCGCTTGCAGCACCTCTCGAGCACTCACGCTTGGGTAGCGTCCTAATGCCTGCCATACGGAGGGATAAATTTGTGCAACCTGCTTGATGATTTCCCAAAAGACGCTGGCCCGCTCGGCTTTCGGCGATAGATAAATCACCGGCGCTTTCACCCGTGAAATGATGTCTTGAAAATGACTGTCCTGCGGTGGCAACAACGCATAGATCTGAATATCTAGCCCTGCTTGTTCGTGGGCTAAGATCTCGTTAACGATGAAGGTCTCCGAATAGCGCGGATACCGTTTTACTACATAGGCGATTCGCATAACCTCTCCCCAGTTATGAACGACAACTCGCCTAGCCGACTGATCTTATTATTTTATAATTAACAACGTTAGCTCAATAATCTGTTTTCTAACCGTTCCATCCCCGTTAGGTCGACCTCGTTCTTATATGGAAGTGAAGCCGCCGCAAACAGCTGCGCATGGACTTTTTCCATCAACTTACCTGCGTTTAAATGGTCAGGGTGAATATACTCTAAAATCTCAAGCCGACTTAAGCACTCGGCGCGGATCAATTGCTCGGCGACTGGAGTTACCCTTGGGATCAAAATCGCAGGCTTATTAAGTGATAAGATCTCGCACACTGTGTTATATCCTCCCATGGCAATCACCAAGTCAGCCGCCGCCAGGTAACTCATAAAATCATCAGAAAACTCGCTCAAGCACACTTGGCTTAATCCGGACGCTAACGCCTTTAGCTCAGTATAGTCAGTTTCGCGCATCTCAGGGCCGTAAAAGAGCACCGTGTTCACTTGTTCTCGCCAAGGCGCTGTTCTTATTCCGTTTAAATAAGTGGCTAACACTTGCTTACCATCATCACCGCCCCCTGCAGCAACCAGCACCAGTTTTTGCGCGCTTGAAGCAAGCTTAGAACGCATTTCTGTTCGACTCAGCGCGCCGCCCGTTCGATTGAGGTAACCACAAAAGCTGGTCTTTTGCTGCACTGACGCGGGAAAACTGTACTCCAATGGCAAATCAAACACCGATTGCTCTCCCACCACCACTACTTCATCGTAGTGCTCTTCTATCAGTGAAAAATATTGATTATTGCGCCAGATCTCGCGGGTCACCACCGGACTATCTAATATGTCTCGCAGGAGCAGCACCATTTTGGGTTTTGGTATCAAATCAGCCAGTGTGGAAATCGCCCCACGCAATTCACCACCAAGCCCCGCAGGTTTCTTATCGATAAGAAATAGGTCAGGCTTAAATGCACTTACGACATTCTTGATTAACACATTTCGTAAACTGAGCAGTGGCTCGGATTGAAAGCAGCGTAACTTTGCGCTGTAGCGGCCGTCTTTTGAACGAAATAAACACGGCAGTTTCACGTAATCTATTTGCGGATGGGTGCGAAACGCATGCAGCATCGGTGATCCTGTGATGAGTAAGATATAAATATCTTGATGGCGCGCGACGAGATAATTGGCAATAGCGACCATGCGACGAATATTTCCAAGGCCGTAACTATCGTGAGAATAGAATAAGAATTTCTTCATCTTAGCGCTCTTTTAGCTGTGATTTCGCTCGAGAGTAAGCTGATTAATGTCATACCGAGTTATAAACAAACCGTATTAGCTCACCGCATAACAATCAAATTATAGTCGCCCATGACAAAATCGGTGTGCTTAGCAAAAATTGAGCTCAATTAATAAACTTATCATCAAGGCAGAATTTGTCCTCCAGCAAAAGCTAATATGGCTATGCTTAAAGTAGATGTCGTTACGATTGGTATTGCTTATGCGTCTATTTTCTCTGTTCCGATTCTCATTCCCCTTAGTGCCTGCAGCTTTGCTCTTTTTGCTCTTCCCCTTTTCAAGCATGGCCGCCGCTCATTCAAACGAGATGAGCTACCTCCCCATGAGCGTTGGCTTACTCGGTGGGCTTGCACTGTTCCTCTATGGCATGGAGAAAATGTCTAACGCGCTCAAACGCGCCGCGGGCAAAAAAATGAAAACCTTGCTCGCCAAGCTCACCACTAATCGGTTAGCTGGCGTGCTTACAGGGACAGGCATCACCGCCATTATTCAATCCTCATCGGTCACCACTGTTTTGCTGGTTGGCTTTATCTCCGCCGGGCTTATGTCTTTAACCCAAGCGGTTGGCGTGATCATGGGGGCAAACATCGGCACCACAGTAACGGCACAAATCATCGCATTTAAGGTCACCAAAGCCGCGCTTGCAATGGTTGCCATCGGTTTTATGGTGGAGTTTAGTGCCAAACGCGAGCCGACCAAACATTACGGCAGCATGTTATTTGGTTTAGGTTTGATTTTTTTAGGCATGAACCTCATGAGCGAGGCGATGTCACCACTGCGAACCTATCAACCTTTTATTGATGCCATGGCCCACATGGACAACGTGCTATTTGCCATCTTACTCGCCGCGGCCTTTACTGCTTTGGTTCAGTCTTCCTCAGCTACTACAGGTATTGTAATTGTTCTGGCCGGGCAAGGTTTTATCACCCTTGAAACCGGGATAGCGCTGGCAATGGGGGCAAATATTGGCACCTGCGTCACCGCGATGCTGGCCGCGATTGGTAAATCTCGTGAAGCAATACAAACCGCTGCGGTGCATGTGTCATTTAATGTACTCGGGGTGCTGATTTGGCTGCCACTCATTGGCGTACTCAGCCACGTCAGTGTCGCCATCTCGCCTGTACACGACAACTTAATGGGAATGGAGCGAATGGCCGCCGAATTGCCTCGCCAAATCGCCAATGCCAACACCTTGTTCAACATACTCAATACAGTGATCATGATGCCGTTTGCTGGCGTGTTCGTTTGGTTTGTGCGCAAAATCATCCCGCATCACCCTAAAACCAGCAGCGAGAAAAAAGCCAAGAGTATTCAGCCGAAGTACCTCAATAAAGCTTTCTTAGAAACCCCTGATATCGCCTTAGACCAAGCGCAATTAGAGATCGGCCGAGTTGGCCGCCGGGTGTGTAACATGCTGAATAAGTTGCCGCCTTTGGCCCTAAATCCCAAAAATGACCAAGAAAAAGAGGCCATTAAAGACGACCTAAACCAAATTGAAGTGATAGAAGACGAAATAGATAAACTGCACGCCGAGATCCTTACCTACCTTGGCAGATTAAGAAAGCACCCTTTATCCGACAAACTCAGCAAACGGCAAATTAAGCTTATTAGTATTACCGACCAATTAGAAAGCGTCGCCGATACCGTGGTTGATGTGATGCTCCCCTTGGCGTACAAAGCGCTCAATGCAGATGTCGTCATCAGCGAAACAATGAAGAAAACCCTTGATGAGGTTCAAGAAAAAGTCGACCAGTCGATGCTTGATTGCGTCAACGCCATTCGCCGCGGCGATGACACCCTCGCCCAGCAAGTGCTGCATGCCAAACGAGAGCTAAATTCACTGCTAGACGCTGTGCTCGCCCACCAAGCCGCTCGCCTAGTCGACCAAGATCCCGAGCGCCTGCGTATTTTCCGCTACGAAATGGAATGGGTGGGGTCGCTTAAACGAATTTATACCCTGACGAAGAGGATCGCGAAATTGCAGTTGACGAATGGTTCGGCGGTGTCGTAGTTACCTTACAAGAAGCCCAAATAGAGTAATTAGCGTTCGTTAGCCTAACTAATTACTCATGGCTTCGCAGCATATCTAACAACTAATACCGACAACTTACTGTATATCAGTTAATTACTTGACAAGTGTCGAAGTTAATCGAGTTTCTAAACTAAGATGCTGATTATGTGACCAGTCACCTTGTAAGCAATCAAACGCCTATCGTAAACTGATTCCGATTAGGAAATCATCCCCTTTTAATGGAATAGAAGTCTCATTTGTTGGTCACCTTTTGCACCAACACTAAATCTATTATCTGCTTACTGATTTCATACCAATACCATCAAGCATTGTTTGTGTTGTCTGTGCTTGCTCCAACGTCATTATTGGGAAGTTGCCATGCCAAATACTGAGCATATTGAACAAGCCAACTATTTAAAAGTTGAAGCTATCAACATCTATAAGACCTTACTCGACACCAACCAATTAAGTGTTATTCGAGGCAGTTCACACATTATTAAAGAAGCCATAAATGAAATCAGCTCTAGCTATACACAACTCGATGAAATTACCGTTGGTGGCTCTATAGGCGTATTTAAGATATTAACAAAAGAAGATCCCCACGCGATCTCACATCAAATACTAAGCCAATTATGCGAGCACCCTTTATATAAGTTATTTACCTTTAGCGTTGATACCGTAGCAGCCAAAAGCTATTTAGAAGCAAAAGAAAAGCTCATCGCACTGGGCAGGTTACATCAAATGCGCCACCTCACCTACCCAACTCCACAGCACTTACAGCAACCAGAGCAAGGGATATGCGCATACAATGGTTTTTTGCCTGGTTATGAAAAAGGCCGCCTACCAGGAAGCAAAGACTTCATTGCATCCCCAAGCGTTATTAGCCGATTTAATAAAGGCAGAGAGCTTCGATCCAAGTTGTATCAAGACGAACTCAATGACAGTATCGCTATCACCCAAGGTAGCCAGTTAAATAACTACCATTTTAGTGAGAACCTAGAACAACTTGCTGGTTCACACCGCAATATTATGCTATCTGGCAAAGTAGCCGTAATTTATGTTGATGGGAATCGCTTTAGCAAAGCACAGCGAGAACTACTCTTAGCCGCGAGTGGTAAAACAGACCAAGAGATACAAAAACAAAAAGACTTCGACAAAGAGCTCAGAAAGAGTCGTGCCGACTACTTGCATTCACTACTGGCATTTTTAGTAGAAAACAAAGCATATATTGAAGAAAGCGACAGAAAAATCATTCAACTTGAAACCCTTCTTTGGGGTGGTGATGAAATGACTATCGTCGTTCCTGCATGGATAGGTTTTAAAACCCTGCAACACTTCTTTAAATCGTTCGAGAACTTCTCGATTTGTGGCAAGCCATTGTCCCATGCTGCTGGCATCGTCTTCTGCCGCGCGTCCACCCCAATAACAAAAAGCCAGCACCTAGCCATTGACCTGGCAGATCGAGTAAAAGAGACCCCAAACGGGCGCGACCATAACCTATTCGACTACGCAGTATTAGAGTCTGTCGATTACATGACCGACAACGATCTAAACAGCTTTTGGAAAACCCAATATCTCGGTCTCGCTAAACAACGCGTCCCTCTTTACATCAACACAAAATCCAACTTAGAAGACTTTAGCCAACACTTAGAAGCGCTTCCACGCAGTGCTATCTATCATTTAGTAAAACTCCTAATCCAGCGTCCGGTCGACGAGTTATGCACGTTAAGCAATATAACCCAAGAACAACGAACTAAAGCCAAACCTAGTAATTCACAACCAAATGTAGATAGACAAGCCCAGCTAACCGAGCACATTAACATCGAATACAGCGATCTTACCAAACGCATTGACCCTTCATTGTTGGCACTTTTTGAAGCCTTATTTACACAGAAGCCAAACAAGGATCAACCCACGTCACGACAGCTCAAGCGCACGCATCCTATCTTCTGGCTTCACTTGTTAGAGCTTTACGACTACCTAGACCCTGAAAATCCCAACCAAACCGAAGCTACAACCACACAGGAGGTAAGCTATGAAAGAGCATAAGCTAAAAGTCAAAATTGTTGTACGCGCACCTTATATAAGCCAAGGTACTGGCGCTATGCGGTTTGGATTGGACGTTTGCCCAAATACCCACAATGGTAAGTTGGTTCTACCAGGTCGCCTACTTAAAGGCGTGTTAAGAGAAAAACTAGAACAATTCACCACAGTGTTAAGTGATGGACACAAACACGAACTTGAGCAAGTCATCCACTCTTTATTTGGTCAAAGCTTTGAGTTCGATGGAGGAAAGGGCCGTGCAGCGTTGCACTTCCCTTGGCGGTTTACCGAAAGTAACATCGACGAAGCTAACCCCAACCTACCTAGCCAACGTCATAGAATTAAAATCGACGCCGAAACTGGGTCGGTAGAAGAAGGTCACCTACAAATCGTCGATACCAAATACCCAACTGGCACCAAAATAACTTTTGAAGGCGATATTTACTTTAGCCCTGACAAGCATACCGCTGATATAGATACTGTGGTTAACTACCTAAACAAAGCAGCCAGCCAAATAAAGGCACTAGGTGCTTATAAAAATGTAGGGTTCGGCCAAGTTGTCTCCTTTGATATTGTAGCAGTGGAGGCTCCCCAAGAAGCAAGTAGCCACGCTTACTTTAATAGCCATAATAACTGTTGGCCTTTGGCTATTAAGTTCAACCAACCTATCTGCTTTTCAGCACCAAATAGCCAAGCGAGCAACCACTTTGAATCCAACTCCATTATTGCCGGTAACATCATCAAAGGCGGTATCGCCAATGAAGTTTTTAAGCTCGACCCTAGCCACCCATTACGCGTCCATTTTGATGAACTGATTGTTAGGCATGCCATACCAAGTGCAACAACAAGCGAACAAGATCCGATTCTAACTCGGTTTAAACAACCTCCCCTTTCACTGATTAAACCAGACATAGACGGAAAACCGCTGTTTGTTAGCGTTGCTCAGCATAACCAAGCAATATTGTTTAAAGACCTATCAAGTGAGGGTTACGGATATAAGTCCGGAGTATTTTGTCACGACTGGAAAGAAGACCCAAACACAGAAGAAAGCAAACAAGCCAAGCAAGAGCTTAACCAAATGTACCAGTTAAGCGACTTCTTCCCTACAACCAGCTTCAGCGTTCATACCGCAATAGATAGCCAAGATGGCATCGCCGATGAAGGTCAACTCTATAGCATGCAGGTAATCGAATCCGATAACACTCAATGGTTAACAGAAATAGAACTGCCAGAACATTGCCTAATAGATCAACACCAACATGATCAAATAGCCCAAGCACTAGCGGCTATGTTTACTCGTGGCATTCCTAATATGGGAAAAACAAAAGCGCGAATGCAAGCGACAACTTCTAACCATCTTAGCGCGATGGCACCAAACTTAACTGGCCAATACGTCACCATTAAGTTAGAAACCGATGCACTCTTATTTGACGACACGCAACTGCAAGATAACAAAGGCGACTTACTAGCCTTGTACCACCAGTACTTTGCCGAGCAGCTCCAAGACAACCCAGCCCTTAAGCTTCATAGCTACTACGCTGATCAAACTCTTGGTGGTGGCAATTACTACTACCACCATTTCGGAAAAGCTGGTCATAGTGATGTGCCAATCATCAATTACCTAACCAAAGCGGGTAGCGTATTTACATTTGAAGTTGTCGATAAAACTCAGGCAGACCAGGTATTAAATCAGTGGCACAAACAAGGTTTTCCGCTACCAAGGGCCTTAAAACACATCACTTGGAAAGATACCCCATATCTACCTCAAAATGGTTTTGGTGAAATCAGCGTACTGAGCGACACGCAAGCAAACTACAACTTAGACAAGTTCGAAACCATCACTCTCAACCAAACTGCAGGGGGCTGCCATGTCTGAGATATTCTACAACATCTCCATTAAAGCAACACTAACCACCACTAGCCCAATGCTTCTTGGCGATGGCCAAACCGGAGACAGTTACGACTTAAAAAGCTGCATAGATAACCAAAACCGATTTTACATCCCAGGTGCGACCTTAAAAGGGTCGTTAGCCAACTTAGTGCAGCGCCTTGAGGACGACTCAGAGAAAGATGAACTGCAACACCTGTTTGGGCAAGAGAAGCAGAATAGAATCCGAGGTAGCAAAACATTTATTGCAGGGAAAGTTCGATTTCTCGATGCAACATCAACTCAAGAAATTAGTGAGCAAATAGAAGAGACCATAACAAGAAACAGCATAGATCCAATCACTCGCACCGCCAAAGAGCACCACTTATTTACCCAACACCAAATTAAAGTAGGCACTCAATTTACACTCGAGCTGCAACTCGAACGCGCTACGCAAGTACAGTTAGAACAGTTATTAGGGCTGCTTGTTATTTG
>Ga0070724_10000421_pt1 | contig 31657 bp, 28 predicted proteins | sample tdDd001_FD_67278 | JGI IMG/M metagenome (GOLD analysis project Ga0070724, IMG submission 67278) | Marine sediment microbial communities from the Atlantic coast under amendment with organic carbon and nitrate - tdDd00.1 | ecosystem: Environmental > Aquatic > Marine > Coastal > Sediment | place... | reverse complement strand
AAGTATATGTCAAACCTCGACTTGCCATAAGTGACTTCTCTTTTTACAAAGGCTAAGTTCTCCAATCCCGAAATTTGGTTGTTGAGCAGTGCATCATAAATGACTTTATTTGGGACCTGAGAATCGATATTTACCAACATATCACCTTTATAGATACTGATAAGAGAATAGTTGGTTTTTCTATTCGGATTGTCTGATTTTTCGAGAAAAATCTTTTGCCCTTCAATGAACAATTCTTTGCAGCGGCCTGTATTTTTGACATGTACTTGTTCAAGAACGCCGTCCACATAGACATCAGCGATAAATCGATTGATTCTTTTTTTGAATATGCCTTCTACAATGTTTTTGTATTCCATGAGGTGCCTCCATTTATGAATAATATCTTGTATTATTGCAAGTATATCATGAGATGACTTGCACGAAGCAACAAAAATCAATATAATAGACAGGAGTTAAAAAGGAGACGTTCATGAAGAAAATTATTTTTGATTTTGACGGTACTTTAGTCAATTCAAATGAAGCGGTTATCGCTTCGTTAAATGCGACATTTTTTGAGTTTAAAGGCGAGATGCCAGATTACACGGATGATATTGAGCCGATATTAGGAAAGCCCTTAGAAATTCAAATTGGGAGCTTTGAGCTGCCTTCAACTGAAGAAGGGGTTGACTATTATCGTTCGTACTATAGAGATATTAGAGAAGAAAAGACGTTGTCGTATGAGGGGATCGAACCACTTTTACGCATACTGAAAAATAGAGGCTACAGAATGGGCATTTTAAGTAACAAAGGTCCTGATGGGCTAGAACACGGCATCAATAAGTTTGGTTATGGAGACTATTTTGATATTGTCGTATCAAAAGATGACGTTAGTGAGAAAAAACCGGAACCGGCTTGTTTTGATCCGATACTTGAGACAATGGGCGGAGACGTGTCTGAGTATATCATTGTAGGAGACAGCGTATCTGATATTACACTGGGTCATAATTTAGGTATACCAAGTGTTCTGGTGAGCTGGTCGTTATTGCCGATGGATGCTTTTGAAGGATTCGAACCGGATTATGTTTTAGATACACCTTTAGAGTTGTTGAACATCTTAAAAGTATTGGAACAATAAAACTAGATTTAATCAAGTAAAAAAGGATGTCCATAGAATCGTATGATTCCAGGACATCCTTTATTTGTTTTTAGATAAAATGTTGACTTTATGCACTTGTTTGATTATAAGCAAGCAATGATATGATCTGTGAAGATTTTGATTTCATCAAAAATCAGGTTGTACTTCGGATTGTTATCAGTATGAACAGAAGCTTTATTCTTAACATAAACATTCTTTACAATTAAGTAAACAGCATCTTCGTTATAAATCATTTCACTTTGACTATACTTTGTACTTGTGAACCAGTTGTCAGTTACGACTTCCACATCATCAAGCAAAAAGACCAACCATCCAAGCTCATGGATGTATACCTCCATCACCTGTTCTTGAGCCTCTATCTTTTTATTTCTCAATTTAATAATAGCATCCAATTTGTTTTTTAATACATTTTCCATAAACTGCCTCCCATTTGTATATATTCTGTTAGATTCATACCCTGTTTTATATAGTTTATCACAAAAAAATGAAGTTCAAGAGAACTTCATTTTAGGGAGTAAATTTTTACTACTGTGGGTTTGGGTTTAAATATATAATACGCCATAAATGGAAAGGAAATATAGCCATTTTGTTAATAGAGTGTGAATTCGTATGGCATGGTTATACCAAAGAGGTTGCATTGCACAAAAAAAAGGATTACACTACTAGAGTTGAGAGGTGATCAAATGAGTATTTTTGAAATTATTATGTTATTGTGTTTCGGTTTGGCATGGCCATTATCTATCTACAAATCCTATACCTCAAAATCAATTGAGGGTAAAAGTTTGTTGTTCTTGATTGTCATTTTGATAGGCTATGGTTCAGGTATCGTTCACAAAATGATGTATGCAAAAGATATGGTAATTATCTTATATGTCATTAATGGTTTAATGGTTACAGTAGATGTTTTATTATATTTTAGAAACAAGAAATTGCTAAACGAAGCTTAATATGTTATAGTACAAGTGCAAATGAAACACAGTTGTCTTCGGTACGACTGTCATACTTATAATCACTAAGGGTGCTGGGCAATGGCCGGCTGAGATAAAGAACCTATTCTTTGACCTTTAACCTGATCTGGATAATGCCAGCGTAGGAAAGTAGATAATGTGTTAATAAGCCACATACCTTTTTTCTTGGTATGTGGCATTTTTGCGTTTTCGTGATAAATAAGAACAGCATGCCTGTACAGTTCAACTAAACTATGAGGATTCATCCTCATAGTTTAGTTGAACTGTACAGGCATATTGGGCGCGTAACGCGACCAGGGCGATACGAGCGTAGCGAGAATTGCACGGTGCTGTGATGTCCTGTCAAGAAGCGGTCGACCAGAGCAATGCGAGAGTGTTGCACGGTGCTGTGTGTGAAAGGCGAAAGCTGTTTAAGTTTTACTAAAAATCAAATCAAAAAGGAGCACGAACTCATGGAAAGAAAGTATACAACACAAATGGATGCTGCAAAGAAAGGCATCGTTACAAGAGAAATGACAATTGTCGCAGAAAAAGAGGGCAGACCTGTAAATGAAATTATGAAAAAACTTGCGAAGGGACGTATTGCCATTCCTGCAAATATAAATCACCATTCGCTGTCACCAGAAGGTGTTGGGGAAGGATTGAGAACTAAAATAAACGTAAACTTAGGTATCTCTAAAGACTGCAATGATATAGAAATGGAATTCAAGAAAGTCCAAATGGCCATTGATATGAAAGCAGAAGCGATTATGGATCTGAGTAATTATGGTAAGACTCAGGAGTTCAGAGAAGAACTTGTAAAAAGATCGCCGGCGATGATAGGAACTGTTCCTGTATATGATGCCTTAGGATTTTATGATAAAGAATTAAAAGATATTCAGCCTCAGGAATTTCTTGATGTGGTAGAAAAGCATGGTAAAGACGGTGTGGATTTTGTAACGATTCACGCTGGTATGAATCGTTCGTCATCGGAAACATTCTTGAAAAATCCGAGATTGATGAATATTGTGTCACGTGGAGGTTCGTTGATGTTTGCATGGATGCGTCTTAATAATAGAGAAAATCCATTCTATGAATACTACGATGAACTGTTGGATATTTGTGCAAAGTACGATATCACGTTGAGTTTAGGAGACGCTTGTCGTCCAGGTGCAATTGCGGATTCAACAGATCCTAGCCAAATCAAAGAACTTATTGAGTTGGGCGAATTAACAAAACGTGCATGGGCCAAAAATGTTCAGGTCATCATTGAAGGGCCAGGACATATGGCACTTGATGAAATAGAAGCAAATGTGATGCTTGAAAAGAAGTTGTGTCACGGCGCGCCTTTTTATGTATTAGGGCCACTTGTTACGGATGTTGCACCAGGGTATGACCACATTACAGGGGCTATTGGTGCTGCTATCGCAGCATCGGCTGGCGCAGACTTCCTATGTTACGTAACACCTGCTGAACATTTAAGACTACCGGACGAAAATGATGTTAAAGAAGGGATTGTTGCTTCAAAAATAGCAGCACATGCTGGAGACATCGCTAAGAAAATACCAGGTGCCCGTGCGTGGGACAACAAAATGAGTCATGCGAGACAAGCCCTTGACTGGGAGCGTATGTATGAATTGGCAATAGATCCTGATAAAGCTCGTGACTACAGAGAAAACGCAGACTTGGAAGACGAAACAACTTGTTCGATGTGTGGCAAGATGTGTGCAGTACGTACAATGACAAAAGTTTTAAACGGCGAAGACGTCAATATCTTACGCCAGTAATTGTCCATAATTGTATATAAAAAAGTAATTCATTGAGGTTGTTTGTGACACTTCAGTGTTGATGCCTTGATAATAATCCTTGATGAGCGACTCATGACCCAAGGTCATCGGAGCCGAAGAAAGGATTTATTATCAAGGCATCAACGTTCCTGAAGGTGTTACTTAAATGACCTCATTTTTATTTTATATGGTACAATTACAACTGGGGGTGGCATATGAGACAGTATAGAAGATGGTTTTCATGGGGAATATTGGTTATTGCTTTTGTAATTGTTTTTTTTCATCGGCTTTCTATAGGGGCTGTATCAGATTTGTTAACAGCGGATTTGAACCTGGATAATATAAAGCTGGCTAATCTGACAGCGATGACATTTTATGCTTACGCTCTAATGCAGATACCCGTAGGAATATTCGTAGACACCCTTGGTGTTCGTAAACTGTGTACTGCCGGAATGTTTGTGACAGCTATTGGATCTATTTTGCTTGGATTGTCATCAAGTATAGCAATGGCTTATATCTCAAGATTTTTAGTCGGACTTGGAACTTCTGTAATTATTGTTTCGGTCATGAAAATACAAGCGACACTTTTTCCTGCCAAGATGTATTCCAGTCTCTCTGGATTAACATCGTTCTTTGGTAACTTGGGGGCGTTTTTTGCCACATATCCACTGGCTTATATAGCGACACATTTTGGATGGCGTTCAATATTTATTATTCTTGGTGGCATTACAATCGTATTGTCCGCACTGATATTTATTGTCGTAAAAGAAAGACCAAAATCCTCTACGGACAAATCCACGGTGGATAAAGCTGTTAATGGTCTCGGGATATCACCGACGTTTGTTAAACAAGCTTTAAAAAGTGTTGTGTTAAACAAGGCTACATGGCCAAACTTCTTTGCCATGGTATTCTTTGTCGGATCCTTGACATCGGTTTTAGGACTGTGGGGGGTCAACTTCTTGTCGAGTACCTACGGATTTACCACTGAACAAGCGTCTTATTACTTATCCTTTATGACCTATGGCTTCATAGTAGGCGCACCGATTATCGGCAGATTGGCCGATGTCGTCGGAGGACATGTAAAGCGAATCCTTTTTCCTGCAACAATCATTTATGCAATCAGTTGGTTTTATATGTTAATCATATGTAAAGGTGCACCACCAGTTGGCCAACTACCGATTATATTTTTTATCATGGGGCTTTCGATCATTGCACACATCTTGATATTCACAAATGTTAAAGATGTCAATGAACCGGAGTATACCGGTATTGCAACATCACTCGTAAATGTCGGTGAATTTGTTGGTGGTGGATTGATCAGTTATGGTATCGGTGCATACATTCAAAGCAACGCAGGACAATCCGTAACAGGCGTTTCAGCTGAAATATTCAGAAACGGCATGTTGTTTGTCCTAGTATCAGCTATACTAAGTATCGTCGCAGTTGCAAGTATGCAACCAGGCGTACACATAGAAGAATAGAGAGAATATAATAATAAATGCCTCGCTCGAAAGAGCGGGGCATTTTCAGGTCGAATCGGAGCCCAAGAATGTTAGGTGGCTGAATCTAAATCCATGCCTTTTATTATTTTGTAGCGTGCATGGGGTGTGTTTACACCTGATGAGCGACTCATGAGACCGCTAGGTCGAATCTGAGCCCAAGAATGTTAGGTGGCTGAATCTAAATCCATGCCTTTTATTATTTTGTAGCGTGCATGGGGTGTGTTTACACCTGATGAGCGACTCATGAGATCCGACAGGTCGAATCGGAGCGAAGAAGGTGTAAACACACCCCATGCACCTTGATACAAAATAATAAAAGGCCATCTCATCACCGAGACAGCCTTTCAAACATTCTATTTTGGGTTTGCCAACACTTTCTCTGCCATTTCCTTAGCAAGATCACAAAGCTTAGCGTATTCTTCATCCTTAGGTGTGTAAGTCGCTTCAATTGGTTCTCCAACTGTTTCCCACTTCAGTCTTTCCGACCATGGGACTAAGTTCTTAACACCGCCACCGCTCCAAGCCTTGTTACCAAAGATTCCAAGGTAACGATTCTTTAGACCGCTGTGCTCAATTTTGTTTGCTACAACTTCGACTGCAGGGAACATTTGAGTATTGTAAGCACAAGAACCCATGATAAGTCCTTTGTACTTCCAAATTTCAGAAATGATGTACGATACATGTGTTTTAGATGCATCAAATACAGTAACTTTCTTAACGCCATTCTCATAAAGAACACGTGCTAAGTAATCGGCCATCTTTGCTGTGTTACCATACATTGTACCGTATACAATAACAACGCCTTCTTCAGCTTCGTAACGACTCCAACGATCATAGTAATCCACAATTTTGCCTGGGTCGTTTCTCCAGATCGGTCCATGTGTTGAACAAATCATCTTGATTGGTAAATCAGCAAAACGCTTAAGGGCCTTTTGAACGATCGGGCTATATTTTGCAACGATATTAGAGTAATAACGTCTAATTTCATCTTCGTAATCTTCGATTTTCACTTCATCATCAAAGATACCGCCATCTAATGCACCAAATCCGCCAAAAGCATCCATCGAGAATAGAATTTGCTCAGTTTGGTCATACGTCATCATTGTTTCTGGCCAGTGGATCATTGGCGTAATGAAGAACTTTAATTTGTGGTATCCTAAGTCAAGTTCGTCACCTTCAGCAACTTCATAGAAGTTTTCTGTGATGTCATAGAAGCCTTGAATCATAGGGAAAGTTTTTTTGTTACCGACAATTTTCATGTTTGGGTAAGCATTTACAAGTGCTTGCATTGAGCTCGAGTGATCAGGCTCCATATGATTTACAATAAGGTAATCAACGTCTCTGTCGCCGATAATTTCTTTGATTTTAGTTAGAAATAAATTTGTTTTGTTGAATTTTACAGTATCAACAACTGCGATTTTCTCGTCATTAATAAGGTATGAGTTGTAACTTACACCTTTGTCTAAAGGCCAAAAGTTTTCAAATAACGAAGTCTCCCTGTCATTTGCGCCTATCCAATGAACCTTTTCTGTAATAGGTTGTCTACATTCCATAGTTTGCCTCCTAAGTTAAATATATTTAAAGGTAATTTGTATTCTTGTCCCGACATTGAGTGCGCTTGAAACACTGACAGCACAGTGATGTTGGTCAAGAATCCATTTAGCGATAGAAAGTCCTAAACCGTTACCGCCAGTCTCTTTCGTACGTGACTTGTCTGCACGGTAGAATCTATCAAAAATATGAGGAATATCCTCTGCTGGAATACCTATACCCGTATCTCCAATCCCTATTATAACATTATTTTCTTCTTTGTATAATAAAATTGAAACGGTCCCACCATCGGGGGTATATTTGATACTATTATCGACAAACACACGTAATGCTTGCTTGATGGAATTTTGATCTCCATACAATTGGCCGTCAAAAGACAATTGGCTTTCTACCGTGTGATTCGGTGCAATCATTTCAGTTTCTTTAACGAGTTCCTCCATCAGTGAATGTATATCAAAAAACTCCTTGTCCAGTACGATTCGATTCTTATCAGCTCTTGCTAGGAACAGAAGCTTTTCAACCAGTTCTTTCATGTTTTCAGATTCGGTCCTAATGGCTGTCAATGACTCTGCTAAAATCTCTGGATCCTCTTTGCCCCAGCGGTCAAGCATACTGGCATAGCCTTGGATTACGGCGATCGGTGTACGGAGTTCATGTGAGGCATCTGAAACAAACATACTCTGTTTATCATACATTTCGTGAAGTTCATCCAGCATCCCATTAAAAGCTATGGATAAATCCTTGAGTTCGTCCTTGGCTGTCGAGACATTCAGTCGATTATCTAAACTATTGCTTGAAATATCCTTAATGTCTTCAGTCATTTGCTCAATAGGATTTAGAACTTTCTGAGCAACCTTGACGCCAATGGAAATCATAATGAATAAGCCGAATAGGATTGAGAGAACAGCAGAGATAAAAATACTGTTGGCAACATCCATATAATCAGAGATTGTGACGTTATTTATGAGAATTGCGATAAGCAAGTGATAAACTGCTGCGAATAAAATAAATACTAGTGAAAATACAAAGGTTATCTTAAAACTCAGGGACATTCGTATGAATTCAGTTGTTTTTCTTACGATAAAACCAATTAATAAAAATGGTGAAAGAAGAATATACTTCGCTAAAAGTCCTACAAAAGAAACGATTTTATAGACCATATACAGAAGGTAATAGACTAAATAAAATGGTGACAACAGGAGCTTCATGATAAATGGAGTATCCCGCTTTTCCTTTGTTGAAGTTTTTTTTCTTTTGCGTTTATGTTTAGCAGGGCGAATTTTTTTCTGCTTCTCATGCGAATTGTGCTCGTCCTTGGGTCGATAATACTGCTGAAAACGTCCTTTCATCCAATCGGTTTCTTCTCGAACTCTGGTTTTAAGGAGTTGCTCTGCATCTTTAATGAAGTTTTCAATTTGGTCTTCCAAAGAATTTTTTTTCATCAGAGACTCCTTTCTTTATTTATTCTTTAATCATATACCCGACACCTCTAATTGTGTCGATGAGTGATATGTCATAGACATTATCAATTTTGCTTCGTAAATATCTTATATAAACATCGACAACATTGGTGTCGCCAAAGTAATCGTACCCCCAAACATTTTCCAGGATTTGATCCCTCGATAGGGCGATGTTCTTATTTTCGGTTAAATAGAGCAACAAATCAAATTCTTTTTTCGTCAAGTTGATATGTTCTGTATTATATGAGACAGAATGTTGCTTAATATCGATGGCCACCCCTTTTATCGTCAGGGCACTATGTTGCTCTTTTCTAACGGTGCCAGTACGGCGCATTGCTGTTCGTATTCTTGCCAATACTTCTGTCATTTCAAAAGGTTTTGTAATATAATCGTCGGCACCGGAATCAAGTCCGATGACTTTATCTGTCGTATCACTTTTAGCAGTTAAAAGTAGTATGGGAATATCTGAGAACTGTCGTACTTTTTTGCAAACGTCAATACCGTTGATCTTGGGAATCATTATATCTAAAAGTATAAGATCTAAGGAGTCATCTTTTGATAAGTTAAGAGCTTCTTCGCCATCATAAGCGACGACTACTTCATAATCTTCAAATTTCAGTTCTAATTCAATTAAACGGGAGAGTTGTTTTTCATCTTCTACAACGAGAATTTTACCTTTTGGCATAAAAAACATCCTTTCTTTTATATGTATTGTTGTGTTTATTATACCGCAAATCAGAGAAGTGGAAACCACAGGTTTCCACTAATTCTTCTCTTATTTATCTTTATGTTACTGTTCATTTGTTGAAGTTTCTTCTTTCTGATCAGTTGTAGATTGGGCGTCAGTTGATTCTTCGTCAGCTGTCATGTCGTGGATGTTCTCTTTGATATCATCAAATACCTTCTTGACCTTTACAATTTCATCCCCTTTTTTAATTTGGAACTTATGGCCCGTGATGATTGCAATACCTATAAAAATTACAAACAGCGGCAATGTGACTACTGCAAATAAGGCAGCGACTACCAATGGGATATTGATGACGATATCGCGGTTCTTTTTAACTAGAAACTTTATGTTCATCACTTCGTTAAAAAATGACTTGAAATTTGATTCATGTCTCTTGGCACGTTCCTGGCGTGTTTTTTTGATCCTATCATTTTTCTCTAACTTAATAAGTGCCTCTACAACATCGTAATCACATGCTTCTAAAGCAGCTTTTGCATCTTCGTAGCTGACATTTGCCCGTTCTCTCAATAAATCAATTAATTCTAAATTACTTTTCATTTCCAATTCCTCCTCGTCTTTTATGACTTAAGTATAAGACTGGGAGATTAGACCATGCTTTGAAGAACATTAGAAAAAGATTAGAAAAATAAATTTAAGATGCTAAAATGGTAATAGTCACAGAGGAGGCATGATGTCAAACATAAAAAGTTATAAAGAAGAATTTGAATATAGTGGATTAACATTGCCATTCAATATTACATACAAAAGTAATCGAGTTGATGGAATCAAAGTAGATCATCATTGGCATGATTGGTATCAAGTGATTTTTATGATTGAGGGAGATGCTAGTTTGAGTATTGAAGAATGTACACAGACAGTTGTCAAGGATGATATCATTTTATTAAATCAGGGAACAGTCCATTCGTTTTCTACATTGGGGAGTCCTGATGCAACCTATATGGTTGTCATGTTTCATCCTGATATGATTCGGTCGATGGGGATGTCTTTATTTGAATCCAAATACATAATGGCATTCTTAAATGACTTAAGTAGTAAGGTATATTCCTTGAAGAACGACTTGAAAACCCATGGGAAGTTGTTGAATATACTGAATGGTATGCTTGAGGAGTATCAAGAGCAGGACAGTGGCTACGAATTAGTCATAAAAGGCTACATCTATCAATTACTGGCACTTTTTATGCGCTGCGGTTTTTTCAATGAGGGGTATTATAATGATACAGAATTACAAAAGTTAGACAAATTATTTCGGTATATTGAAGCACATTTTAGAGAAAAAATAGATATGAAACAAGCGGCGGACTATTTAAATTTAAGCTATTCTTATTTTTCCAAGTATTTTAAATCGACAACTGGCAAAACATTTAAGGGGTATCTAGACTTTGTTAGAGTCTCAGAGGCTGAACGACTGCTGATGAATGAGGGGTATAATGTAACTGAGGCTGCCTATGAAGTGGGATTCAGTGATGTTTCCAGTTTCAACAGGGTGTTTAAACGTGTCAAACAGTATTCACCCAAGGAAGTGAAAAAGATAAAAAGTGTAAAAAAACAAAGTAAATCATCAGTATTTTAATCATCAAAGATACTTTATACTTCAAATTAGGAGTAGGGGGGAGAAGGATGATTGAAGTACTTAATCAATTGATGAAAGAAATGTTAAGTGTTGAGTTCTACATAATGTTGCCGTTTTTTATGCTGTTGATAGCTTTGATTTCGGGTGTAAGTCTGCAAACTTCTATAAAAGCAGCCATTACATTGGGTATAGGATTTATTGGCATATTCATCGTATTTGATCACTTTGTTTTACAATTAAGTTCAGTGCTCAAAAAAATTGGCGAAACAATGATGACAACAATGGATGTTTTTGATGTAGGATGGCCGCCTATGGCTAGAATTGCCTGGTCTTATGGCTATGTACCTGTGTTGTTGCTCTTTATTATCGGCATTAACATTATTGCTTATAAATTTAGAATAACCCGGACGTTGAACATTGATATTTGGAATTACTGGCATTTTATTTTTCTTGGTCAAATGGTACACGCCGCGACTGGAAAAGTAATCTTGGCTTTCATAGCTGTTGCGGTTTCTGAAATTATTATCTTGTGGTTGGCAGATTGGAGTGCAGATGATGTACGCAGATTTACAGGTGTGGAAGGTATATCTATAACGACCTTGGCATGTGTCTGTTATTATCCTATTGGCGTATTTATTAGCGATATGTTGGACAAAATACAAGTAATTAAAAATATCAAAGCAGACCCTGAATCTTTGGAAAAGAGATTAGGATTTGCTGGTGATCCCAGAGCTATTGGATTTGTGTTAGGGTGTAGTCTCGGGATAGCGGGTAACTATCCAGTAAAAGAAATACTTGCATTAGGATTTAACATTGCTGCAGTCGTTTATATATTACCTAAAATGACCCATATCATTAGTGATGGCATATTGCCAATTTCTGAAGGCGTTAAGAAAAAATTGACTAAGAAAGTTCGTGGTAAAGAAAAGACCTATATAGGTATACATTTTGCAATTCTGTTGGGTGATTCATCGGTTATTGTTACAGGAATTCTCATGATGCCAATTGTCCTGATGATGTCATTAAGTTTACCTGGAATACGATTTTTACCGATTGGTTCTTTGCCTAATATCATTAGCATTGTACCGATGATAGTTGTAGCATGCAACCGAAATATATTAAAATCAATTATTGTCAGTAGTATAATCATGGTGGGCAATTTTTATGTTGCATCTGGATTAAGTGAATTTATTACAGCGCTTGGTGGCTCAGTAGGGTATAAAGTTACTGGGTATGATGGTCTTGTAACGAGTTTTCTGGAAGGTGGAAACTTACTTCGTTTCTGGCTGTTAGAAGTATTTCAGTTCAGTTGGATTGGTTTTATCATTCTACCCATGGTTATTATTATGCTCTATTATACGAAAAAAGTTAAAAGTGTTGATGACGGCTTAGCAATAAAAAAGACTTTAAGTGATCAGTTGTGATCATTTAAAGTCTTTCGTCTTATATATTGTCTATTTGCCAATCGATTGGCTCGACACCATGGGTTTCCAAGAATGTATTACATCTGCTAAAGCACTTGCATCCCCAGAATCCCCGATAAGCCGACAATGGGCTAGGGTGAGGCGCTTCGATGATTAAGTGGTTCGGATTGGTCAATAACTTCTTTTTCTTCTGCGCAGGTTTTCCCCATAAAAATATAACAATCGGACGATCCTGCTGGTTGACCGTTTCTATTATTTTGTCGGTAAATACTTCCCATCCCATATTACAATGAGAGGTGGGTTCTTTTTCTCTGACAGTCAAGACAGTATTGAGAAGAAGCACACCTTGATCTGCCCATTTTTTTAAAAAACCATTATTCGGTACATAAGTTCCTATGTCATCGTGTAATTCCTTGTAAATGTTAACAAGTGATTTTGGAATCTTCTGATCTGCTAGAACAGAAAAACTAAGTCCGTGGGCCTGTTTCTCGTTGTAATAGGGATCTTGTCCCACCAAGAGTACTTTAACTTTCTCTAATGGTGTAAATTCCAATGCGTTATAAATGTCCTCTTGGGGTGGATAAATCGTATGGGCAGCATACTCCTGTTCGATAAAGGATTCAAGTTTTATGAAGTAATCCTTTTCAAATTCCTCTCCGATTGCGTCTAACCAGTCATTCTGTATATGTTTCATATTAAAATCTCCGTTATATATAGTTTAGATAGTCTCTATTCAATTATAACAGGTTTGGTAGTTTGATGATAAAGGAAACACCATTTTCTTCATTTTGAGCAAGTATTTGACCTTTGTGGTTTTCAATGATTTCTTTTGTGATGGCCATTCCCAATCCGGTATTGCCACGAGACTCCGTTTCATATCTGTCGAATATCCTTTCAGGATTCTCCAAGTGTGAGCCATCGTTATAGATTTGAATGATGAGTTCCTTGCCAATGGTCGAACAGTTTAATTGAATAACACTTGTGGCAAATCGCAACGCATTTTCAAGAATGTTTTCGATTGCAACGGTGAAGGTTTTTCTGTTGATTGTCATGTAAGAGTCGTCAACCGTGCTTTTGAATTCAATGGCATCTGTTGTATATTGGAATCGTTTGATCAAATCATTTAAGTAGCTGATACTGTTCACCGATTCGAAATTGTCGTAGGCAACCGGTTGATTTCTAAGTGTGTATAGATAAATCAAGTCCTTTATTTTATCATCCATTTTAATTGCTTCATTGTCTATTAATTGAATGCTGCTTTGAATATCTTCGAGAGGTATAACACCGTCTAAAACTGCTTGGGCGTAACTACGAATAACCATGATGGGTGTTTTCATATCATGGGAAACTGTTTGAATAAAGTTTTTTTCTTCGATATCCTTTTCCTGCAAAGTCGTTTGCATTATATTTGCAGAAGTAGCAAGTCGTCCGATTTCATCTTTTCTATTAAGTTCAAGATCTTCTTGCCATTCCTTATGGGCGATATGGGACAGTTGAATTTCTACTGCCTTCAAAGGTTTTGTTATTCTATTCGCGATGAAGCGTGCAATAAAAGAACTGATAAGTAGTGAAGCAACTAGAACGTATAAGATAGTGGTGTTCATCGATTGGACAAGACCTTTGGTATATGTTTCAGTCATATATGAAATCAAAAAGAACTCCTGATCCTTAAGTACTGTTTTGGTAACAACACAGTAAATCTGTTGATCGGTTTTGAAAATATACCGTTTTGTGGTGTCCTCCTGGGTCAATATAACGTTTCGAACTTTTGAAATGAAGGGCATATTTGTATTTTTCATCAGCACGGGCTGAGAGGTTTGTAATCGCTTTGCAGTAATAAACAAATGGTTTACTGAGCGCTCATATTCTTTTGCACTGGCTGATGAAGAGAGATCTAAAATATCTTCATCGTCTTCTATGGAAAAACCCGATCTTTCTTCTAGACTGGATATTCTGTTGCCTTGGGCAAATTCAATTGTATCGAAAGTTTGCTTTTCGAAAAAGTTACGAACGGATAAATTCATCACGCCAAAGATAACGACTAAAACTGTGAACACAAGTAATGAGATCATAAACCATAGTTGGAAACTGAGTGGTCTATTTTTCATTTAATGCACCATCCTATATCCAAAGCCGTAGAGTGTTTCTATGTTTGCGTTTGGCAGTTTCTTTCTAACGCGTCTTATTGTATCGTCTACAACTCTGTCAGAACCAAAGTAATCCTCTCCCCATACTTTGATGAGTATATCCTCTCGTGAAAATGAATGTCTCAGATTTTCTGCGAGGAGCAACAACAAGTCAAATTCCTTACTAGTCAACTCAATAGGGGTATCTTCTTCAAGAATAGTTCTATGTTCTACCATGATCCGGTAGCCACTGATAGCAAGCTCATGAGCTTCAGTTGATTGGGATGGAGCAGTTTGAATTAAACGATTTACCCTAAGAACCAACTCTCTTGGCAAAAATGGTTTTGCGATATAATCGTCTGACCCTAGTTCCAATCCAATTACTCGGTCGATGTCCTGATTTCTTGCAGAAATGAAAATGACCGGTTTCGTAGGGTATTTGGATTTCACTTCTTTAATAAGTTCAAATCCATCCATTAATGGAACCATAATGTCAAGAATCCAAAGATCAAAATCAGAATCAATGGCGTTGTAGGCATCGAGTCCATTGGTGAAACTGCTAATCTCATAGCCTTCTTTTTCTAGATAACGGGTTAATATCATATTTAAACTTGTTTCGTCTTCCACAAGTGCGATTCGTTTCATTGTAATCACTCCAATTCATGTATTTGTTATAGTATATACCACAATTGTGTGATGACGCACACAAAATATGTGAAAATATGTGATTCTTTATAGAGTATAAAAAAGCCACCTCCGAGGAGATGGCTTGGTAATTTGCAGTTATGTTGATTAAACTCTAAAGATTTTAACCGTATTGTTTAATTCAATAGCACGATCCTTCAATCCGTTAATGACTTCTGTCATTTGCTCAAGTGACGCAGTTTGCTCTTCTGTTGAAGCGGCAACTTCTTCTGAATCTGCTGCAGATTTTTGAGAAATGCCATCAACTTCAGAGATGATGTGAAGTAACTGGTTGCTGTATTCGTTAACGTTTCCTATCTCATCAGTTACTGATGAAAGATTGGATTTTGTAACATCAAAGCTTTGAGAAATATCTTCAAATGAAGTCATTACTTCTGCTAGTAAGGATTCTCCCTTTTCTGTTTCAGTAGAGCCTTCTTCGATAGACTCAAGGGCTGCATTTGTACTGGTCTGCGTCTTCTCAATCAATGTTCTGATGTTATCTGTAGAATTTCTAGATTCTTCAGCTAACTTTCTGATTTCCTCAGCCACAACCGCAAATCCTTTGCCGTGTTCGCCAGCTCTAGCTGATTCAATAGATGCATTCAGTGCTAGTAGATTTGTTTGTTCTGCGATGCTGTTGATGATTTCAACAATATTGCCGATCTCTTCTGAAATATCTTTTAATTCATGAATCAGTGTTGAAGAAGCATTGACTTGATCACGGATCTTAATCATTTGCTCAGTCATTGTAGTCATTTTGTCTTCACCATTCTTAACAGTGTTGCTTGTTGCGTTTGCATTGCTTATTACTTTTTCTACACTGCTGTTTACAGTATCTAGCGAAGAAAGTGTTTCTTTTACATGTTCGTTTGCTTTAGTTGTTTCTTCAACTTGTTTCTCAGCTCCAGCGGCAACGTCCTGTGTTGCAAGGGCGATCTGGTCTGATGCAAGTGTTACCTGCTCAGTTGTCTGAAGAATATTATCACTGCTGAATTCAATTTCACCTGAGACTTCAGAAATCTGTTTTGTCATAGATCGTAAATTAACGATCATGTTGTTAAATGCTTCGGATACGGCACCAATCTCATTATTGTGAATAATGTTGATGGTTTTGGTCAAATCACCGTTAGCAGCTAGATTTGCAGAAGCAGACAGCTCTTTTAACGGATTTAACATCTTTCGCATTACAGCGAATAGAATGATTCCTGTTATAAGAACGATTACCAGTGCAGATAGTGCTGACTTCATAATCATTGTTGAAATGGTATCATTAACATTTTGTAAGCTGATACCGACATTGATGGCACCAATGATTTCACCGTCAATAATGATTGGTGCAATGACGTCATATGTAGGCTTTGTGTTGCCGTCTTTCTTTGGATCCCAATCAAATACAAGAGATGCAGATTGACCTTGTTTGATTGCCTTTTGAACAACAGAGTCTCCAGATAAGTCAAGACCGATTCGTGATGGATCATTATGATTTTCTGCAACCATATCCATGTTAACGAATAGTAGGTAGTTGATGATATCACTCTTAGATGTGTTTTCTATAATTGTTTGTCGATCAAAATTTGCCTTCGTTGATGCTGAAATGCCTTTGATATTTGAAGCTTTTTCAGCAAGTGTAAAGCTTTCAACGAGTGAATTGGCTAAATCCATTCCACTTTTTTCAGAAAGTGCAAGCATGGATTTTTGTGTGTTGTAAATACTAAGTCCAGTTGTTATACCGCTTGATAACAATAAAATGATAATTGATAATAGCAGTAATCGTACGACTAGGCTAGATTGTCGTTTCGTTCTTGTTCCAGAACCTTTTGTCATTAATAACCCTCCCATAAGTTTCTTTGTAATTATATAGTTTGATTTGTGTTATACCCCTAACAGTTATGCCAAAAATATAATACCAAAAATAAATGGTGATTACTATACATTATTGGTACAAAGTTACAGAGGTGGAGATGGTTGCATTAAATTATATAAAGTGTTTTTTCAAAAAAGACTAAAAAAGAGAACCGCAACTTGCGATTCTCTTTAAAACTTTAAATTTGTTATATTTATATCATGAAATATACAAGTGTATAAATATTTACTGTTTTATGACATTTTGAACTGTTTGATGGATTCTCTTAATTCGCCGATCATTTGTTCAAGATTTTGAATAACCTCACTCATTTGAATAAATGATGCAGACTGCTCTTCTGTCGATGCTGCAACTTCTTCTGAATTTGCGGCAGATTGCTGAGAAATATCCTCAACGTGCTCAATCAGAGACAGTATGTTAAGGCTTGAAGAATTAACGTCTCCCATGCGATTGTTCACCTGATTTAAATTGCCCTTTGTCAATTCGAAACCTACCGCGATTGCCTTAAAGGATTCAATAACATCCCCTAACAATTCCTCGCCAAGTTCAGTTTCTTTTGTTCCAGTTTGAATGCTAACAAGGGCATTTGATGTACTTGCCTGCGTTCTGTCGATAAGTGAGCGAATGCTTTCTGTCGAATGCGTGGACTCTTCAGCCAGTTTTCTGATTTCTTCTGCAACAACGGCAAATCCACGACCGTGTTCACCAGCTCTAGCAGCTTCGATAGAAGCATTTAAAGCAAGAAGGTTTGTCTGACCTGCAATACCGTCAATGATTTCGACAATATTGCCAATCTCATTCGAGATTTCTTGAAGTTCATTTAACGTTTCTGAAGATGCGTTGACGCTTTCTCTGATTTTCACCATTTGCGTTGTCATAATAGCCATTTTTTCTTCGCCACTGTTTACTGTAGTTGCCGTAGAAGCTGCGTCTTCAACAACACCATCAATTTGTGTCGTTACATCGCCGATGACAGAAACAGTCGATTTAATTGTATCTGTCGCCTCTGAAGTCGCACGAACTTGTTTTTCTGCACCTGCAGCAACATCTTGGGTTGCAAGAGCAATCTGCTCAGATACTGCGTTTACTTGATCTGATGTTTCGTTTAATGTTTTACTATAATCAAACACCTCAGTAGAGACGGTTGATATTTGCGTAATCATCGATTGTAAGTTGTCAATCATCAAGTTAAAGGATTTTGATACCGCAGCGATTTCATCGTTTGAAGTGATTTCAACTTTTGCATTTAAATCACCTTGAGCAGCTTTTGCCGCTGATTCTGATAAATTCATTAATGGTTTCATCATTCTTGTTATAAAGACTTTAATAATTAAATATAAGACCAATAGCGCAATAACGCCGATACCTATAGACTTCATCATCATGTTGCGAATGTTTGCTTTAACATTTTCGGTATTCACTTTTATGCTGGCAGCTCCGATGATTTTGTCTTCTTTTGTAATTGGGAAGTATAAATCGAAGGTTCTTAAAGTATTGTCGCCGACTACGTGTGAACCATTTATAATTTCCATTTCACCTGTGTTCATTGCTGCAGACAACGATGAATCATCAGAAGAAAGTCCAATGTTTTCTACTGTTGTTTGAGCAATTACAGTATTGCCTAAGTCTGCAACTGTTATGTCCAGTATAGTTGTTCCATCTGTAAGCTGTTCAATAACTGTCTGAACGCTTGTTTTAGATAAGATTTGTTGGATGTCATCAGCTTGAATGCCTACTTGAACGACATAGCCATTGTTAAGCTTCAGTCCGCCGTACTTGTAAGATTTACCGTCTACAGTGCTTTGGCGAATATCCTCGGTGATGAATTTTTTCTTGTAACTAAATAGTGGATCTAGTGCGTGGCCACTTGGATAAACATATCCAATGTTTGCGGGCATATTTGAATACATGATTTTACGATCGGTATTGACGATGTTAACTTCCGCAACCCCTAAATCTCTTGCGATACGTGAACAGTTCTGACTATTGTAGGACTCCATCTGTCCAAATATGTATGCTACTGTTCTGATTTTGTCGCTTAGAAACTCATTGGAAATTTCCTCGAAGTTTTGCCCATTTTCGATACTTGTCGAAATTAAGGATATTAACTTCTGTACATCTTCTTTTGCCATGTCGTTCATGCCATTACCTGCGGAAAAAATATTAACGGATGTTAATGCAAGTGATGTCACAAGTAAAACGATGACAACAAGAGATGTAACCTTAGCTACAATACTACTTTGGCGTACTTGTTGCTTCTTTTGCTTTCTTTTGACCTGTGTTTTTTTCTTAGACATATTACGCCTCCCTTTAATGTATGATTATACCACTGGAGAATTTTATGAACAACTTGCAAATAAAAGGTTTATCTTTATTAAAAGAGGAAATACTCTATAATAGAGATAGAATAAAAAAAGTTTTTTTTATGTATATAAATACGATGAATTATTGAAAATGGAGGGAAAAAGTATGGAAATTAGAAAAAGAAGTGACATCGAAGCTGTAAATAAGTGGAATCTATCGAGTCTTTATCCATCGGATGCAGAGTGGGAAAATGACTTCGGAAGTGTTGAAAGTTACATCGATGAGCTTAAATCTTTAGAAGGTCAAGTATTGTTATCCAGTGACAATTTGTTAAAAACTATTGAGACAAGTTTGGCTTTAGGTCGTAAAGTGCGTCGACTGTATACTTATGCAAAGATGAAATCTGATGAAGATACAAAAAACAGCCTCTATCAGACATTGAATAGCCGTGCGGAGTCATTAAGCGTAAAAGCTGGTGAAGCTGGAAGTTATATTGTACCGGAATTATTGGCTGGTGAGGCAGGTGTCGTTGAAGCCTATATCAGTGAAAAAACTGAGCTTCAACTGTACGCCCACTATATCGATGAAATATTAAGATATAAACCTCATACACTAACCACTGCTGAGGAGCGATTACTTGCACAGGCAGGCGAAGTAATGGCAACGCCTCACAATGTATTCAACATGTTAAGCAATGCAGACCTTGTTTTTCCTGAGGTTCACGATGATGAGGGGAAAGAGGTCAAACTGACCCATGGGAGTTACATTCCATTGATGAAATCTAATAACCGTTCTGTTAGAAAAGAAGCATTTGAAGCATTTTATAGTGTTTATGAAGGACATAAAAATACATTTGCGACACTTATAGATTCAGAAGTCAAAAAGAATGTGTTTCATAGTAAAGTCAAGCATTACCCATCAGCTAGAGATGCTGCGTTATTCGGCAATAATATCCCGACGGAAGTGTATGACAGACTAATTGATGCGGTTCACGATGCATTGCCGTCATTTTATAAGTACATGAAGTTAAGAAAACATCTTCTTGAAGTTGAAGAATTGCATATGTATGATGTGTATCCCTCTATCATCAAGGATGTGGACATGAAAATTGGCTATGACGAGGCCAAAGATAAGGTGTTGGCGTCATTGGATATTCTGGGTGACGATTACGTCTCAACGGTTGCAGGTGCTTATAAAGAAGGATGGATCGACGTTTACGAGAACGAAGGAAAAAGAAGTGGTGCTTATTCATTTGGAACATACGATTCCAAACCTTATATTTTATTGAATTACCATGAGACCTTGGATGATGTGTTTACCCTTACCCACGAAATGGGCCATTCGATGCACAGTTTCTATACAAGAAAAAATCAACCCTATGTATATGGTAACTACAGCATATTCGTTGCAGAAGTGGCATCGACGACAAACGAAGCACTTCTAAATGATTACCTACTAAAAACAATTGAAGATAAGCAAGAAAAACTCTATATCTTGAACCATTATCTTGAGCAGTTTAGGGGAACTATCTTTAGACAGACCATGTTTGCAGAGTTTGAACGAGCGATTCACCAAATTGTTGAAAGTGGTGGCGCATTGACTGCGGATAGGTTAAGTCAAGTATATGGTGACTTAAATGCATTGTATTATGGCGAGGATGTTGTACAGGACGAGCAGATCAAATTGGAATGGGCAAGAATCCCACATTTCTATTATGATTTTTATGTCTTCCAATATGCAACAGGATTCTCAGCAGCCATTGCCTTGTCTAAAAAAATGTTGGGCGACGGGGAAGATGCTGTCGAGGCATATAAGACTTTCCTGAAGAGCGGTTCTTCGAATTATCCAATTGAGGTCTTAAAACTGGCAGGTGTTGATATGACAACGGAAAAACCGGTGAAAGATGCCTTGAAGGTATTTGAAAATCTTGTAGAGGAAATGGCAGAGACTCTTGGAGTAACTCTATGAGAAAGAGGTTAACAAAAAAAGAAAAGGCTGAGGCATTGGAATTACTTGGTTTAGAGTATCCTGATGCAAAAGCGGAACTGAATTATACCAATCCCTTTGAATTGTTGATTGCAACAATGTTGTCTGCCCAGTGCACGGATGTAAGGGTCAATATCGTGACGGCAGACTTGTTCAGGGACCTAAAAACGCCTGAGGATTATCTTGCAATCGGTGAAGAGAATCTTGGCAGAAGAATTAAGACATGCGGTTTGTATAAAAGTAAATCAAAGAATATCATCAAAACCTGCCAGCAGTTAATAGATATTCATGGTGGTGCTGTGCCAGAGTCTATTGAGACGATGACCACACTTGCGGGCGTCGGCAAAAAAACCGCGAACGTGGTGGCCAGTAATGCATTTGGTATACCGGCTATAGCGGTAGATACCCATGTTTTTAGGGTTTCAAATCGTATTGGTCTTGTGAAGGAAACCACTGTCGAGAAAACAGAAGAAGCCTTGATGAAGGTGATTCCTAAAGACCAGTGGACCAAAATGCATCATGTGATTATTTTCCACGGGCGTCGTTGTTGCAACGCTAGAAAACCGAATTGTGATATATGTACAATCCAGTCGCTATGTTTATACAATATTAATAATAAGTAATCTGCTGAAAGACATGATTTTTTTGCTGGTTTTTGATAGAATAATTAGATGAGAAGAATTGAAACATTTGGTGTTAAAGTCTTATGTGTTGAGAAGGGTGATGTAAATGAGCAATCCATCTGTAGTGCAGTTACCGGAAGATATGATATTTTCTTTGGACATTGGTACACGCAATGTTGTCGGTGCAATTGGTCGTAAAATTGAAGACCGTTATGATGTTTTAGATTATGAGGTAATTGAGCATCCTGAAAGAGCGATGTTTGATGGCCAAATTCACGATATTGATATGGTGGTTAAGGTAGTCAATAAAATTGTTGCTGCCTTGGAAGAACGTTCTGGATTTAAAATGACAAAAGTTGCAATAGCGGCGGCTGGTCGTGCGTTAAAGACAGAAAAAATAAAAGTATCCAAGGATATAGACGACACAAAAGAAATATCAAAAGAAGAAACCGATGCTTTGGAGATGGAAGGCATTCAACAAGCACAAGAACTGTTGATACAAGCCGACAAGGTTGCGACAAAATACTATTGTGTTGGATACTCCATAACGAATTATTATTTGGATGATGGCATGATTATCAATCCAAGGGGCCATAAAGGTTCTGTGCTGGAAGTTGAGTTAATTGCAACATTCTTGCCACATATCGTAGTGGATAGTTTATATACGGTGATGAATAAAGCGAGTTTGGAGGTTCAAAACCTGACTTTGGAACCTATCGCTGCAATCAATGTAACGATACCACAAAACCTAAGATTACTAAATCTGGTACTTGTTGATGTTGGTGCAGGAACATCCGATATTGCAGTAACAAAAGATGGCTCGATAGTAGCCTATGGTATGGTCGCAAAAGCCGGTGATGCAATAACTGAAAGATTATCCAAGGAATATTTATTGGATTTTAATGAAGCTGAGAAATTAAAGACTAGCTTGAATACAAGTGAGCAGGTTCATTATACAGATATATTGGGGATGACCTCAACAAAAACAGCGGAAGAAGTAACAGCACTGTTGGAGCCAACGATTCAAGAAATAGCCGGTGATGTTGCCAAAGTCGTTTTAGAAGTAAATGAGAAACCACCAAGTGCTGTATTTTGTATAGGTGGTGGTTGTCAGGTGCCTGGATTTACTGAGGCACTTGCCAATAAATTGTCGTTACAAAAAGAGCGTACCGTTATAAAAGGTGCTGAGATGTTAGAAAAAGTACATTTTACGACGGAAGCGCTTAATGGACCAGAATACATCACACCAGTAGGCATTGGCTATACGGCATTTGAGGAAAAAGAAAAAGATTTCCTTCAAATAGTTGTAAATGACAAACCGATTCGATTGTTTAACTCGAGACAGTTAAATGTATCGGATGCATTGATTTTGGTTGGCTATAACGCAAGAAATCTAATTGCGAGCCGAGGTGAGTCTGTTAAGGTATCTGTGAATGGTAAGGAAAAACAGTTCTATGGTGAATATGGAGAATCGGCTAAGATATTTGTAAATGGTGTTATCAGTAGCCTAGATACAAAAATTAAAAATAAAGATGTCGTGCACATTGAACCAGCAATTCCTGGCGTAACAAAAGAAGTGAAATTATATGATATCGTTCAACTTCCTCAAAAGGCCTATTATAATGAGAAGTCTTTTGATTTGGTCAGGGGATTGAAGGTTAATCAAGAATCAGTTAGTGCAGATATTACATTAAAAAATAAAGATTTTGTCAGCTATGAGGAAACAAGAACGATCAACGATTTCGCTTCATTACTTGGTGAAGTCGTAGATGCGTATGCTTGGACTGTTAATGGTCGCTCGGTCTCTGGATCGTATCAGTTGAAAAACGGCGATATTATTAACAAGGAATATGTTGGTGTGCCTGTACACCCAGCTGATGATACAACTGAACAGTCTATTGCTGAAATGGCTAAAGCATTGAACGACGAAAGTTTTAGTGTAGCCAAAGAAGTAATACAAAAAACAGTAGATGAGCCAGTGCAAACTTATGATTATTACTTAACTGTCAATGGAGAGGAACTTAATATTTTAAATGTTAAGAAGCCACTTGTATTTGTTGACCTATTTGACTATATAGAGTTTGACTTATCCGTAGCAAAGGGCATTATTAATTTAAAATTAAATGGGCAACGCGCATCGTATACTGAGACATTAAAGACAGGGGACAATATAGAGATTTCATGGAGGTAGAAGATGTCATCGTTGTATGATAGAAGTATCGCATGTCCAATATGCGATGCTAGTTTTGATAGCAAAAAAATAAAGCGATCGGCCATACTGGTCGATCGTCGTGACTCGGATTATTGCGCTTATTATAAAGGGGATAATCCATTGTATTACAATATTTTCGTATGTCCAAGTTGTGGTTTTTCATCCTTTGAATCTGAGTTTGATGATGTAAAACGATTGAGTAACCGACACAAAGATAATTTCAGAAAAAAGGTGACTGCCAATTGGCAGGGGCGACAGTTCAATCATGAACGGGACTGGAAAACAGCAGTCGAAACATATAAGTTGGCGCTCATAACTTATACTGCATTGGAATATAAAAAAAGCGTTATAGCCAAGGTTTTTTTGAGAATTGCCTGGTTGTATCGTCATGAAAATAATCAGCAAGAAGATGTATTTATAAAATATGCCAGAGATCATTTTATGGTCGCATTTGAAAAAGAAAATATCTCCGATGATAAGGAAAACGAGTTAGTTACCATGTATTTGGTAGGAGAGCTTAGTCGACGTCTAGGTGATTACCAACTCGCAGTCAAGTGGTTTGATAAATTATTGAAGGATCCTGATATAAAGAGAAAAAGACATATTGAAATGCGCGCAAGAGATATGTGGGCTGAAACAAGTGATGCATACAAAAAACAAAGAGACAAGGAAGCGGTGGCACTATGAGCATAACACTGGTAACAGGTGGCGCTAGAAGTGGAAAAAGCAATTTTGCAGAAGACTACATTCAGACGTTTGATGGAACTGTAGGCTATATTGCGACTGCAGAGCCCTTTGATGAAGGCATGAAAGACCGAATCAAAAAACATATTGCACAACGACCGGATGTTTGGCCTACGTTCGAGTGTTACAAGATGATAAGTCCGGAAATACAAGAAATAGGCCTTACATGCCAAACGGTTCTACTGGATTGTATTACTGTAATGGTGACGAACCTGATGTTCGATGAGCAAGATGATTGGACGACGATTAGTCGTGATAAAATAAACCAAATAGAACAATCGATTTTATTGGAAGTAGATACTCTGGTATCCGAATTGAAAACGCATCAAATGAATGCAGTGTTGGTAACCAATGAGGTTGGCGCAGGAATTGTACCTGAAAATAGGTTGGCGAGAGTCTTTAGAGATATTGCTGGGCGAGTGAATCAACGATTGGCACAGCAAGTAGATGAAGTTTATTTTGTAGTGTCAGGCATTCCAATGAAAATTAAGTAGTGGAGGATTTTGATGAAACAACTTATATTAATGATTCAATTTTTAACTAGAATACCTCTCCCGATTTCGCTAGATGTAACAGATGAAGATTTTACAAAAGGATTCAAGTATTTTCCAGTTGTAGGAAGTATCATTGGTGGATTGATTTATGCAATCCATTTTCTTTTGCAATCCTATTTAATGCCATTTACTGTAGCGGTTATCGTAACATGTTGCTATTTGTATATCACTGGCGGTCTTCATATGGATGGACTGAGCGACTCGGCTGATGGATTGTTTAGCGGGCGTAAAAAAGAACGTATATTGGAAATTATGAAGGATTCTCGAATTGGAAGCAACGGGGCTTTGGCAATGATGTTTGTTGTGTTGTTGAAGGTGTCGTTTATGGCGGAGTTGTCATCAGAGCAGAGAGTGATACTGTTTCTTATGCCGATGATCTCTAAATATACGGTTGTGGTTATCTCAACTTTTTCCGCTTATGCCAGAGAAGATGGTATGGGGAACTGGTTTATAGGCAAAGTAAAGACAACTGATTTTTTATTGTCGACAGGCTACACTGGTGTGGTCATTGGATATTTTGGCCCTCAATACTTTATGTTGCTCCTTGGGACACTTGTATTTGGTGTTATGTTTAGACAGTTTTGTTATCGAGCCATCGATGGAATGACAGGTGATACCATTGGTGCCTTATCAGAACTTAGCGATGTTGTTGTATTGGCAGTAGCTGCATTGATGTTATAAGTAGAAGAGGGTAATTATGAAGATCATATTAGTAAGACATGGAGAAACCACAGCGAATGTAGGTAAACTTTTTTGTGGACATACGGATGTAGCCTTAACGGAAAAAGGGATTCATCAAGCTGAGGAAGCCGCTGAAAAATTAAATGAGTATACTTTTTCTAAAATATACAGCAGTGACTTACGCAGGGCTTATAGAACAGCTGCTATTATCAACGCTTATCATAACTTACCCATCCATAAAGAAGAGGGACTTCGTGAGATAAATTTTGGTGACTGTGAAGGCTATACATATCAGCAATTGGTTACAATGAATCCAGAAGCATTCAAAGGTAAACGGATGGGGGAATGGACATTTAAGTTTCCAGGTGGTGAAAGCCTGAAAGTGATGACAGGTCGTATAATGAAGACGATGGATAGGATTCGCGGTCAAATGTCGGAAGAAGATATTGTGTTGATTGTTGTTCATGCAGGTGTCATCAGGTCGATTTTGGCGATGGATATTGCAAAAAATCCTGACGCTTATTGGCGCTTTGATATAGATAATTGTGGAATTGTAGAACTTAACTATTTTGAAGAGTTTTGTATGATTTCAAAATTAAATGGTTAATGACGGAGGAAAAGATGAATTGTCCAAGATTTATTTTAGCAGGAACCAATAGTGGGGTTGGAAAAACCACTATAACCTTAGGATTGTTAAATAGTTTTAGGAGAAAAGGTGTTGACGTACAGCCTTTTAAAAGCGGTCCGGATTATATAGATCCAGCATTTCATACATTTGTGACTGGTAACCATTCTCGGAATTTAGACGCATGGCTACTGCCAGAAGAACATATTCAGAGTCTGATGGTCAAGAATAGCAAACAACATGAGTTGTCAATTGTTGAAGGTGTTATGGGCTTTTATGATGGCCATTCGGTACATAAGAAAGTAGGAAGCACAGCCCATTTATCAAAAATTTTAAAGGCTCCAGTTGTACTGATCTTAAACGGCAGTGGTATATCCACAAGTGCGGCAGCTATCGTTTATGGGTTTCAGCATTTTGATCCAGAAGTCAATATCGCTGGTGTCATCATCAATATGGTCAATAGTCAACGGCATTATGAAATTCTTAAGGAAGCCATTGAGGACATGACCGGTGTCAAATGTTATGGCTATCTAAAGAAGAATCCAGAGATGAATTTAAGTAGTCGTCATTTAGGCTTAATCCCTTCATATGAAGTCAATCAATTGAGAGAAAAAATAGAGTTGATCAGCGACATGATGGATGAGAGTATTGATTACGATGGATTAATGACTTTGGCTCAACAGGCACCTGAATTAGAGGAGAATGCTGACGGGTTTGCTGACCGTGAACAAAGAGAACCTGTTAGAATTGGTGTGCCAATGGACAAGGCGTTTAATTTCTATTATGAAGATAATTTAGACTTGCTATCGGCCATGGGTGCTGATATCGTAAAATTCAGTCCTCTTGAAGACACTCAGCTGCCAGAAGGGTTGGACGGCTTATATGTGGGTGGTGGTTTCCCCGAAGTGTTTGCAAAAGAGTTGTCTGAAAACAAGAGCATGCTTGCATCGGTCAAGGGATTTATCGAAAATGATGGGCCTGTATATGCAGAATGTGGTGGGCTTATGTATATGTGTAATCAAATTGTTGATCTAGAACAGAATGCATTTGATATGGTAGGTGTTTTGGAGAACAATTCCATCATGACCAAACGACTTCAACGATTTGGTTATGTGGATGTGACTTTAAGCGAGGATACAATTATTGGACCATCGGGGACGAAATTCAAAGCACATGAATTTCACCGGTCCCAACTAACGGAAACACCTGCTGACCGTACGGGGTATGCAGTACAAAAAGACAGAGGTAATGGCGATATAAAGAAGTGGACATGTGGTTATCAGTATAAGAATTTCTTAGGTGGCTATGCCCATATTCATTTTTATAATAATTTAGAAATACCGGTGCATTTCATTGAAACGTGCCGTAAAGTAAAGGAGCAGAAAAATGGCTAAATCAATTATGGTACTTGGAACAGGATCTTCAGTAGGAAAAAGCATTATTACGACAGGTTTATGTCGAATTTTGAAACAAGATGGTTATGAAGTAGCACCGTTTAAATCCCAAAATATGGCCCTGAATTCTTTTATTACAGAACAAGGCGATGAAATGGGACGTGCTCAGGTTGTTCAAGCTGAGGCTGCTGGAAAAAAGCCTCATGTTAAAATGAATCCTATATTGCTAAAACCTTCTACAGACAAGAAGGCACAAGTTATATTAAAAGGGAAAGTACATGAGAATATGTCAGCTGTAGAATATCATGAATTCAAGTCTGACTTAAAGGATATGGTCAAAGAAGTATATGATGACTTAGCGTCAGAGAATGATGTAGTAGTGATCGAAGGTGCTGGTAGTCCTGCGGAAATCAATTTGAGAGAGAATGATTTGGTTAATATGGGGATGGCGGAATTGTCAGATTCTCCAGTTGTCATTGTCGGAGATATTGATCGAGGTGGTGTATTTGCCTCTTTATATGGGACGATTATGCTGCTTACAGAAGAAGAGAAAAAAAGAGTAAAAGGGGTTATCATCAACAAGTTTAGAGGTGATGTTGAAATACTGAAACCTGGTATTGATATGTTGGAAGACTTGATCAAATTACCTTGTTTAGGCGTGGTTCCTTATACTCATCTTCAAATCGAAGACGAGGACAGTTTGGCGGAGCGTTTCCAACAGAGAACAGAAAGAGAAGGACAAATCAAAATCGAAGTGCTGTATTTACCGCATGTTTCGAATTTTACGGACTTCAATGTGTTTGAAACACAACCGGATGTTCAACTACGTTATGTAATGCGTGGTGAGAGCATTGGGGATCCAGATATTTTAATTATTCCTGGATCAAAAAACACGATTGAGGATTTGATTTACTTAAGAAATTCTGGATTGGAAGAGCAAATTATCCGATTGAGCAAACGCAATAAATACATTGTAGGCATTTGCGGTGGGTACCAGATTCTTGGTGAAACGTTGGAAGATCCACACCATACTGAAAGCGCTATCGCATCAACAAATGGTATTGGACTATTGGCGACGACAACAGTGTTTGAGCAAGAGAAGACGACAACTCAAATTGAAGGTGTATTGGATGCGCAGATACCAGGTCGCCTTGAAGGTCTTTCATCATCGCAGATAAAAGGTTATGAAATTCATATGGGTCAAACAACACTTAAAGAGAGTGCCAAGCCATTTTTAACAATTGAGAAGAAGTTAGATGAGGCAGTTGCTATTTCTGATGGTGCAATCAATATGGCTGGAAATGTATTTGGAACATATATTCATGGTATTTTTGACGATATTCAATTTACACGTGATTTCTTAAACATCATAAGAAGAGAAAAAGGATTGGATGATGTTGAAAGTCAAGTAAAGGACTTTGAAGAGTTTAAAGACAATGAATACAATAAATTAGCCAATGTCTTACGTGAAACTCTAGATATGGATAAAATTTATGACATCATAGGAGCTAAGTAAAGTGACGGGAAGTATGATGGCACTCGTGTTGGGATTGGTCCTTGATCTAATGTTCGGTGATCCTTATTGGTTGCCTCATCCGATTCGGATAATTGGCAAATCCATAGAGCGAGTAGAAAAATGGAGTCGAAAAGCGACTGATAGTCCGGAACGTACGAGAATAAAAGGTGTTATGTTATTACTGATTATCTCCCTCGGTACAGGAGCGTTTTATTATGGAGTGAAAATAGTTACTTATAACGCACATTTTTGGTTAGGGGTTATCGTTGAAAGTTTGGTTATTTATCAAATATTAGCAATAAAATGCCTTAAAGATGAGACGATGCGCGTGTATAATGCATTAGAAGGGAATGAAATTCAGGAAGCACGAAAGTGGATTTCTTATTTGGTAACAAGAAATACGGAAGAAATGACTGAGGAAGAGATTGTTAAATCGGCTGTAGAAACAATATCGGAAAATATTGTTGATGGCATTACATCACCATTGTTTTTTATAGCCCTTGGCGGCGCACCGTTAGGGATGTTTTATAAAGCTGTAAACACATTGGATTCTATGGTCGGATATAAAAATGAACGTTATATGGAGTTCGGTTGGGCATCGGCGCGAATGGATGATGTGCTCAACTTTATTCCTGCACGACTGACGGGTTTGCTTATTGTTGCCGTTGCTTTTGTATTTGGCTATGATGGCCGAAATGCTTGGCGTATTCTATGGCGCGACAAGAAAAATCACTCCAGTCCCAACAGTCCGTACAGCGAAGCGCCGGTAGCGGGTGCATTAGGTATTCAACTTGGAGGCAAAGCAACCTATTTTGGTGTCACAAAAGAGAAACCGACAATGGGTGATGTGCTGGTTCCAATTCAGCGAAATCATATTAAGAAAACCAATTTAATAATGGTCCAAACGTCAATCGTTACAGTGGGACTATTATTAATAATCCAATATATTAGCTAGTAGAAGGTGACAAAATGGACTTTACACATGGTGGTAATGTATACAAAGTATCAAGAGAAAAGAATATTCCAATAGAGAAGATAATAGATTTTAGTGCGAATATTAATCCTTTGGGCTTAAGTGAAGCCGGGAATGAGCGGTTAAAAGCTGCTTGGTCAGGTGTATTGAATTATCCTGATCCCGAGTATGTTGCACTTAGAGGTGAATTGGCAAATTTTCATGGATGCCACAAGGATAACATCTATTTAGGTAATGGCGGCATCGACGCCATCTTCTTTTTGATGGGGAATTTAGGCATTAAAAACGCGATGGTTGTTGTGCCGACCTTCGTTGAATATGAGCGGGCTTTATTGGCGGCAGGTAGTACCGTAATGCCGTATTACCTAAAAGAGGAAACAGGATTTCAGCTAGATGTAAGTGCATTGATGCATGTAGCTAAAGGTCATGACTGTATCGTTCTGTGTTCTCCAAACAATCCTACGGGGCAACTGGTTCCCAAAAGTGATATTGAGAGATTGCTGACGTATTGCAGTGATGAAACTATTAAGCTGATTGTAGATGAGGCTTTCATGGATTTTGTTGATTATGATGAGCAGCAGTCCTGTGTTGATTACATTGCGAGTTATAACAATCTATTTATATTAAGATCTATAACGAAGTTCTTTGCTGTACCTGGATTGCGCCTTGGGTATGTCATTACAAGTAATGCTGGGTTTGCACAAGCCTATAAACAAAAGAAAGAGCCTTGGTGTGTCAACCATTTTGCTCAAGAATACACAATTGGCGCATTACACGATGAGACCTATATTCAAGAGTCAAAAAAATATATGATTGAAGAGCGCCGCTGGTTTTATACGCAGTTGAACATGGTTAAACACATCAATGCCTATAAGAGTTATGGTAATTATGTATTCTTTTCCTATGACGGTGATAAACAATTAAAAGAGGCCCTTGAGGATAAAGGGATACTCATCAGAAGTTGCAATAATTATAGAGGTCTTGATGGAAGGTACTTCAGAGTAGCGGTTAAAAAACATTGGGAAAATGAATTGCTATTGAAAGAAATGTCGAGGATTTGTAATGAAACAAGTGATTAAGATAAAAACGCCAGGATCCTGTGGTGAATTGATACAAGGATTTTATGGTCGACAAGAGATGTTGATATCCTACCCTATCGATTTATACAGTGAAGTGACTTTTAATAAGAACGCTACGGAAATAACACCTCTTGGCAGAAAAGTGCAACAGGCAATTGCCTTGTT
>Ga0070724_10000417_pt1 | contig 31869 bp, 20 predicted proteins | sample tdDd001_FD_67278 | JGI IMG/M metagenome (GOLD analysis project Ga0070724, IMG submission 67278) | Marine sediment microbial communities from the Atlantic coast under amendment with organic carbon and nitrate - tdDd00.1 | ecosystem: Environmental > Aquatic > Marine > Coastal > Sediment | place... | reverse complement strand
AGATGAAGCGGCTTCTCAAAGGGACCAATTACCCGCTGTATAAGCATTTGTTCTATACCGGCTATATTGAAGATCAGATGGAAAATGCAATAAATCAGTATGATGTCGACTTATTGGTCTTGGGCCACCACCAGTCCAATATTTTCCGTCAGCTGATGTTATCGCTTAGCGAACCTTTGGTCAGGCAAATGCCCTGCGATATTCAGTTACTGAAACTGAAATAGTATCAGTTAAAAATGTCTAGTCGATTGGAAAAATGAGCATCAATTAACAGTGAGCTTGACTGCTGTTTTTCACTTGATAATATCGGCATGTCAAAATATGACGAATCGTCAGGTTTTACCGAATGAACAAAAAAGTTGTGTTACTATTGAGTCCTTAGAAGATTTGCCACAAACGGTTTAGATAAATGTTTGATTTCAATTGCAGTAAAGAAGGTAAGGAGTATTCGTTGCCATTGAATAAAAAGTTGACTAAGAAGCAGCAAGCCATTGCTGATAGAGAAGTCGAGTTAGTTCAATTAGCAAAAGCTATTGTTGAAGAACAAGGTTTTACTAATTTGACCATGGACCGGCTTACTGCTTTTAGCGCCTATTCGAAGGGGACAATCTACAATCATTTTTGCAGTAAGGAAGATGTGATTATTGCGCTTTGCATCGATGGGATCAAACAAGAAGCAAAGATGCTTTCTCGAGGTATAAGCTTCGAGGGGAGTACAAGAGAAAAAATGATCGCAATGCATGTAGCATATCGAACATTTGTATTGCAAGAACCGGAACTAACGGCTTGTGTTCTGCTAGCTAATTCGCCATGGATAATTGAAAAAGCATCAGCAGAGCGAGTTAAAGTATTGAAACAGCTTGAAGAGCAGGTGACTGGTTTAGTTAATAGAATTGTAACCGAAGCGGTAGAGAAGGGAGAGTTGACTCTTACTTCGGAGTATACCGTAGAATCAATAGTCTTTTCTAATTGGTCAATGGCATTTGGTTTCAATGCTTTAGCAACCAACATTGTAAAAAAACAATCTACTGAAGAACATAACGTTTCACTTTCATTGTTAGGTAACATCAATATGTTGTTTGATGGCTTGAAGTGGCTGCCTCTTTCAACTGAACATGATTATAAAAAAGTGTGGCAGAAAGTTGAACAAGAACTATTTTATGAAGAAATTCATCGCTTAGTGTAATTGTTCAATAAATGGTGTGAATTACGATACTATCGAAGTAATTGTAAGGTTAGCCATTGGTGACGATTCGTTATAAAGGTCTGGATTTAAAGTAATTCAGCGATAGATCTATCTAGCATTGTTATTTTGATTGTTAATTACCAGCAGATGCTGGTTTTTTCTCAATCATTTATGACGATTCGTCACAAATGGAGTTTCGATGAAACAGATAAATATCCAGCATGATAAAATCCATCCATTTTTAGAATGGCCTATCATGCGAACAAAAGTAGTACTTTTCTTTACCTTATTGTTAGTGCTTATAGCTACGATTGGGGCCAAAAACCTTTACTTTAAAGGTGATTACCAAATTTTCTTTGATGGTACGAACAAACAGCTGCAAGCTTTTGATGAGATACAAAATACATTTAACAAAGCTGATAATATTGCGATTGTAGTTGCACCAAAAGACGGTAACATCTTCAGGAAAGAGAATCTTACTTTAATTCAAGAAATGACCAAAGATGCTTGGCAAACGCCATATTCTAGTCGGGTTGACTCACTTGCCAATTATCAACACACTGAAGCTATTGGTGATGATTTGTTGGTTGAAGACTTGCTCTACCAAGATACGCCACTAACTCTGGAACAGATAGATAAAGTAAAAGGTATAGCATTATCTGAACCAGTTATTAAGCATTCAGTTATCTCTGAAAAAGGTGATGTGTCAGTTATCAATATCACTTTACAACTACCCGATATTGACGAAACTGCCGAAGTTTTAGAGGTAATTGAACATGTCGGCAGTCTAGTAGAAAAATACCAGCTTCGTTATCCAGATGTGATATTCCATCAAGCTGGTATTGTTGCAATGGACTATGCATTTATACTATCAGCCCAACAAGACAGTGAAACGTTAGTACCGTTAATGTTACTTGTGATTCTGGTATTTCTTACTGTTATGCTGCGTTCTTTTTTAAGTGTAATTGCAACTCTCTTTGTCATTATATTCACTGTTGTATCAACAATGGGTATATCTGGCTGGTTCGGAATGTTTATAAGTACAGCGACAGTTAACATTCCTACTTTGGTTATGACACTCGCTGTTGCTGATTGCGTACACATTATTGCAATGATGCGGAAAATGATGCAAGAAGGGAAAACGAAAGCGGATGCCTTGACACACAGTATTTCCGTAAATTATATGCCAATTTTAATTACCTCAGTAACAACAGCGGTCGGATTTTTGATGATGAATATGTCTGACTCTCCTGCCCTACGCGACTTGGGGAATTTGGCTGCTCTTGGCGTAATTATCGCTTGCATCTTGTCTATAACGCTGCTGCCCGCACTATTAATGATATTACCGATAAGGATTAAAACTATATCTAGTGAGCAATCATTAACAATCATGGATTTGCTTGCTGAATTTGTTATACGTCAACGAAAAGTATTGTTACCGTTCTCTATTATTGTTATTTCGGTAGCTGGCATATTAACGACAAAAAATGTCATCAATGATGATTCTGTAAAATATTTTTCAACCAATAGTCCGTTCCGTCAGGCTGCTGATTTTATGGAAGAACGCATCAGCGGTATGACTAATATTAGTGTTGCAATCAAATCAAATGAGCCTCAAGGAATTGCAGAACCTGCGTTTATGCAAGTTCTCGGCGAGTTTACAGATTGGCTTAGAGCACAACCTGAGATGGATCATGTATCAACATTGTCAGATGTATATAAACGTTTAAACAAAAATATGCACGAAGACAATGAACAATATTATGCATTGCCATCGAATAGAGAGCTGGCGTCGCAATATTTACTTCTTTATGAAATGTCACTTCCTTATGGTTTAGATTTGAGTAATCAGGTTAATATTGATAAATCATCAGTTCGATTGATATTAACCATCGATAATCTCGGAAGTAAAGAATTGGTTGACCTTGAAAATCGGATATATTCATGGTTTGAAAAAAATGGTTCGCAATATGAAATATTAGCATCTAGTCCATCCTTGATGTTTGCTCATATTGGCGAAACCAATATGACGAGTATGATGAAATCATTACCAATATCACTAATAATGATATCGATATTGATGATCTTCGCGCTACGCTCTCTAAAACTTGGCTTGATTAGTCTTGTGCCAAATATGGCTCCTGCAATAATAGGTTTTGGGATATGGGGGGTTATTTCTGGAGAAATAAACCTAGGTCTATCAGTTGTGGTAACCCTGACTCTTGGTATTGTCGTCGATGATGCCGTTCACTTTCTGAGCAAATACAAGCATGCTCGTAATTCTGGGATGAATGCCGAACAAGCAGTAAGGTATGCCTTTCATACTGTAGGTCAAGCGTTGTGGATAACAACAGTTGTTTTGGGAGCCGGTTTCTTTGTATTAGCTTCATCAGATTTCCGTCTTAATTCTGATATGGGTCAATTGAGTGCGATTATAATTTTCATTGCACTTATTGTTGATTTTTTATTTTTACCGACATTGTTGATCTTTTTTGATAGAAGAGAAAATAAAGGCATTAGTGATACTAATAACGTTAATCTGGAATCTATTAGAAATTAATTTATAGCCTCTGACACATTATAATGGCAGAGGCAAAAGGACTAAACTATGATAAACAAAAAATCAATAACAATTTGTATGATGATTGGTTTTCTATTTTCTCCAATAACAATGGCCGATGATAATAGAGGTTTAGAGATCGCAAAACACCGTAAAGCAAAAGATAAGGGCTGGGGTGATTCAGTTTCTTCCATGGAAATGGTTCTGAAAAATTCTCAAGGAGAACAGAGCACTCGAGTATTAAGGATGAGTGCGTTGGAGGTTGATAATGATGGTGATAAAGGGATAACTATTTTTGACCAGCCTTTAGATGTAAAAGGAACAGCATTATTAAGCCATTCACATGCCATAGAGCCTGATGATCAATGGCTTTACTTACCAGCATTAAAGCGAGTAAAACGAATATCATCAAGAAATAAATCGGGTCCTTTTATGGGGAGTGAATTCGCTTATGAAGATTTGAACTCATTTGAAATTGAGAAGTTTACTTTTAAATACATAAAGGATGAACTTATTGACGGGGAATCGACGTTTGTTGTAGAACAAATCCCATTAGACAAGAACTCCGGTTATACAAGGCAAATTGCATGGATAGAAAAGAAACGTTATATACCATTGAAAGTTGAGTTTTACGATAGAAAAGACAGCTTATTGAAAACACTGACATTCAGTGGTTACAAACAGTATGATGGAAAATTCTGGCGAGCACTTTCTATGAATATGGTGAATCACCAAACTGCGAAAAGTACTTTGCTAAAAACGAATAAGTTAGCATTTAATATTGGTTTGACCGACAGTGATTTTAACCAGAATATTCTGAAAAGAGTTCGATAAGAGAAAGGAATAGCGGTATGAAGCCATGGATTGTTGGCCTGGGTATAGGAATGGTTTGTTTTAATAGTTTGGCGTTTGAATTTAACGGCCAAGTTAATTTGGAGCATCGGATTTTTTTTGAAGATGGCCAGCAAGGACAAGAAAAGGGACAAAGCTCAATAGTCCTGCAGCCAGAGTTTTACTGGGGGTTTCATGGCGGAAATACCTCTGTGACATTTGTTCCCTTTGGACGTCTAGATAGTATGGATGACCAGCGTTCTCATTTTGATATTAGAGAGTTACTGTTATTAAGTGTGATGGAAGATTATGAGATTAGAGCAGGAATCGGAAAGGTTTTCTGGGGGGTAACTGAATCTATTCACCTCGTAGATGTTATTAATCAGACTGATGCTGTCGAATCTCTGGATGGAGAAGATAAGCTTGGTCAACCAATGCTACATATTACATCGGTCAAAAACTGGGGTGTCTTAGATGCGTTTCTTCTTCCCTATTTTAGGGAACGAACATTTGCCGGAAAGGATGGACGTTTGAGACCAGATCCCTCGGTTTCAACCAGCGCAGAATATGAATCCTCAAAAGAAGAGAAACATGTCGATGTATCATTAAGGTACAGTAAGATGCTAGGTGATTGGGATCTAGGATTAAGTTATTTCGTTGGTACAAACCGGGATCCTTATCTACAGTCTCAGGATAATGCCCTTATTCCATTTTATGCCCAGATGGATCAGTTTGGACTTGATGTGCAGGGAATTGTCGGTGATTGGCTATGGAAGCTTGAAAGTATCTACCGAAATAGTCTAGATGAGCAGGTTTCTGTCGTTTCCGGGTTTGAATATACCTATGTAGGTTTGCTTGATACGCAGTGGGATCTAGGGATTATTTCAGAATATTTATACGATTCTCGAGGTGAAAATTTACAGTCACCTTATCAAAATGATTTGTTTGCCGGAGTACGAGTTACACTTAATGATGCAGAAGGAACAGAGGTTTTATTAGGAGTCACCCAAGATTTGGATGATACTGATGTATATTCTGGTAAATTAGAAGCATCAAGTCGTATTAATAACCAACTAAAATGGCGAATTGATGCCTGGATATTTGACAATAGTACTCCTGACGACTTTATTGAGTTATCAATAGATTATTACTTTTAATGGGAGCTGATGAGCACTAAGACCATATAGTATATCAATAAGAAAGTTGTCTAGCTTTTCCTCGTGAAAAGTTGATGTAAGAGCATTAGTGATAATTATCTGTGAAAAATCATATAGTTTATACGATTATAAGACACTGGCAATTGTTCTGATTGTCAGCAAAGGCTTCGTTTTGGGGGGTATGTTACATTGATAATTTTGATAAATATCCTAACTATCAAAAAGTCATTAGTCAGACAACGAAAATAAATCACTTGATTTTACAATGATATTTCTATGTTTAGTCTAAACGGAAATAAACAACCCCAAAAAATAGAATGTTAAATATGTTATTAACCCCTATGTCTTGGGAGTTTGCAGTATCTATTATTGCAAAATTAAATCCTAATTCAATTAGGTGTTAAGAGTGTCGCAATATATTGATACTGTGAATATTTTCTATTGATCTATAATGAATATACTATATTTTAGTTTGTTGAGTATATAGCATGTAGCGAATCAAATTGAATAACAGTATGCCCAAAGATTGCTAATAAATACAAATTGAGTGCTGTAAGGGTAATTATTGATAATCAAAGCATTAACCTACATTAAGTCTTGCTGATTTAAGTGCTTTATATGGAAAGAGCAGTTATCAATCAATATTAAGAGAAGTATGGCGATGAAATTACAACGTTTATTTGGCTTGTTGTATATGTTAGCGGGAGTAGCTAAAGCATTTCCAAGTATAGAGGATGTAAACGAGGTTTTGTATAAAGCTAGTATAGCAAATCAAAATACTGTTTATGGAGAACTGAGCATCTGGTTATCAGAACAATCAGAATGGATGACAGTATTCGTTGCAATCGTCCTTTTTATCTCTGGTCTTGTTCTTTTTGTAAATAAAGGACCTATAAAGAGTGTTATATATGCACAACTAGTCATGCTCGTTGGCTTCATGGTGCTATTGCACAATTCCCACCCTCAGGTGATCCTTCTCGACAGTATATTTATCATTGCTGCAATATTGATGCTTCGTGAACATAATAAAGTTAGATGTGTAGATCCCTCTAACCTGTCAAGCAAAGACTATGAGAATCGCATTCAATCTGAAATGATTGAATTAGACCAATTTAATGATGAGTATGATGTTGTTGTTGTGGGTGGAGGTGTCTCTGGTTTAACTGCAGCTTTTGAGCTTCAAGATAAAAATATTCTTTGCCTCGAAAAGTCGTCAGTATTTGGAGGTAATGCTCGTTATTGTGAGCAAGATGGGCTTAAACACCCTACGGCAGGCGTTTGCTTCCAGTGTCCAGTTCCTGGCTCAGGAATAGATGTTCTATTAGAAAAACTCGGCCTGAAAAATAAATGGAAAGACACTACGAAGGATACAATCGTATTTTTTGATACTCGATTACTAATGTCTTGTATTGGTGAGGTGAGTATAGCTATGTTGCGGCATCCAAGTGCATTGGTAAAACCGGCCACATGGAAATTGGCACTAATTTTAATATTTAACTGGGTCACAGGAAAGCGTTTTGTAGTGGCACCGAGGCCACTTGGTGATCCGATATTTGCTGACTTGTATGATTTTCTGGATCAATTTGCTCCAGAAAATGGGAAATTCCCTTCTATGCCCTGGGGGGAAGAGTGCGGCTGGAGTCGTACAGAGATGGAATGTCTCGATGAAATATCACTTTATAGCTATTTGTTTGAACCAGAAAAACTCGGTCATATCCCAGCGCACCTTAAACCACGTAAGTCATTTGGTAAATTAGTAGAAAGTGCGGTTGATATGACACTTAGGATTGAGTGCTTGGCTGTACGAGATGTTTCAGCTTATGTTGGACTTCACTTTTTGCTGGGATATTTACGTGGTGTTTTAGTAACTCTACCAGGTGGCACGGGAGGTATTTCTCATGCCATATTTGCTAATCTTGAAAAAAAATCAAATATAGATTTTGCAACTAGGATCAATGTTAACTCTATTGCCATAAATGATGATTACTCTTGTGTTGAATTTACCCAGGGAAGTAATAATTATATTGTTCGAGCCAAGAGTATAATTTGGGCTGCACCAAAACATGCAATTGGTGACATAATTAATGAGCTACCAGAGAAACAACTAACGGCCATATCAGAAATTGCTCACTATGATTATTGTTTAGCAAATGTCTATCTGGATCGTTCGGTTATGTCTCAATTTTTCGGCGGGTATGTAATAGAGCCATATAATAAAGGTAATCAACTAGAGTGGTGTAAAGTTGGTGTAACTTTAGTACCTCATTGGATGGATGACAATTATGATGAGGATTTTGGCATATTATCGATGCTAAAACCCATTCCCCTAAAGGAAGACCAGGGAAAGTTATCTGAGGTGACGTTTGAAAATATTCAATCTCAGGCCTATCAGGAAATCGTTGAATTACTTTCTGCATTAAAGATTGATAGAAAACATGTTCAAGATATAAAGTTATGGAGTTGGGAGAAGGGGATTATTGTTTCATCAAAAGGTCAAATTAAAAATGATTTATTTAGAGTGGCATCAAAGCAACATAGAAACATATTTTTCGCCAATCACGACAGTATAGGGCTTGGAAATATTGAAAGCGCTATTGGGGCTGGAGTCAGTGCTGGAAATCACGTCCGAACTTATCTAAAAGATATAGAAGATATTATTTCTATAACTCCATAATACTGGTTGATCTAATGATTAAGCATCAATTAATTGTTGATGTCCAATTCCTATGAATATTGTATTTGTTTACAATAAATAGTACGACATTAATGTCGACATGTACTGAATGTTGGTGGTTTCTAATGTGATGAAATGTAAATGACATAGCTTACTCAGAAAAGTGTTCCGAATAATAAAGATTTCTTTATTGTTTATTTAATAAATCGATAGTTTGCATACTTAAATTTAATGCGGAGGGATGACGTGTGGGTATGACTTTAGGTGTTGTAGTTGTCACTAGAAATAACCTTTTTTTTGAAACTGTTCTAAAAATGCTCAATGATATCAGTGGGTATGTGTTTGATAATATTGATGTTCAATCAGAGTTAGTCGGGTGCTTGAAAAAAAAGACTAGCGTAAATGATCCACTCTATTGGGAGACAAAGGCTAAGGCGATTGACTTTCTCAGTGGAAGAAAAGAATCAATAGAGATATCACTAATTCAGACAAGTAGTATAGAGAGTGCAGCTGACAAAATAATAAATGAATACTCACATCTTGAAAATGTAAATTTCCAAGTAGGAATGGTTTATTTTGACCATTCAAGTGTTGGAAATGTTAGTGACTCAATTGATTCGATTGATGATCAACTCTTAAGCTTTTATAAAGCTATGAATAAATCAAATATTCCTTCTTTTTATTCGCCATTTTCAACAGTTACTTTTATCAAGAATATTCGACAAAAAATATCTTATCGTTCACAGCAGTACCACGAGATAGTCCTTTCAGAAGATCCTTCTGTCTTACAAACGGAGTTACTACTTTTGTGGATGGACTTTTTTGAGATGAACTATGTGAATAGAAGGGTTAAACCAAGAGGAGATGTAATCCACCAGAATTCTTTAGGAGAGCAACTTCTAGCATTTCTCGAAAAATACTCGAACAAGGACTGGTTAGGAAGCTACTATACTGGATCCATTGTTTCAAATTTAATTGGTTATATTGATAAAGAAGCACCAAACTATGGTGGCACTATACTCCGCGGACCGAATGAACATGCTTTAGCCTGCGGAGCTTTAGCTAATTGGCAATTATACGGAAAGCCATTTTTAACGATTGTTACAAGTGGGATGATAGATGAATTCAAGGGTACGCTGACAAACCTTAAAGAGTCTGCTGCCCAAGGGTTTATTATTGTAGCCGAGAACAATGCGAATCAATGGTATGGTTTTCAGGGCACAATTACACCAACAGAAGATACGCGTAAAGTCCTGGACGCAAGGTCTATTCCTCATGTTTATATGCATGATGTGGAAAATCTGGAGAAAGATCTGGAGAAAGCATTCGAGTACTTCCACTTGGGTAATGGCCCTGTTGTGCTGCTCGTGACTCAGAAGATACTGGAAGCCGTTAATCCGCTCGGTCATTTGGTGTGCAACAATCATGCTTTTGTGTCGCCCGAACCAGCAACAACGTTACCGGCCGCCACTAAAGTTGCTCTCGAACAGGCACTTTCGTTGCTGAATAATGGTCCTGAAAAAGTGGTATGGCAACTGGGCCCATTGGATGATGAAGAGCTAGATCTTGTTCAAAATATTGCAGAACGAGCTGGTATTTCTCTTGTTGATTCACTTGCTTATCCTGGTTCAGCACGTAAATATATTAATGGAAAACGTAATATAAACTATCTAGGTACACTATCAATATATGGCTTTACTCCCCGTGTTTATAGTTACCTTTATACTAATAATCAACTCAACCCCAAAACTAGCCAGTGCCTATTTTTTATTAAGAGCCGTATTGCTCAAATATCTTCACCGTTTACCGAAGGTCGGTTGAGTCGCAGGATCAATGTCGCGCAGTTGACACATAATCCCGAGCATATGGCACCGTTTACAGATATACCACTGTTGATGGATTGTAAGCATTTTCTAAAACATATCAGTAAAAATCTAAATGTTTCTGATGAACTTCGAAAGAAACGTTTGTCTTTGATGATGGCTTATTATGATAGCCAGTCAGATATTGTTAGTAAGATCCCTAGTATCCCAATGTCCCCCAATTATTTTTTCTCAGAACTTAACAAGGTGGTTGAGAAACTTATTGTTACCAAAGGTTATGACTATACAGGGATATACGATGTGGGGCGCTGTGGGATATCTGCCATTAGGAATGTGAGTCGTACACGGAGAGGTTTTTCCGGTTGGTACGGCAGAGCTCTGATGGGAGACGCATTGCTTTCTAGTATATTTCTAGCTCACACAAGCCCAACTAACATCATTGCATTTGTTGGAGACGGGGCAAAAGGTATTGTACCGGATGTCTTACCATCCTTTATTGAGAATCTTCTTAGGTATCCTGAGAACCTAAATAAAAACATTACAGTGATGTTCTTTTGTAACGGCGGTCTATCCGTCATAAACACTTATCAAGAAAGAATTCTTTTTAACCGTACCTCTAAACAAATGCGGCTTGTTAATCTGCACCAGGATGACTGGGAAGATACGATAAACAAGTTCAACGTTGTTGCTAAGACAATCACAGATTTTAATTCTGAAGAGATTGAACAACTTCTTACGAAACCTCGTCAACTAAATCTATTCTCTGTGGTAGTGAATCACAATAATGAAGGTGACGGTATTACGCTAGCAACGGCTAAAGGTTGGCAACGCGATCCCGTTTTAACTCAGGACGTTCGTCAGTTCACGGCTCTTACCGAACATAATCAAATAGTCACGGAAAACTAAATCATGAAATTTGGATTTATTGCTCATCCTACTTCCCCTGATCTAAAACGTTACGTCAAGATGCTTGATCTTCTTGATCGGACCTCAACAGATCTTAATAACGGTTATGATCGGACTATATGGGACAAGAAGAACTTAATACCTTTTATGGACTTTGCACGTATACGCTCGGCAACAGGTGCAGAGTGTGATGGGATTGTACGATATATGCCGTTGACTGCTGAAGAGATGCTGGGTTCAGCGCGAGAGGTACAACAGCGTATCAATCAAGGCATTCTCGATCTGAAAGAAGAAGGGGTAGAGTTGGTGGGCCTTGGCGGGTTCACTTCCATTATTGGAAAGCGAGGCGTACAAACGGCGGAAACATCTCCCGTCCCAGTTACAAGTGGTAACTCATTGACTACTTATGCGGGTTACAAAGCGCTCGAACAAATATTTCAATGGCTTGATATTTCACCTTCTAATGAGCCTGTATGCATTGTCGGTTATCCAGGCTCAATATGTTTATCGCTCAGCAAGCTTCTATTGAGCCGAGGATTTAAACTCGACCTACTTCATCGAAGTGCTTCTACACCCAAAGAGCAGTTATTGAAATTGTTGCCTAGTGAATATCATGATCAAGTTCGGCTAACATCTGATATTGAAACGTGCTATTCACGCAATCGCTTGTATGCTGGTGCCACCTCATCTGGAGGGATTGTTGATCCAGACAAATTACAACCGGGTTCAATTTTTGTTGATATTGCTCTGCCTCGGGATGTGGATGCAGAAAAGCGTCCTGAAAGACAAGATATATTAGTCATTGATGGTGGTTGCTTGTCCGCATCAAGTGACGTTAAGTTTGGTGGGGAATCACTTAACATGGCCATTAAGCAGCAGCTTAATGGCTGCCTAGCCGAAACAATGATCCTAGCATTGGAAAATAGGGCAGAAACATTTTCGATAGGCCGTCATTTGGACCCTGAGAAAGTACTCGAGATTGGTGAAATAGCAGAAAAGCATGGTTTTTATGCGTATCCCTTGTCATCTTACGGTGAGCGTATTGAGAAAAAACACATAATTAAACTCAGTCGATATTACAACAGCAGTTCACGTGGATCAGATAATCAATCAGCGCTTAATTACATAAATGAGCTTATTGAGAGTAAACCTTCTCGTGCAGATACACTTGATCGTTACAGTAGCTACATCAACCCTATGATGGTTGATTTTCTTAAGTTACAGCATAGCGATCATGTTTTCGTCAATGGAGATGGTACATCTCTGCTCAATGATCAAGGTGAACGTTATTTGGATATGGTGGCTGGTTATGGTTGCCTAAATCTTGGGCACAACCCAGCACCTGTTAGTCAAGCTGTTTCGGATTACTTGGAGAGTCAGGGAGCTAACTTTATACAGTATGTTTCTATTCCTGAGCATACATCTAAATTAGCCGATGCACTTGTTCACCTTGCTCCAGGGAAATTACAGAGAGTTTTCTTTAGTAACTCGGGAACCGAAGCTGTTGAAGCGGCATTGAAAATGGCAAAAGCTGCCACTGGCAACCCTACGATAGCCTATCTGGAAAATAGTTATCACGGCAAGACATTGGGCGCCTTATCCGTCACGGGAAGAGAAAAGCATCGCAAATATTTTCAGCCATTAGTCCCACATAATGTACAAGTGCCGTTTGGGGATATTGATGCTTTGAGACGGGTACTTACAGAACAAGATGTTGGTGCATTTATTCTTGAACTTATACAAGGAGAAGGTGGAATACACGTTTTCCCTAATGGTTATCTGCAAGAGGTACAGGCTTTATGTCGTGAGACCGATACGTTACTGATGGTAGATGAAATTCAGACAGGTTTAGGTCGTACCGGGAGAATGTTTGCCTGTGACTGGGCGGAAATAGAGCCGGACGTTATGATGCTATCAAAGTCGCTTTCAGGTGGACTTATTCCCATCGGAGCAACATTGTGTACGAGTCAAGTGTGGGATAAGGCTTACGGCACATCTGATCGTTTCTTATTGCATACGTCAACATTCGGTGGTGGTAATCTAGCGGCTGTGGCGGCTTTGGCAACGTTGCGAGCACTATTACAACAAAATATACCGCACCGTGCATTTGAAATGGGAGAGTATTTTAAATCGGAGTTAGTACGTGTGACAAAGCAATACCCTTTCATTAAAGAGGTCAGAGGAAAGGGATTAATGCTCGGGATCGAGATTAATAATGATTTTGAAAGTGCTGTTGAAGCCTGTGCAAGAGAGTTTGCCACAAGGTTACCTGGAGATTGGCATACAACTTACAAATTTCTGCCTGATGAAGTTCATTCTCACCTTGAGCTAGCTATGAAGAGAATGGAAAAAGCAATGACAGAAATGTTCTGTATGAAGTTTGTCACAAAGCTAGGTATGGATCATAATATATTAACGTTTGTTACGGCCAATAGCTCAACGGTTATCCGAATTCAGCCAGCACTTGTAATTACAAAAGAGGAGATTGATTATTTTGTCTCATCTTTCGCTTCAGTATGTGAAGATATGGCTACGTTTAATAATTGATCAATAAAAGTTGTTTATTGCAGATTGCGGATAACGAATTTTATTCAGCACTTTATGACGGTTTGAATGATGAGTGAATTTTGTCTGTAATAATAAACGCAATGATGGGTATGAGTATCATTAAGATAATCCTAGATTCTTAATGATACATATCTCTACAATTAATACGGAGTTATCCTGTTTTTGATGGTTGATTCTGGAGTTAGATACTTGCTTTCTAATTTGGAATATTTATCAATAAAGTTTGTATTCTCGAACCACTTCATACTAATGCATTAATAAATATGAAACGGTTTAATCCCTGTTGATTATGTACTATATGAAGGTATGATTTATCAAGTTTCAATAATGTTGCATTAGAAGCATACTTAGTTGTATGCCTAAGTGCTAGCCGTTACATAATAATGGTGAGATATTGATTGTTATGTAACTAAATAGATGGAAGTAATAATGACTAATTGATTGATAATCTTTAATGCTCACAAATGATGATTTCCTCAACCAGAAATCTCCTTGACGGTACTCAATATTGAGTACTGGGTTTTATATTATCTTTAACAAATGGTGGTTATATAATACCACTATAATATAAAGACACTGTTTATGAATTTTGATTTGACAACGGAACAACGTGATTTATATCAAGCAGCTTTTCAATTTGCATCCGATGTATTAGAGCCTGGTGCTGCTGAGCGAATGGCTTCACATCAGTTTGATCGCGCGATATGGGTTGAGGCAGCAAAGTTTGGATATGCGGGCTTACCGATAGCTGAGTCCGATGGTGGTTCAGGGCTGTCTACACTTGAAACAATGCTGATGGTAGAGGCTTTAGGGAAGGGATGCAGTGATTTAGGGTTGGCATTTTCACTTTCAGCACATTTATTTGCTTCTGTTATGCCTTTTTATCGTTTTGCAAATGTTGACTTGAAGCAGAAGTATTTAGAGTGTTTGACTAATGGTACGTTCATCGCCGCAAATGCAGCCACAGAGCCAGGAGCTGGCTCAGATATTTATAGTATGAAATCGGTCGCGGAGCGCGTTAGCGGAGGGTATAAGCTTAGTGGACAAAAGTGCTTTGTATCGAATGCACCTGTTGCTGATGTATTTATCGTATACGCAAAAACAAATCCATCATTAGGTTTTTTTGGTGTGACTGCTTTTTTTGTCCCTTGTGAAAGTACCGGGCTATCTGTTGGAAATAATCATCAGAAGGATAGTTTAAGCTCTTGTCCTTGGTCTGAAGTTTATCTGGATAATGTATTTGTTCCTGATTCACATCGAATTGGTGAAGAAGGTGCGGGTGGTGCTATTTTTCACGATTCAATGATCTGGGAAAAAGGATGTTTATTTGCATCTTATGTGGGGGCAATGGAAAGAATGCTAGAGCGGGTGATCTCACAAGCAAAAGAAAGACACCAATTCGGAAATAAAATTGCTCACCATCAATCTGTTTCTAATCGGATTGTTGACATGAAAATGCGTCTTGATGCTTCTCGGATTTTATTATATCGCTCGGGATGGTTATACGATCAAGGGCGAGATAGTGAACTAGAAATAGCTTTGAGTAAAATAATGATTTCTGAATCGGCAGTTCAATCTGGTTTAGATGCAATTCAAGTTTTTGGTGGCTCTGCAATTGAAAGAGAGATGGGAGTCATGCAGTTATTACTTGATGCGGTTCCTTCTCGGATATTTTCGGGTACAAATGATATTCAGAGAGGGATTGTAGCAAGGAAATTAGGCTTGTAAAAACGATTATCTATAAAATAAAAACCAACATTGTTGGTACTAATAAAAATATATTCATTAGCATTATTGTATATGTGCTTATGAAGTCATTAGTGTGTTTACACCAAAACTTACGGTTTGAGAGGCGTTATAATCATGGAAGGTGAGCTCATAATGGAAGGGAAATCATCACGAGTCAAAGGACAACAATTAGTTGTAGAACTTAATGGCGAAAATGACTTTGGTGTCGAATTCCTTGGGGGAAAAGCCCATTCTTTGAATAAGATGGTAAAAGCCGGTTTTCCCGTTCCACCAGCTTTTTGTGTCACAGTACCAGCATACGAGAAATTTGCTAAGCATGCTCAGGTCAATCACTCATCTTTGCCCTTGCAAGAGCAAATTAAGGCTGCAACCATCCCAGATCTCATTGTTGGTGAGGTATCAGCCGCATATTGTTCACTCGGTGAACAGGCCTCTGTTGCTATTCGTTCATCGGCCATAAACGAAGACTCTGCTACACAATCTTTTGCCGGTCAATATGAGACATACCTTCATATAGTAGGGCGGGTTAATGTTCTCGAAAAGTTGAAGGACTGCTGGGCTTCACTCTGGGCTGAAAGAATTTGTAATTACAGTCAAGGCAATGTTGGTGATGATGGTAAAGAGGAGTCCGCAATAGCCGTTGTGATCCAAACTATGATCGACGCTGATTGCGCAGGTGTTCTATTTACCCGTGATCCGCTTGTTTCTGATAACAATAATATTGTTGTCGATTCAAGTTGGGGGCTCGGAGAGGGTGTTGTCTCTGGACAGGTGGCGACAGATAGCTTTACCGTTGACCGTGAAACTCTTGCGGTCATTCAGCGAGAAATTCGGGTGAAACCGATGCAGTGCAAGCATGATCCTTTAGGTGATATTGCATTATTTCCTACCACAGGAGAGCAACTTGAAAGTCCGAGCTTATCTGACGACCAACTTTACGAACTTTGTCAATATGCCAATAAGCTTCGCGAATATTATGGGCAGGAGCTGGATATTGAGTGGGCATTTCACAACGGTAAACTTTGGTTGCTGCAGGCTCGCCCAATAACTACAAGGGAAGCGGAGACCGAAGTAGTTTATGCTAATCCTTGGGAAGATGATCCAGAACGGCGCAATAACGCATTATTTTCACGTATGGATACCGGTGAGATCGTTACAGGCCTAATGACACCCTTTGGATTATCTTTCTGTGAGTTTTATCAAAAGAACATTCATGGTTATGCTACAAAGGAAATGGGACTGCTGGATATCTACGATTGGAAACAATATATGGGATATATACAAGGACGTGTTTACCTGAATATTTCAGGTTCGGCACACTTGTTGAAACAATGCCCGCCAACACGCGATGAAATGTTATTCACCGAGCATTATACAGATGGTGAAGTTGATCTGAACGGTTATAAAAACCCTTACGGACCTAGTGTGACAGGTTTTGATTATGTCAAGAGCAGTCTGCATTGGTTAAAGGCCCAGATAGTTAATGCTTGCACAATGAAAAAAACTGTTAAAAACGCCGTTGCGCTAAGAAATAATGAGACTGACCGTTTTTTAAAGTTGAATTTGTCAACAATGTCGATAGCAGAGTTAAATAAAGAACTTAATCGTATTGACCATTACTTCTTGGAATCTTGTAAAGCCTATATGCCTTCTTTCTTGTTATCTTTTGGCTTTTACGATGACTTGTCGCATGCATGTGAAAAGCATTTATCCGACAAGGGGGATGGGCTTCAGAATCGGATAAAATCCTCGATGAACAATCTACGTACGATTGAAGTAACACGTGGTATTGTTAATTTGGTAGAAATAATAAAAAAAGATATTGCATTAAATGAGATATTCAATAAGCACAGTCCTGAGGAATTGTTAAAACTACTACCTAATGAAGAGGTGGCCAAGGATTTTTGGCATGTTCAATTCACAGGTTTCTTATTTAAGTTTGGCACTCGGGGGCGGCAAGAGTTTGAACTGACAATACCGCGCTGGCGTGATGACCCAAGTTATTTACTTCAGGTAATGAAGACATACTTGGAAAGTGATTTTGATCTTGAAGATAAGTTAAAACATACTGAGGATTGTCGTTTTTCAGATACTGAATCTTTACTTAACGATCTGCCGTTCTTAGTTAAACTTAAAATGCGTACCCTAATTAAGCTTTATAGTATTACGGCTGAAAGCAGGGAGGAAATACGTCCGACCTTTATTGCTGAGACGTGGTTTTATCGTTGTATAGTTATTGAAGTCATGAAGCGTCTAGAATCTGATGGTGTAGTGAGTCTAGAGGATATGCCGTATATTGATTTTAACTTATTTCGTGATTACGTAGCGGGTAGGAAAGGTACCAAGGATGCTTTCAGTGAAGATCTCATAGAAAAAAATCGTCAGCAACACTTGTTAAATATACACAGTGAAGAGCCGCCAATGTCTCTAATTGGTGGATATACGCCAAAGTTGCTTCAGATCAATACGAGTAATGAAATGGCAAGCACCTTAAGTGGGCTGGCAGCTAGCCCAGGGCAAATAGTGGCTAAGGCAAGAGTTATCACAGACTTGCATCAGCAAGCAGGGGAATTTAAACAAGGAGAGGTTTTGGTTGCGAAATATACGGATGCAACTTGGACACCTCTATTCGTATTGGCCGCTGGTGTTGTTACCGATATTGGTTCCGCACTATCACATAGTTCAATTGTAGCCAGAGAATTTGGTATACCTGCCATTGTGAATTTGAAATCAGCCACGACTGAGATCAAGACTGGTGACATTCTTGTTTTAAATGGTGATACAGGTACAGTTATTATTCAACGGGATCAGACTGAGATATAAACAACAAGCTAGAGCATATCTACAAATATTCCATATATAATAATAACTATGCTCTGGATTACTTGATTGTTTTAATATTAGCAGTGTGAATTTATTTTTATCATTTTTGATTTATGCCTATGTAGAACAAATACATGTGGCCGTGAATTGACTATAGACGTTGTTTTCTATTATCAAGAACAGGTAATGGTAACGAGATATTCGTTCAAAGAATAAAAGCTGGCTATTTTAATTGGTTTTAAAATGTCTAAGTAATTAGGTGGGTAATATATTCCATCTCAGATGATTTGTTCGAATATATGATTATTTATTTCATTTATGGTTATTTCAAGCTCAGGTATGCGCGACGCTGCTAGCAGTATGCAATGGGAGTTATTGACTCAGATAATAAAAGCTGAGGTTGTTTGCTTTGTCGATGTATTCCGGACTGTTTGTGAATACCTATCCAGAACTTTTAATTAAGGGCACTGTTTATGAGTAAAACTATGCAACAAGCCGTCGATCACATGATGGGATTTTTCCAGTCCAATGCACTTAACACTGCATTATCACTTAAGCTTTTTGACCCTCTAGGTGTAGAGCCTACGCCACTGAACACACTTGCTGAAAAGCTGTCATTGCCAGTTGAACCATTGGATCGTTTATTAATCGCCCTGACTGCGATGGGATACCTAGAAAAGTGTGAAGAGGGGGTTGTGCTTCCCGAGGTTCACCGGCCATATTTGGTCAGTGACCAACCATTATGGCTGGGTTGGTTAGCGCGACATATTAATACTTTCTTGAGCCCGCTTTGGAGCAATTTGGATGCGGCAGTTCAAGAAGGGCAACATCAGCGAAGAGCGGTATTTGGTGATGATCGAAGCTGGTTTGATATTCTCTATCAGAACCCAGAGGATGTCGCAGATTTCCAAGAGTTTCTTGGTAAGTTCGCACAACCATTTATTGAAGGTTTTGTGAAGGATTATGATTTTAGCCGTCATCGGCGTTTCCTAGATATAGGTAGCGGAATTGGTACATTGCCGATAGCGGTTGCCCAGCAATATCCACTGCTAGACATTGCCATTTGCGAATTACCACAAGCTTCAGCGTTTCTTCGGGACAAACTAGGAGATCAAGGTTATGGCGAGCGGATCTTAGTTGTCGAAGGGAATGTTATTCAGGGAGAGCTGCCAAATGAACAGTACGATTTAATTCATCTCGGATGGATGCTGCACGACTATGATCCGGGCACGCAACTATCAATTCTACGGAATATCTATGAATCTATGCCGGTAGGCGGGCAGTTTATTGCTTCAGAAACACCATTGAATGCCAATAAATCTGGCCCCGAATTTACCGCTTTGCTTTCGTTAAATATGTTGGTTTCTACCGATGGTGGTATTGAAAGCAGTGTTGATGAATACATGCAACGCTTTATTGAGGTTGGATTTGAAGATGTCGGCGTATTAGAGATATCAGGTCCGAGAACACTGATTACTGGTAAGAAGACGCGTTAAGCAAGGAGTATGTCGATGTTAATAAATAAATTGAGTCAGTTTATTGCAAATAACTATCTTGAAGGTGACATTTCAATATTGGAAAAAGATACGCAGTTATTATCGTTAAATATTGTCGACTCGGCATCAATTTTTGAGCTTATTGATTTTCTCAAGCAAGAGGAAGGTGTTGTCATTGAAATGAAGGATATTAATCCGGCTAACTTTGCCAGCATCAAAGCCATGATAGATCTAGTCAATCGTCTGAAGTCTGATTCTCAGGGAGTAACGCAGTGAATACATCTACGCCAACAGTTTCATCCGGTGATAAGTTAAAGCACTTCACATTATCGATGATTGCCGAGTACACCCAATACAATATTGCTGATTTGAATTTATCCTGCCATTTCGAAAATGATCTTGGTATTGATTCTGTTTCACTTGTAGAGATATTGGCAGAGATCAATCAGCGTTTGAACCTGTCTACACCTTTATCTGCTAGCGGAATCCACACTATAGAAGATGTTATTACCATTGTTTCGCAGTATGCTGATGAAGGTACGTTGGAGCTTTCAGGTGCTGAAAGCAGTCAATCCCTGCCGTCCCCTTGCGTTGCTGCACGATTTATACGCGATCAGGTATGCGCAACGTTTGCCTTACATAGTGGGTACACGGAATCAGATTTGGATCTAGATGCAGAATATGAGAGTGATTTAGGAATAGATTCTGTCACCTTTACTGTTGCTATTGCTGATTTATTAAAGGCTTTTCAGTTGGGCACAACGACAGTTATTCCGACTTGTAAAACACTGTCGGAAATTGTTCAGTTTTTTGAGCGTACGGTACAACAAGAGCGTGGTGATAACTGGGAAAATAATATTACCCCTGAATCGACAGCTGGCCTAGTCGATACTTATATTGATAAAGCTAAACAAAGTATGACATCAAATTCAAGTCTTTCGCTTGATGATGACCCTCGAACAATGCGTGACTTTGTTGGTACCAGACATCCTGATCTATTTCAAAAAGCGAAAGAGTTCAAGACCTTTTATAGCCAGAAGAAAGCCAATAACCTTTATTGGTATGGTATGCCTCTGGAATCAGTTTGTACAAACAAGGCTGTTATCTTCGATGAGGTGGCAGGGAAAAGCCGTGAGTTCCTGATGTTCGGCTCAAACAGTTATCTGGGACTATCTAATCACCCGAAGGTGATCCAGGCTATTCAGGATGCTGCCAAATCTTATGGTGCAACCAATACAGGCTGTCGTTTGATTGCAGGAAGTAATGTGCTGCATCTGGAGCTGGAAAGGAAGTTGGCTCAGCTGAAAGGGCGTGAAGACTGTATCGTATATCCATCAGGCTATTCTGCAAATCTTGGTGCGATATCTGCCCTCACGACCAAGCATGATTTGGTGTTTACTGATGCCATTAACCATATGAGTATTCAGGATGGCTGCAAGCTGGCAGGCGCGCAGCGTAAAATCTACTCTCACTCCTTGAATGATCTGGAAAAAGCACTAGCTCGCTATGCCGATCATCCTGGGGGCAAGCTGATAGTGACGGACGGCGTATTTAGCATGCACGGCGATATCGTCGATCTTCCCCGGTTAGTCAAACTTGCGAACCATTACGGGGCCCGTGTCTTAGTGGATGATGCGCATTCAACCGGTGTACTAGGCAAGACTGGCTCCGGAACCAGTGAACATTTCAATATGAAAGGGGAAGTGGATCTTGAACTCGGCACTATGAGCAAGGCATTGAGTGGTCTGGGTGGCTTTGTTTGTGGTGACGCCGACGTGATCGAATATCTGCGCTTTTACTCTCATTCCTATGTCTTTGCGGCCACTATTCCGGCGCATGTTGCAGCTGGCGTGATTGCCTCGATAGATATCATGCTTCAGGAGCCAGAGCGTCTCGAGAAACTATGGGACAATATCTATTATTTCCGAACCAAACTGCTGCAAGTCGGATTTAACCTCGAGCACTCAGACAGTGCCATCATTCCGATTGTTGTCGGGGATGATCAGGTCACGCTGGCATTTGGCCGTGCGGTGCGGGCCCGCAATATGTTCTGTCAGACTGTTGTCTTTCCTGGGGTCAGTGTCGGAGATGCCCGCCTACGGATCAGTATCACTAGTGAGCACACACGAGACGACCTTGATCAGGCGTTTGAAATCTTGGTCGAGTCAGCACAAGAAGTCGGTGTGGAAATCACAGTTTAATGCAGCTTGAGGCGAGCCTTCTCGCCTCTACTCTGACGCATTCGGGGGGAGTAAAAAACATGCAATTGGTAAGCACCAGCTTAGCCGAGTCATGCATTCGGCACAGTGAACATGATGCTATATATTGTAATGACGAAACAATTAGTTACCATCAGTTGGCTGTTCGGGTTGAACACGTCTGCAAGCTCATTCGTGATAAGCAGCTGTTAGGCCAACGAGTCCTGATTCACCTTCCTAAATCACTTGATTATGTTGTCGCTATTTATGCGGTACTTGCAACGGGGAATAGCTACGTGCCCGTTGATGCCAGCCAGCCTCAGGAACGTGCGAAGCTTATTTTGGAACAAGCCAAGCCGGCATTGGTGATCACCGAAAATAGCCTCGTTGGCAGTTATACCGATGAGGCAACGCCGACGCTGGCGATGGATACGATCACCTATGGCGAGGCGGGGTTAGAACAAGAGGCGCTGGAGTGTGCCATAGCTAGCTGGCATCGCCCTAATGAGAATGATATTGCGGCTATCTTGTTTACCTCCGGTTCAACGGGGACGCCAAAGGGTGTACAGATAAGCCATGAGATGTTGAGCCATTTTATAGACTGGGCTGTTACAGATCTGGAACTCAGTAGCAAAGATGTTTTCAGCAACCATGCCTCATACGCTTTTGATCTTAGTACATTTGACTTGTTTGCCTCCTGCCGTGTAGGTGCTGCAGTCTGGATTATCACCAAAGAGCAACAGCATGATGTCAGTGCGCTACTTGAGGGAATCGAGCGGTATAAAATCAGTATTTGGTATAGCGTGCCTACTGTGCTGTCAATGTTAGTTTCCAGTGGTGAGTTTAATTCTCAGCGTACCAAACCGCTCCGTCATATTATTTTTGCCGGAGAGTCATACCCGATTGGCGCATTGCGTAAGCTCTGTGAGTGCTTGCCACCTCATTGCCAGCTATCAAACTGGTATGGTCCAACAGAAACCAACGTCTGTTTTGCATACCGATTTTGTCCTGCCGGCACAGATTTAGAACACTTCTCTACTTTGCCAATTGGCCGTCCATTGCCGGGGCTTCGTGCTGCGATCATTGATGATCAGGGTATGGAGCTTAACGACACTGGGGCACAGGGTGAGTTGTTGATTGAAGGGGCTGGAGTAACGCCGGGATACAGTAACATTATCGATCCTCGGAACAGCAAACACCATCGTAACCGGTGTCATGCTACTGGTGATATCGTACATTGCGAACAGGGGCTGTATTACTTTCACGGCCGATCGGATGATATGGTGAAGGTTAATGGTCACCGTGTGGAGTTAGGAGAAATCGAGGCCAGTCTTGGCCAAATGCCCGGCATTAAGGATGTGGCTGTGATAGCTCAGCTCGGTGAACAGCAGCAAAAGCTGATTGCTTATATTGTTAGGAGTGACGATCTGCAAAAGATCAATTTGCTAACAGTCAAGCAGTTTGTCAGTCAACGCCTGCCCCGATATATGGTGCCGCACGCGGTACGTTTTCTTGCGTCACTGCCAGTTAATGCTAACGGCAAGGTCGATCGAAAGTATTTGAGAAACGAGGTGTAATCTATGCCATTACACCAACCTATAGCCGTGATTGGCATCGGAGTATGCTTCCCATTTGCCTCTAATTTCACCGAGCTTAAAACGCGGCTGAAAGCGCCGGGTATTGAGCGGACATCGACGATGATATGGGGAGATAAGTCGAGCTTCACGAATGGGCATCAGTTTTCTGAATTGATATTCGACTATAAGAAATTCAGTATTCCGCCGATTTTCCGTCAAGCGGTTAGCACAGAGACGTTGTTAGCCTTGATGGCTGTGGATGACGCCCTGACTGATCTAGATGTTTCTCAGTGGGACCTAGATCGTACTGATTGTTTTTGTGGCACAAGTTTTGGAAATGATGCGATCTATCGTAATGCAGTAAAGGTGGCCGCAATTAAGGCCAAAGCAGATTCGTTGGAGCCCAATGGACAACAAGAGCAAATCGTTGATCAGTTTAAGTCAACAATTAGCCAGCATTTCGCGGCCACTTCCCATGACCGTGTTGGGGAAATGGCCAGCAGCATCCCGGCACGCATAGCGCACTATGTTGGTTCTCGAGGCAAGTGTATGACATTAGACTGCCTTGACCTGACGGGAATACAATTGCTGCAGACTGCTGACGACAGTTTCCGTCATGCCGATAGCGCGGTTGCGATACTGACCACCTTTCAACGATTTAATAGCCCGCTATTAGCCTCACTGCTGAAGCAGCAAGGCGTGGATAGCAAGTTGACACCGTTATGTGAAGGCGCAACGAGTTTGGTTGTCCGCCCGCTAGATGAGGCACTCGCTGCCGGAAATCCGGTTCTTGCCCTGCTGAGTGATCTTGATGTTGAGCCGAATGATGTATCTGCAGCTTCACCTTTTCAATGTCAGTCCCCACTCGGCTATGGCATGGCGAATCAGGCTTTTCAGCAAATAGCTGAATCAGTGGCAATGGACAAAAGATGTGATTCATTGAAAGGAAGAGCATTGATGGGAGAGCGTTGGCGGTTGCGGCTTGGAGGTGGAGGGGAAGAACGGGCTAATAAGAGTCTCCTATCAGAACCCATTGCGATTGTGGGGTACCAATCCATGGCTGCACGCTGCGGTGATAATGATGCTTTCTGGCGAACTATTGTTGACGGGCAGGATCAGATTGGCACCCTTGGCAACGAACGGATGTCATATCCCGCGTTCTTACGCACAGGCAGCCCTGCAAAGCTAAGTACCTATACGGATCAGGGTGCAGCTATGCTTGATACAAGTGAGCTGGATCAGTTGCTGCCGTATCCTGTTATGCCTGCGAAACAGATGAGAATGGATCCCGTACAAAAGCTCGCCCAAGTTTGTGCTGCTGGTGCGTTAACGGGGATATCAATTCAAGGGCGAAGTGCTGTTGTGGTCGGCTCTAACCTGTCGTTGAGAATGGAGCGGGAATTATCGACATTGGATCATTGGGATCAAGTTCAACAGTTTGCTCCTAATTTGCCCCCGCCGAATGTCCCGTCGATTAATCGATTTAGCTTTGACGGATGTAGTGCCAGTGGCATTGCCCGAGAGATTAGTAATCGCTTTAAACTGAATGCCGAGAGTGTCGCCGTCGAGGCTGCCTGTGCATCATCACTCGCTGCGCTTCATTATTCCGTTAAGGCGCTTCAGTCAGGCCGAATTGATACGGCCCTTTGTGGTGGCGTGGAATTTGCGGCCAATGAGCGGGACATAGTCCTGTGTAGTGCTCAAATGATGCTATCGAAAGGCAAGATTGCGCCATTTTCAGCTTCTGCGGACGGATTTACGCCCGGTGATGGAGGTGCTTTCTTTGCATTGAAGCGGTTAAGTGATGCACAAGCCATGGGTGAACCGATTCTGGGTATCGTTCACGGGATTTCTGGATCGTGTGATGCTAAGTCAATGACGGCACCAGATTACGAGGGGCAAGTATTAGCTATCCAAAAGGCCTTGTCCCAAAGCGAGGTCTCACCAGCGATGGTTCAGTATATCGAGGCGCATGGTACAGGAACGGAGCTGGGTGACAAAACCGAAATGGACTCCATTGCGGCTTGTTATTCACATGAGTCAAGACATACACCTTTGGTTATTGGTTCCGTTAAATACAATTTTGGTCATTGTTTTGCGGGGGCGGGAGCCGTGGGGCTGAGCAAAGTGCTGTTGAGTTTCTATCATCAAGTCTTGCCTCCGACGCCACCGCGCGGGAGCTACAACGATGCATTGCCAATTTCTGCGATTCCTGCGCGAATACTTGATTGTGCGGAGCCCTGGCAGACAGGATCAAACGATTCAAGATTTGCTGCCCTGAATTCGTTTGGGACCGGTGGCATTAACTACCACGTTATTTTAGAACAAGGACGATACTATGCCGATTATTCTTCATAAGATAAAACTTCATGACATTAAGCATCTGAATGCATTTAAAGAATGGGTGCTTACGACAGATTATAAAGCTTGTCATGATCTGGACAGCGTTTTGGCTTTTGACGTTGCGCTGGTATCAGAGGTGGCGGATTCAACCTTTCACTTTGTTGAGATAATACATATTAGCTCGCATAAGGAATTTCAGGCTGAAATGGAATCACCGCTATTTCAATCGCTGGTGGATCGCTTCAGTCAAATGGCTGAGGTCGTTGAAGAGGTCACAGCTATACGGGTTGGAGATGGATATCAATCACGCTGAGCCGATTTGTTGCTGCGCTGATAAACGCCGTTATCGCGGTGTTGCTTATCAAGCTTGGATGAATTGCAACGGTGCCTGGATAGTATCAATTAATATAAATATACAGAAAGGCCAATTAGATTGCTTCGATTGGCACTCCTTAATTGATAAAACAGATACCGCTTGTCTTGAGCATGAGAACAATGTGTTTTCACAAAACCTTCAACGCTTGACTGGGCGGCTATGTGCCAAGTTGGCGATGAGCCTGCTAAATGGCGAGAAACCTGAATTTAACGTTATTGAAATATCTCAAGCCTCTGTCAATCGGGGACAGCCGCTTTCACCTTCCGGGTATGTATCGATTAGCCATAGTGGTGACTGGGTGTTTGCAGCAGCTGCCTGCAACCCTGTTGGGATTGATATTCAGCAGATACGCGGCTTCGGAGAATCGGCACTAATGTCGGTTTTTAGCGCCCGGGAAAGGAGGGTTTGTGAGCCTCAAGAATTGACGTTGATTTGGAGTGTGAAAGAAGCTTACCTAAAGGCGTTGGGGAGAAGCTTAATACCGCATGCCATGTATTTGGAGACAGGACGGTACGGTGATAAGTGGGTTGTCGATGATAGTTACAGTACGTCATTGAAGGCGGCTAATCTGAAACGGCGTCAGCAGGTAGAGTGTGAATTTTACGATGGCTATGCGTTGGCTGTTTGTCTAATAAAGAGTGATACGTGAGAAAGGCACACAGAAGTGCTTGGCGATAGTATTACTCATTCAACTTAATAAGTTTGTAGCAGGAAACAGGGAATAGAGAATGAGTAAATTAAGGAATGATTATGTTTCTATTTTACATAAGGCTGTAGATATAGCTCGCTTCGCACCGTCATCACATAACTGTCAGCCATGGAAAGTTAACTTGGTATCATCGAATGAACAAGGCATAGATTTTGACGTTCTTTTTGATGAATCCAGAATGCTAAATAGTTTGCCTTCTTTAAATCGTGAAATGTATTTGGGGTGTGGGATATTCACGGAATTTTTAATAAAGGCGCTTGAATGCCAGGGCTTTATAACCAAGGTGTCATGGCTTGATGATTCGAGTCGTTTGGTTCGCGTCAAGGCGACTGCAATAGCTGAAACTGATGTTGAGGCTTTGAACGAATTAGCCAGCCTTATTAAGGCTCGAAGAACACAAAGATCACCATATCAATCACCTCAAATACCCGATGATCTTACTTGTAAGGTGAAAAGTGAGTGTAATCAGTTTAACGGTAAGGTTTCAATTCACAGTGGCTCCGGAAAGATGAAAGTTATCGCTGAGCTGGTTAAGTATTATGCGGGTTTGGATTTTTCAAATAGAGACGTGTGGCGTGAAACATTTCGCTATATTTGCTTTGATGAAAAAGAAGATCGTGAAGATGGATTTTATTTCAGCAACCTTTTTGGTCAAACATCCAATTTGTTTCGCTGGGCTTTTCGACTGGGACTGCATCCGATAAACCACCGCTTCTATTCTCTGTTGAAGCTTCCTTCTGTGATGGCTAATAATTTTGCGAAGCTGATTAGTGACGAAGGGCATTTAATGACGCTTACCGTCGGAGATGAATCGCCTGAATCATTATTTTCTGCAGGTCAGATGTTGGGGCGGTTCACACTGATTGTTCAGCAAATGGAGTGGGTTATGCACCCCATGAGTGTACTTGTTCAGCATGACATCCCTCGGGCTCAATTATCGGACGTTCTTGGTTTACAACAGCCTTTGGTTTATGTCGCCAGATTGGGGCTATGCCGTGATATTGCGAGTGAAGCGCCAAGGCGTTCAATTGATTCTATCTTGATGTCAAACTAACCGTTAAATAAACAGTTAACCAAATATCGGGTACCACTAATCAATTGTGGTGTCTAATTATACACAGGTAAAAATAATGAAAGCGTTAGTAGCGATAAAGCGGGTCGCTGATCATACAGTGACGGTCCGTATTAAATCAGATAACAGCAATGTTGATTTGTCTGATACTAAAATGGTGATCAACCCCTATTGTGAGATAGCCCTTGAAGAGGCGATACAACAAAAAGAATCTGGAGCTATCTCAGAGGTTGTCGCGGTATCTGTCGGAGAAAACCTCTGTCAGGAACAGCTTCGAGCGGCACTGGCGCTGGGTGCTGATCGCGCAATACATATTGAGACTGAAGGCAACCCAGAGCCTTTAATTATTGCGAAGTTGCTGGCCAAGGTGGTTGAAGCCGAGAGGCCACAGTTAATTATTACAGGTAAGCAGTCTGTTGATAGCGACAATAATCAGACAGGGCAGATGTTGGCTGCATTATTAGGAATGGGACAAGGGACTTTTGCCTCCAAAATTGTAATAGAGGGAAATACAGCGCTAGTGACAAGGGAAGTTGATGGTGGTCAGCAAACGGTAAGTTTAACGCTTCCCGCCGTTGTTACAGCGGATTTGACCCTTAATAAACCTCGCTATGCATCCCTGCCCAACGTAATGAAAGCAAAACGAAAGCCGATTGAAAGGTTGCAGGCAGAAGCTCTGGGTGTTGACGTGTCCAGCCGCACTCGTGTTATCCGAACCGAGACCCTGGGTAGGCAGCGGGTTGGCGTCAAAGTTACCAGTGTAGATGACTTGGTGAATAAGCTTAAAAACGAGGCGAGGGTTATTTAATGGCTATTTTGATAATTGCGGAACACGATAACAGCGGGCTGAATGAGGCGACGTTACATGCTATCGGTGCTGGCACTAAGATCAGCAATGATGTTCATCTACTCATTGCTGGTGATGGTTGCGCTGCCGTCGTTGAGCAAGCTGTGGCCCTCGATGGCGTAACCAAGATACTCGTCGCCGAGGCTGAGATCTATGCTGATCCACTGGCTGAAAACATGGCTAACTTAGTTGCCAGCATTGGCAATAAATATACCCATATCGTGGCGTCTTCAACGGCGTTTTCGAAGAATTTTTTGCCAAGGGTATCAGCATTGTTAGATGTGTCGTTAATATCAGAAGTTGTCGATATCGAAGCTGAAGATATATTTCTGAAACCCATTTATTCGGGCAGTGCCACTGCGACTATACAGTCTCGGGACCCTATCAAGGTGATCACGGTACGAGCTACCGCTTTTGAGGCACTTAAAGGTAATGGTGGTGGTGCGGTTGTTGAGTCTTTGACAGCTCTAGATGATATGTCAGTTTCCAAGGTCGTCGGGAATCATTTCGTTCCTTCATTACGGCCGCCGTTGCCATCGGCTCGCGTTGTCATTGCAGGCGGAAGGGGAGTTGGTAGTGTCGAGAATTTTTTGTTGCTTGAAAGTTTGGGCGATAAGCTTGGGGCGGCGATAGGGGCTACACGAGCCGCAGTCGATGCCGGATTTGTCGAAAATGACCTTCAGATAGGGCAGACAGGAAAAGTGGTTGCTCCTGATCTTTATATTGCAGTGGGTATTTCAGGCGCAATCCAGCACACATCGGGAATAAAAGATTCTAAGACGATTGTTGCTATTAACAGCGATCCTGATGCGCCAATATTTCAAACATCTGACTATGTTCTTGTTGCTGATTTTTCGGAAGTGCTTCCTGAACTGATCCAGAAAATTCAATTGTAGATAGGATATTTCGCTGCAAGAAGGGAACACAATGAGAGAAGTATTGGAATTTGATGTTGTTATCGTTGGTGGTGGTCCTGCAGGTCTATCTGCTGCGTGTCGACTAATGCAGATGGGAGAGGATAAGCGAGCATTAACTGTCTGCGTGATCGAGAAAGGTGCTGAAATTGGAGCCCACGCATTGTCAGGTGCCGTGATGGAAAGCCGTGCCCTTGATGAGCTGTTCCCTGACTGGCGGGAAAAAGGTGCACCATTAAATACCCAGGTCAGCCAAGATGAAACCTTCTGGCTGAAAAGTGAACATTCTGCTTGGCGTGTCCCTCATACATTCTTGCCCAATGGTGTACGTAATCAGGGGAATTACCTTGTAAGCCAAGGAAAATTATGCCGCTGGTTGGCTGAACAAGCAGAGAGGCTGGGTGTAGAGATTTTTACCGGCTTCACGGCCAAAGAGTTGTTGTTTAATGAAACTAATGTAATCAGTGGGGTTGTTACCGGTGATATGGGGCTTAATACCAAAGGTAAACCGAAGCCTGGCTACATGCCAGGCATCGAGTTACGCGGTAAATACACACTGTTTGCAGAAGGTAGCCGTGGCCATCTAGGGAAGCAGTTAATCGAGCACTATGAACTTGCTCGTAATGCAGATGCGCAGCATTATAGCCTTGGCCTGAAAGAGTTATGGGAAATCGATCCAAAATTGCATCAGCAAGGGCTGGCTATTCATAATTTTGGTTGGCCGTTGAACGGTCAGAGTAACGGTGGCGGTTTTCTCTATTTCACTGAGGACAGCCAAGTAGCTGTTGGGTTGGTTGTTGATCTTGATTACCGCAATGCTTACCTTAGCCCATTTGATGAGTTTCAGCGGATGAAACACCATTCAACCATTGCTAGGTTCTTGCAGGGCGGCCGACGTATCTCATATGGGGCAAGAACATTGACAAAAGGGGGGTATCATTCGCTTCCTAAACTGATTTTCCCGGGAGGCTTGTTGATCGGGTGTGAAGCCGGTCTACTGAATATTGCAAAGCTCAAGGGAATCCATACAGCGATGAAATCCGGTATGCTGGCTGCTGAAAGCATTTATATAGAGGTTAGTGGCGGTTGTAAGGGGGGGCAAGAATTAGTCTCATATTCTGAGAACCTAAGACAGTCATGGGTTTATGATGAACTTTATTCTGCGCGAAATTTTAGTGCAGCGATACATAAGTTTGGTTATTGCGTTGGTGGTATTTTCAATGTTATTGACCAAAACGTTTTTCGCGGCAAGTTACCGCTAATGATTCGAAATAACCAAGAAGACCACGCACAGCTTATGCCTATCGCGCAATGTGACGCCATTGAGTATCCAAAGCCCGATAACATTCTAAGCTTTGATAAAGCTTCTTCCATATATATGTCGAATGTATACCATGATGCTGATCAACCCTGTCATCTGCATCTGAGTGATTCCGCAATTCCTCTTGCAAGTAATTTAGCCGACTATGGCGAGCCTGCACTGCGATATTGTCCTGCGGCGGTCTACAATATTGTTGAAGAAAAAAATGAGAGACGATTTGTCATTGAGGCTCAAAACTGCATTCACTGTAAGACCTGTGACATTAAAGATCCTGCAAAGAATATAACGTGGGTGCCTCCCGAAGGAGGTGGTGGGCCAGTTTATTCAAAGATGTAATTTACTTATCCTGTATTTATCTAGTCTTGTCTGATGTTCTATTGGTCGCCGATAAGGGGCGAGACGGATTGCCAGCGATAGACAAATTCATTAACCTTGCTGCCGTCAGGGGCCTGCCATTGCTGAGCTTTGGCATTGAATGCACCGAGCTTTTGATAGAAGCCTTGGGCGGCTTGATTGCCAGCCAATACCTCGAGATACATCCCTTTGTTCGGCGCCTGCTGATGGGATAGCTCGGCTGCTGATTGTAAAAGCTGCTTGCCAAGCCCAAATCCCTGATATCCTTGATTGATATGCAGGTTTTCTACCAGCGTTCCCCATTTCGGGTGGTTGTCCAAATAAATACAGATGAACCCGCAGAGACTTTCTCCTTCACGGGCAACCAAAATCCTTTGGTGGATTT
>Ga0070724_10000414_pt1 | contig 31917 bp, 31 predicted proteins | sample tdDd001_FD_67278 | JGI IMG/M metagenome (GOLD analysis project Ga0070724, IMG submission 67278) | Marine sediment microbial communities from the Atlantic coast under amendment with organic carbon and nitrate - tdDd00.1 | ecosystem: Environmental > Aquatic > Marine > Coastal > Sediment | place... | reverse complement strand
TTACGCTTAGGAATTTCAGGAAACAATTGCTTGTTTCTTGTATTTCTATTAACGTTGTATTTAGTGACAACATAATGTTGTTAATAAATACATTTGTGTTTTTTTAATTCTTACACTATTTAATTTTCAATGTCCAAACTTTTGCTATTACTGCGTTTCAGCAGTTTGTGTTGTTGTCTCCGTCATCCGGCGACTCATTAATAATACCATTGTGGTATGCCCGCGTCAACAACTTTTCGATACTTTTTTTGTATTTTTTTAATGTTTTAATTTTCAGAAAAGAACGACGCCTTTCTCTTCCTATATATAGTGCATAAAACTCTATATAATCCTTTTCATATACAAGAGATAATTTCTGTTTTTCTTTTGTATAATGATGTGTCCTACGAAAAAACCGGTGACATTTTTATTTCTACACCAAAAAGAAAGATGCTAAACATCAATTTAGCATCTTTTTCATAAACTCTTTATGAGTACCTTTTAGGGTATTCTATTAATATTCGACGCCGCCTTTAATTGCAACCGGTTTATAGATACCATTGTCATTAAAGTAAGTTGTCATTCCTTCTAAAACTTCTTCTGTCACTTTGGGATTGATGAAATTCGCTGTTCCAATAGAAATAGCATCTGCACCTGCAAGCATAAACTCGATACCATCTTCCCAGTTCATGATGCCACCCATTCCTATAATAGGAATATCCACTGCTTTATAAACATCGTGTACCAGCTTGATTGCCACCGGTTTTACGGCAGGGCCTGACAACCCCCCAATAACGTTGGCGATTTTAGGACGCCTTGTATGAATATCGATAGCCATTCCCGTCAATGTATTGATCAGTGACAGCGCATCCGCTCCATTTGCTTCAGCAATTTTTGCAATCTCACCGATATTGCTTACATTTGGGCTTAACTTTACAATTAGATGTTTCTTTGCGCGTTTTCTTACTTCCGACACAACCTGAGCCACCATTTTAGGATCAGTCCCAAAAGCCATACCGCCATTTTTAACATTGGGACAAGAGATATTCAATTCCAATGAATCAACATCCTCGCCTGACAAACGCTCTGCAATACCACAGTAATCTTCTACTGTACTACCGTTGATATTTGCGATAATCTTGGTATCAAACTGTCTCAAGTAGGGAATTTCTTCTTTAATAAATACTTCTACGCCCGGATTTTGAAGACCAACACTATTGATCATGCCCATCGGCGTTTCCACAACTCTTGGTGTAGGATTCCCTTTACGTGGTTGAAGTGTTAACCCCTTTACTGAGATTCCACCAATATTGTTTAGGTCAACATAGTCTGCATATTCACGTCCAAATCCGAAGGTGCCTGATGCAACTGTTATTGGATTTTTAAGTATTAAGCCATTTAAATCAACTGATAAATCTAATTTACTCATCAAACAACACCTCTTCTCCTAAAAATACTGGACCTTCTTTACACGTTCTCAAATTTTTAAAGTCACTTTCATCTTCTTTTTGAATTTTACAGGTACATACAAGACAAGCGCCTATACCACAGGCCATTTTCTCTTCCATCAACAAATAACTTCTGACCTTCTTGTCTTTACATATTTCTGATACTGCTTTCAACATGACATGCGGTCCACAGACAAATACACCATCGTAGTCCCCTTCTGTCAGTGCCTTTTCAACAAGCGTCGTCACATAGCCTTTTGTATAGCCTTCAGCATGTTCTGATGCTATCTCAACATCTGATGTAAACTGTTTGAATACATCGATGCCATAAGGCATCTCTCTATAACCGAGTAACACCTTAACGTCTTCGTGTCCAAGTTCTTTAAGAGCGCGAACGGTGTCCATCATCGGTGCAACACCAATACCGCCACCAACAACAAGTGGCTTTTTAACGCCTTCAAAATCAAATCCGTTACCCAGTGGTCCGATGACATCAACTGATTCCCCTGATTTTAGCGTTGATAATAGGTGTGTTCCAATTCCTTTTTTCTGTATATAAAAAACAATCTTTCCCTCTTCTACAAGGGCTACACTGATTGGTCTTCTTAGTAAAGGATACGCTGTATCCCCAGCCTTAAAATTATAAAACTGTCCTGGCTTAATGGTACAGTCTTCATTTGCTTCCAACGTCAAGGCAAATACCTCTTCGTTGATTTCTTCATTCTTCAGTACTTCTAATAGTCCAACAAAACTCATTATATTGTTCACTCCTTACCAGTATCTCTTACCCGATTTTTCAAGCGCCTCATTAATATCTTTTTGCATTGCCAAAGTTGCCTCTCTCGCAGCTTCTTTATATGGTAATCCCGATTTCTTGTAAGCGAAGATAATACCTCTAGAAGAGTTGACAATGGCACCAAGTCCATCTTCGTTAAAGGCGTTAACCACATCTTCACCACCACCGCCTTGGGCACCATACCCTGGGACAAGGAAGTATGAATTCGGCATTACTTTTCTTAAAGTATCCATTTCTGATGGATAAGTCGCTCCAACAACTGCACCTACTGGCGAATAGCCTTTTGATCCAATTGTCTTCTGACTCCATTCATTAACGATGCCACCAACTATTTCATAAATTGTCTTCTCACCAGCAATCAGATTTTGTAATTGAGCAGATGTTTTGTTTGATGTTTTTACCAATACAAACATGCCTTTATCAAATTCTGTAATTTCATCAACAAATTCTCCTAAGCAGTCGTCTCCTAAGTAAGGATTGACTGTTACAGAATCTGCCTCAAATGAATTCAATTGTTCATCTTGGTAGGTTACTTTTCCAAGGTGACCCAACGAGTAAGCTTTTGATGTAGACCCAATATCCCCTCTTTTGACATCTGCGATGATATACAGGCCTGCTTCTTTTCCGTAGCGGCATGTTTCCGCATAGGCTTCCATTCCAGCCAAGCCATATTGTTCATAAAATGCAACTTGTGGCTTAAGAGCCGGTACCAAATCCTTTACGGCATCTATGATGCCTTTGTTGAATTCGATTAAACTGTTTTTTACAACATCGTATGGGCGGTATCCCATTGTCTCGTACTTCTGAACGATTTCCTTTGGAATTTGCTCTAGTCTTGGATCTAATCCTACAACGATTGGACTTTTCTTTTCAATAATGGCGCTAATTAACTGATCTATTGACATATGATACCCTCCTTATATTTAAGCACACCCTTTACAAAGGTATGTGTCACTTTACCGCTTACTTCTTTTCCTGCAAAAGGTGTGTTCTTACCCTTTGATAAAAACGTTTGTGGATCGATTGTGTAGGTTGCGTCTAAATCCGCGATAGTGATATCCGCTGGCGCCCCAACTTCTAGTGTTCCAGACTCTAGATGCAATAACTCTGCTGGCTTATAAGTCATCATGCCAACCATCTGATTCAGTGTTATATGACCGGCCTTTACAAGATGTGTATAAGACAGTGCAAAAGAACTCTCGAATCCTGTTATGCCAAAAGACGCTTCTGCAAAAGATTTTTCCTTGCTCGATTGCTCATGGGGCGCATGGTCCGTTGCAATAACATCTATTGTGCCATCTTGAATACCTTTAATAATGGCTTGTCTATGATCATTTGTCCGAATAGGTGGATTTACTTTCGTGTATGGATCGAGTTTATCGATTTCTTCTTGAGAGATGGCAAAATGATGTGGTGCAACTTCCGTTGTAATGCGTGTCTTATTTGCCTTGGCTTCTCTGACGTATGCCACGCCTTCTTTGGTACTGATATGACAGATGTGTAACCGTCCATTCACTTGGTCGCAAAGTTCAATGTCTCTTTTGACAATGGTGTGTTCGAGTTCTGGTGGGGCTGGCTGATCCTTGTAAAGATCACTTTTTTTATGATCCTCGCAGTGGGTAATGACTGGTACATTCAATCGGTTGGCTTCTTTAAAGGCGTCTATCATATAATCATCGTTCATGGTTGTACGCCCATCATCTGAGAATCCAACAGCACCTGCTTTTACATTGCCTTCGAGGTCTGCAAGTTCTTCACCTTTTAATCCTTTTGTGATGGCACTGATAATTTTGATATTGATCGATGCCTCTTCTTCTATTCTTTTATTTAGTGTGTTTAACACATCTGGACTATCTAATGCCGGGTTTGTATTCGGCATACAAGCAATTGTTGTAATCCCGCCTGCCAGTGCACTGTTACTACCGCTTACTAGATCTTCCTTAAATTCAAGTCCTGGTGTTCTTAAATGGGTATGAATATCTACGATACCGGGCATTACCAACTTGTTGTCTGCTGTTATAACCGTTACCGCACTGTCAACTGAAATGGCTGCATTAATTTCTTTAATGCGTCCATCTTCTACTAAGATGTCTGCTACTTTATCAATACCACTTTTCGGACATATTACACGTCCACCTTTAATTAAGTAATTCATCCCATCCTCCTTTACATACAAAAAACTCCCTACTAGGAACTAGTAAGGAGTTATATACACTCAAAAATAATACACCACGGGTGGTGATCTACTATTTACTCCTTATAGGTCTCTCGTACCCACTTAAAGGACTTTCAATTTGTTCAAAGTTATCACAGCTAACGATTTCTGTCAACTATAATTTAACAATCAATAATATTTCAATTATTTCACATTTTTCTGTGTTGACGCTTATTTTTATTCGTGTTATGATGAGACAAATTAAATGAATCACCTTTAATTTAGCCCGAGAGGTTAACAAGGTATATGTTCGACAGCAATGTCTATCTTTGCATACATTCCTTGTGCCTATCTGGTACAAGGATTTTTTTTCGTGAAACACAAAAACAGCACGTCTGCACAAACATGTAATAAGGCGGGCATGAAATGCATGACTTATTATATGTTTGTGTAGACGTATTGGGCGCGCCAGCGACCAAGCAATACGATAGTATTGCGCGGCTGTTTGATATAAGTCTCAAGGATGTATCAAATACCTTGAAACAACAGATGTACCTTTAAAGTGATACGAGAGATCAAAAAGGAGGAAGTATTTATGAAAGAATTAAGACATTTGATTGAGCCGGAGGATTTCACACTGGCTGAGTTAGAAGATGTAGTAGACCATGGTCTAAAAATGTACGACAATCCAGCTAACTACGCAGAGGCATGTAAAGGAAAGATCCTTGCATCGTTATTCTTCGAACCAAGTACGAGAACAAAGTTCAGTTTTGATGCGGCAATGCTTAGACTAGGTGGTAACTTAATCGGTTTCGCAGATGCTAATACAAGTTCTGCTAAAAAAGGCGAAAGCCTTGGTGACACTATTAAAGTAATGGGGTACTACTCAGACATCGTTGTAATGAGACACCCTAAAGAAGGTGCGCCGAAGCTGGCATCACATTACTCATCAGTGCCTATCATCAACGGTGGCGACGGTGGTCATCAGCATCCAACACAGACATTAACAGATTTAATCACAATTAAAAAACATAAAGGACAGATCGACGGTCATACAGTAGCATTCTGTGGTGACTTAAAGTACGGTCGTACAGTCCATTCACTTATTAGAACACTGGCAAGATTCAATACGAAGAAATTCATCCTGATTTCGCCAGAGGAACTATCATTACCAACTTCATTAAAGAGACAACTTGAAGAAAACTTTGATTTAGAAATCAAGGAAGTTCGCTATATAGAAGAAGCAATTGACGAAATAGACGTATTATACATGACGCGTATCCAAAAGGAACGTTTCTTTAACGAAGAAGATTACCTAAGACTTAAGAACTCATACATCTTAGATAATGAAAAGATTGCCCCAGCGAAGAAGGACATGATCATCATGCATCCACTGCCAAGGGTCAATGAAATTTCACCAGAAGTAGATACAGATCCAAGAGCAGTATACTTCCAGCAATCAGAGTTAGGTGTTTATGTAAGAATGGCATTAATTTGCAAATTATTGGAGGTGGGTCCTTATGTTAGAGGTTAAAGGTATTCAAAACGGTATTGTATTAGATCACATCAGTGCAGGTAAAGGCTTAACAGTCTTCAATAAACTGTTTGAAAACACGGACCATTCAGTGGTACTACTGATGAACGTTACAAGCAAAAACATGGGAACAAAAGACATCATCAAGATCGAAGGCACAACGGACGTTGACCTAAACGTTCTTGGCTTAATAGATTCAGGCATCACAGTAAACATTATCAAAGAAGGTAAACTGTCAGAAAAACACAGTGTATCAACCCCAGAAATCATCGAAGGGGTTATCGAATGTGAAAACCCAAGATGTATCACCAACGCAGACATCTGGGCAACACCAACATTTAAATTAGTAGGGAAAAATGGTCGCCTAGAATATGCATGCGACTACTGCGAAGAAATTACAAAGTATAAAATCTAATTTGCAATTTTCGATACTCATTATATATTTTACCCACGAAGGCAGCCTTCTCAGCTGCCTTCGTACCTTTTTTGAGTAAGAACAGCACAGTAAAGAAGAACAGCCCACCACGAGAGAGCTCTCACGTGGTGGGCTGTTCTTCTTTATATGTATTGGGCGCGCTAGCGATCCAAGCAATACAACCATGGTAGAATATTTTTCATCTAACACTAATACTACTTGCTTTAGCAATTAGAATCATAGTGAAGATTGGGATTGTATTGCTGGATGTTCGGGTAAATCAATATCAATGGTTACTTCCGAAGGGTATTAACGATCACAGAATAGATATACATTAGTAGATTTCATAGAAATACTAATTGTAAAATTGTGTTGTTTTCAATTTGTGGTACGGTTCAGCGCACCGTATTTAAGTGAGGCTTTAAAAGCTTACTTAGTTTATAGCAAATTATTGATTTACTATTTTTAACATCAAAAATGCTATTTTCAATATGAAATACATCACTCATAATTTGACTCCTAATACTTTAGCTGATGAACTATCTGGGTAGACCAAATATCTTTTGTCATTTCTACAGGATCAGTAGATTTATTTCCACCAAAAATCATAGTTAGACCTGACAATTCCAATTCATTGCTATTATTTATAGTACAGCTTATCATTTCATTAAAGCTACTCGAATTTCCTTTAGTAAGTCTTGTTCCATATGATAAAATGATTTGTGAATAACTTCTGAACATATTATTCAATCTCATATGGATTCCAGTTTTCACAACATTATTGATTTTAAAGTAAATTATCTTTTCACTATTCTCATCAACTTCCACATCATACCCAAAAGTAGCATTTGCTTGCATTGTCCTATCTGATAACTGAATTAATGTATCCCACATCTTACCCATCTCTTGGGTAAGGTATTCATTCTTATCCTGTTCTTTATATTCCGTTAAATTTGGAATTAAATCATCAAATGATTTCTCTAGATTCCCTCTTATTTTTTGTGGACTAAGCTCCTGAAGTTTCCCTAAAGCAGGTATTTCAATTTGATTTATTTCCCTAATCCTATGAGTTAGTTCAGTTAGTTTTTCGAAATATTTAATTTCAGTAGAAAAATCTATTATATAATATCCTTCTAAATGGAATGGCATGGAATCAACTAGCTGACTAGTGTGTCTACTAATTGGTATCAATTTACTTGGATTTTCCTTCAAAATAGGAAGAGATAATAATGTTTCAAACCCTACTCCCCCTTTATTTTCGTCAGCTTTTTTAGCATATTCTTCAGTTAACACTAAAATTACTTTATCATAGTCTCTAAATCCATCAACCATCATTTTATCTAAATGAACAGTTCCCTGTTGAGTTAGTAACTTATCAATAGTCGCATCGATACCAACTTTTCTTAAATCAACGACTAATCCCATAACCCACTCTTCATGTTCTTTATTGTCCCAACTATAACTTATAAAAACTCTCGGATTCATTACGTCACTCCTTATTATATAAAATTAATGGCATATAAATACTCTTAGTATCCATATGCCACTGTTGTAATATTTTTAGTTTCTGTCTCTATACATTCAAATAATTCTGGATCAAAAACTGCTAAATTATAACTTGTATTTATCATCGTACTTTTATACATAATTCCCTGATAAGCTTGTTCCGTTAGATTATCCTCATTTTGTATAGATTTAATATAATCACAAATATATTGCGTTGGTAAATACTCCAATTGACTATCACTACTTCTAATGGGTTTAGCAACTTCATCATTAATTCTTTTTAAATGACCACGATTTATTGCGTGAAATGCATAATCTAAACCTGCAGAAAACACACTTATACTATCTAACCTCGTAAGGTCAATAATCCTCATATCTTGTACTGCTCTAAACTTACCAATACAAACATAATCATGTAATGAAGCTCTCGTTTCATAAACCGTTGTATCCTGTGAGTCAGCTAAATAAAGATAGCTTAGACCTGCTGGATTAACTCTTCCAGCACTTGCTATTTCAGGTGGAGGCGCCCCCATTTCATTTGAAATATGACCAGTTATACCTGAAATTCTTGCTCTATAAAACATTTCATCTTTTTTTACCACTCTAACTAAATGCGTACAATATTCTTTAAGAATTTTCTTTACAAAAATATCAGTATGAAATCGATATTTATTTTTAATCGATTTAACAAAAGTATCCCAATCGTATCTACCAACAATAGAATTGTTATCCAAATATTCCGAATCCGTTAATCTTAAAAAGCCAACGCGACTCTTCAATAAACTACTCCTAGATTCAAAATAATCCTTACAGATATTACTAATAGTAACTTCTATCATATAAGGTGTAATTGAGTTTTCAAAAATATCCCAGTTTTCTTTTAATTCATCTTTAAGTAGCTTCATTTTATCTTGATGAGATTTATCCTCAAATTTATCTTCCTCAACATAAATATCAAAAAGACCTTCAAACAATTCAATTAAATAGTCATCGCACTCTGTATCATAAATATTTACATCATCGCTTCCACATAAATCACATTTTCCTAATTTCGAATAACTTTTAATTATTGATTTTATCTCTGAGTCCTTAAAACAATTTTCGCAACAAATCATTTTAAGCCTCCTCTAAAAATCGACTAATCAATTCAATATGGTGCATGATGCATAATTTTTTTACAACACCAAGTCCGGGGTATGTTTCACCGTCATAATGTTTTACTAATTCTGTATATCCATATGTATTAATGTTTTTGTCTTTTCCCCAATGATACAATTTTTTTATCGCTTCATAGAATTTAGCACCAGGGTCGCGTATATCATCATTTGAATCAGATACAAAATGTATTACATTTAACTCCTTATCCTCCGTAAAATAAACTAAATGAATTGCAACTGCATACGGTGCAAAACCGGACTCCGAATAACCATCACCTACAATTGAAAAGTCGGAGTAACCAATATAACCTTCATCACTATAATAGAGATGGTCATCAGAATAAAATTCATCAACCCCTAAATAGTCAACATTCCGCTCGCGTTTATTGTATCTATTTACTAAAAGTACTTTATTACCCTTAACGACACGTCCAAATTTTCGATCATCAGGTATTAAATTATATTCACAATGCATCTCCGAAAATACATTTTTGTATTGCTCAAGAGCATCCCGTTTATAACTAATACTAACCAAGTTTTCTAGTGGTATCCCACTCTCTTTAAGTACGTTTAATTGTTTCTCCGAATTATCATTTATAATATGTCCTTTTGTTATTCCAATATTATTGAACAAATCATAATACCTTTGGACCGTATCAGCTTTTTTTGCCTCCGATAAATCTTTCGAAAAACTACCCACAATTGGATTGTGAACGATAACCAGTTCATTATCATTTTCAATAAATAGTTTCATTGTTTTTATTAAAGTACTTGATAATTTTACCGGTTCAACAATTGGTATCACTTTTGATGAAATTAATTCCTTTTCTAATAATTCTCTGATGGCTATCATTTCAAACTGTCTACCACGTAAATATGGAAAGTACATTTATAACCCCCTATAATCCTTATTTAAAAACTCTTCCAAAATATTATAATCAGATTCCTTAAAATCCGAGAAATAAACCAATGAACTCAGTTCTTTTGGGACTATGCTTTCAAATTCTTCTATTACTACTTTATTTCTCATTTTAAGAACTTTTAACATATATTTATAAGCAACTTCTATCTCAATTCTTTTAAACAGCTCTAAACATTCGCTATAGTATTTTACAGGTTTTGCATCGGGTAAATATGAATAGTGCAATTTAATTATCTGTTCATACTCCATTTTTCTCAATATTTTAAACATAATTTCATGATCCAAACGTGAAAAATCTTTAACCATTTCTTTCTTTTCACTAATCGTATTTCTTTTTGTTAAAACACAAATTCCAACATTCGTTCCGTCTAAAACTTGCATCGTTCGATCTAAATATGATTCACTTGTAATAACGCATACCTTTGAAAATGCTTTATAATAATTATCTAATTGTGATTTCAATCTCTCAAGAGAATCAAGCTCTGTTTTTATTTCATATACAGTTGCGCTTCCGTTAATCAATATAAAATCGGCTTTTGACTTCCCAACTGGTACCTCGGTAAGTGCGGTTGTTGTTCGTAAACTATGTCTACCAAGTAATAATTTATTTAACAGAGTATTCTTATATATATATTCATTTCGATGCGATTTCAATAAAACATTATATACTTCACTAATAGCGTCACTGTTTTTTTCAAACTCTATTCCGCTAAGATATCTTTTAATAACTGCTGAATAAACAACATTATTCTTTTTCTCAATTAGGTCCATAAATATTTTTTTAGAGAACACTCTATTTAGCATATTGCTACTGCTCATATAGACCTCCTTAACAAATTATTCTACTATATTATACCACTTTTTCATTGTTGACTAGAAAAAACCTCACCAATTTATGGTACGGTTCACTCTATATAATACTAACTCAATTGTAACGTACGTAAACCATTGAGATATCACTCTTCTACAAATCAGAAATTACCCGTTCAATCGATAAATATTATTACACATTCTCTGTATTTTGTCACCTTAGTATCGACTTCTCGAAGAAAGACTCATAGCACGATGTATTATTGGATTGAATCAACCACATAATGGACATATACGACAATACTCTATTCGCTGCTTTTATTTTTATGACTTTTGCATAAGGATAACCTGATGAGCGACTCATGACGCGAAGCGACATCGGAGTAAAGAAGGTTCATCCTTATGTCAAAAGTCTGCACATAAAAAGAAAAGTAGCCATCACAGCTACTTTTCTTATATGTTCCATTATTATTTTGAAGAGGAATAATAATAGAGGGGAAACTCAAAACCCATATAAGTTTTGAATTATGAAGATATCTAATTAATCTTTTTTACTTATCTAAATTTCTTGTATAAACATCAAAGATTACTGCAAGTACAAGAACTGTACCAATGACAATATCCTTTGTATCGGTTGCAACACCAAGCATTTGCATACCATTTGAAAGAGACATGATAACAAGTGCACCTATAATGGATCCAGTGACTTTACCGACACCACCATTGGCAGATACCCCACCAACAAATGCACCAGCAATTGCAAATAATTCTAGACCACGACCGGCTGTAAGCGTGGCACTGTTCAGTCTAGCTGCATACATGAAGCCTGCTAAACCAGCCAAAAGTCCCATTGACATAAATACGATAATAGTAATTCTCTTTACATCGATACCACTTAACTCCGCTGCCTCAGGATTACCACCCACCGCATAGATATGACGACCGAGTGTCGTCTTAGTTGTCATGAAATGATAAAGACCAACCACTAAGCCTACAATAGCCAAGGTTACTGGGAATCCTCTTCCTTCAGCCATCTTCAATGTGAACCAAAGGATAATCGATGATACAAAAATCAATTTGACCATAAATAGTGGAAAAGAGTCCACTGCAAAATTATAGTTTTGTTGAATTTTTCTATTGGCATACTGTCTATAAGCATAGGCTACAATCATGGAAAGACCAATAATAAGGGTCAATCCCGCATAAGGACCAACTTCAAAAAGTCTTGGAATAGCACCATTCCCGATTGCACTGATAAATGGAGTCTTGAATTTTACAGCTGCACCACCATTTACTGATAATACCTGAAACATAGCACCACGGTAGATAAACATACCTGCAAGTGATGCAACAAAAGCTGGTATACCTACTCTAGCAACTAACGTCCCTGTAACAAGTCCTGCAAGAGCACCAAATGCCATAGCAATAAGTAATGCCGTAACACTGCTAACACCTAATTTTAACATCAAAATTGCAGATGCCGCACTGGCAAATCCTAGTACTGATCCCACCGAAAGATCGATATGTCTTATAACGATAACAAGTGTCATCCCTACAGCCATAACGCCAATGTATCCAGTTTGGATAATAATGTTGAAAATATTATTTGAGCTTATAAATAAGCCATCAGTCAAAATTGTAAATAACGTCACAATGACAGCAAGTGCCATGTACATCCCATAATCACGCATATTGTGAATGAGTGATGCTTTTAATTCATTAATAAAATTCACAGTTTCCTCCCTCTAAAGCGTCGCTAACTTCATTACGTTTTCTTGAGTTGCTTCCTCTTTGCTGAGCTCTCCAGTCACTACACCTTCTGCTACAACATACAATCTGTCGCTCATGGCCAAAAGTTCAGGCAGCTCAGATGAAATCATGATGATGCTCATGCCATCTTCAATCAACTTATTCACCAAGCTATAAATCTCAAATTTAGCCCCTACATCAATCCCTCGTGTCGGTTCATCAAGAATCAAGACATTTGGATTGGTAAAAAGCCATTTACTGAGTGCCACCTTTTGTTGATTACCACCACTCAAGTTCGACACTGTTTGATTAATGGATGGTGTTTTTATGTTTAATTGCTTCCTATAATTTTCACTATCAATGATTTCCTCGTTATGATTTATAACGCCCATATTTGCAAGTCTTTCGAGATTTGCAATGGTAATGTTTTGTTTGATATCCTGCCCAAGGATCAATCCGTCTCCTTTTCGATCCTCCGAAACATATGCAATCCCTGACTTGATTGCTTCTTTAGGATGTTTGTAGTTGACCACTTTGTTATTGATCAGCATTTCACCGGTCAGGTTATAATTTCTCGGATTACCGAACATGGATAGTGCAAACTCAGATCTTCCTGCGCCCATCAACCCTGCGATACCAACGACTTCACCTTTTTTCAATTTTATATTAGCATCTTTAATAACATGTTTTTTCTTAGAGTTGTCAAAAGCACTCCAATTTTTCGTCTCCAAAACAACTTCATCCGTTATGAAGTTATCTCTTTTAGGATAAATATCCTCGATTTCTCTACCAACCATGTTTTTAATGATGACATTTTCACTGATTTCTTCACCTGCAAGTGTACAGATTGTTTTACCATCTCTAATGACCGTTACACGGTCTGCAATCGCTGTAACTTCCTTAAGTTTATGGGAAATCATAATTGATGTAATCCCATGCTTCTTTAGCTCTACCAAAAGTTGAAGTAAGTTTTCACTATCATCTTCATTTAATGCAGCTGTCGGTTCATCCAGAATCAACAGTTTTACATCCTTACTCATTGCTTTTGCAATTTCAACCAACTGCTGCTTTCCTACATTCAGTTTGCCAACCTTTTCCGAGGGATTGACATCCAATTTAACTTTTTTCAGTTGTTTCACTGAATTAACGATTGTTTCGTTCCAATCAATAACACCTTTGCCATTGGTAATTTCATGACCTAGATATATGTTTTCAAATACAGATAACTCCGGAACCAAAGCCAGTTCCTGATATATGATGGCAAGACCTGCTTTTTCGGAATCCTTGATTCCGTTAAACTGCCTTTCTTCACCGTCAAAAACAATCTCTCCTGTAAAGGTCCCATATTTATAAACACCACTGAGTACCTTCATCAGTGTTGATTTTCCAGCACCATTCTCTCCAACAATGAAGTGAATCTCACCTTCTTCAACTGTAATGCTTACTTCATCAAGTGCCTTGACACCAGGGAATGTCTTTGTTATTTCTTTCATTTCTAAAATATTCTTTGGCATGTGCCCTCCTATCTGTTATCGACACAAGAGATATACTTTAAAAAAGTGGCATCTATCACTAAATGCCACTTTCTAGTAAATCTAACGTTTATCTATTACTTAGCAGCATCAATCTCTTCTTGAGTATAGTAGCCTGATTCAACGATTTCAGCGTTAACGTTATCAGGTGTTACAACTACTACAGATGTTGGAACTGCAGGTACTTCCGATGTACCATAGAAATGTGTTGCTTCTGGTAGTTCTTTGCCTTCTAACAATAAAGATGCAACATCAAATGCATTAGCAACTAAAGTACGAACGTCTTTAAGAACTGTCATTGATTGCGTCCCTTCTTGTACACGTGCTACAGAAAGAATATCAGCATCTTGGCCAGTGATCACTACTTCAGAAACGCCAGCAGCTGTAAATGCATCGTTGATTGCACGAGATGTAAAATCATTTGGTGCAAGGAAGAATGCCTTAGAACCTGTAGCTGGGTAAGTTGTCGCATGGTTTGCTGCTAACGTCGCAGTAGCTTCTGGAGACCAGTCAGTATCTGCTTGCTTCATCATAACAAGTGCTTCTTCAGTTGTTAAAACTGCTTTATCCATAAACTCAGTGTGAGCAGGAATATTCATTACTTTGAAAGTACCATCAGCAATCTTAGGTTGTAATGCTTCCCATGCACCTCTGAAGAATAATGGTGCATTCCCTTCCCAAGTACCACCTGAGAATAAGTAAAGTTCATTGTCTTTACCAGTTGCATTGTCGATAAGGAATTGACCTTGCTCTTGACCAACAACAACTGAGTCAAATGTTACATAGAAAGAAACACCTTCAACGTCAACGATTCTATCATATGCGATTACATTAACACCTGCTTCGATAGCTCTCTCTACTGCTGATTCAGCAGCACCAGAATCATGAGCAGTGATGATGATGATCTTAGCACCCTTTGAAACTAAAGTATCAATGTTTGTTGCTTCAACTGCAGAATCTCCTTCTGAGAAAAGAATTTCAATGTTGTAACCCTTTTCAGTAGCAGCTGTTTCAAAACGCTCTTTGTCTTGTGTCCATCTTTCCTCATTCTGAGTAGGAAGTACAATACCTACGTCTAAGCCTTTCTTTTCAGCAGCAGGTTCATCGTTTGACGTACATCCAACAGCCCCTAGTGCTAATACAAATACTAATACTAAAGCAAATATTTTTTTCATTTTGTTTCCCCCTTAAAATATTAATTTACATTGTAAAACGTTTTCCCAAGACCTTGTTTGTCTCGTAGGCTTATCTTATCTAAAATTCTAGTAAATGACCCTACACTATTTTTTGATTTGTCTTAATATTTTTGTGATTCGAAATCTTATATTTATTCAAAGGGTACTATTTTGTCATAAAAAAATACAGATTGCTGTAATAGCAATCTGTATCGTCTCCAGTCGTTTTATGACTTATTCCTGTAAGTAAATCTCATCTCGTCTATGAAAACCATCTCTAATGATGATGTCTTCCATATTGTCTTTATAAATTGGAATCGGGTCCAAGACATAATAGGGAATGTTCTTTCCACCAACTTCTATGGTTTTGGTCGTATTGATTGGTTGATTCTTAGCCATTTGTACAGCAATTTTTGCAGTGACAGAAGCCAGTTTATCAATTGGTTTGTAAACGGTCATCAGCTGGATGTCATTGATGATTCGCTGACAGGCTGCTAAGTCTGCATCCTGCCCCACGATAACAGCATCACCAGCAAGGCGATGTTGGCTTAGGGCTTCTACAGCACCATCAGCCAGACTGTCATTGCCTGACAGAATGGCATCTATTTCAGTACGCGTCGTCAGTAATTTGTCTGTTACCTCAAAGGCCTCTTCACGCATCCAGTTGCCTGCCCATGCCTCTTCGATAATGGTGATATCACCATCCGCTACCGATTGCTCTAAAGCCTTATCATAGCCTGTTTTAATCATAGCTGTGTTATGGTCTGTCGGTGCACCATTGATGATCAAATAATTCCCCTTAGGCTGGGCTTCTATCAGTGATTCCGCCATAAGGCTACCAACTTTTTCATTATCAAATGAAATATAGAGGTCTATGTTACCATCCATTACAAGACGGTCATAAGAAATCACTTTGATACCAGCTTTTTTTGCCAACTGCACTGCCTGAGCAGCTTTGGTCATGTCGTTAGGCACTAGAATTAAGACGTCAATCCCTTCTTCGATCAGTGAATTAACCTGATTGATCTGGTCTAGGTCATCGTTGTTGGCATTGTGAACATAGATCTCCGCACCAAGTGCTTGTACTTTTGCCATCAATATATCTCGGTCTTTAAACCAACGCTCTTCTTTTAAGGTGCCCAAAGAAAATCCTATTTTTATTTTGTCTTCCTCAACAACTTGTGATTGAGGGGTACTTTCTTGGTATTTCTGAGGCACCAAGACCTTATAACCAATAATCATAAGAATGACGATCAGCACCAGTGCCAAAAAGCCATCAATGAGTTTTTTCATCTCTATTTCTCCTCACTACAGTTTTTGACGAAACTCCGTTGGTGCTTTGCCAATAACCTTTCTAAATATTTTACTGAAATAATTGGGATCATTGTAGCCGATAGCGTAACAAATGTCCTTAATGCTGTTTTCAGGGTCCTGAAGCAAGCGTTTGGCTTCATCCATACGAATATCTGTAATATAATCAGAGAACTTCTTCCCTGTTGATTCCTTAAAAAATTTACTAAAGTAATGGTAACTCATGTTAATTTCCTTCGCCACATCGTCTAAGGTGATGTTTTGATTGTAGTTTGCTTTTATAAAGGTTGTTGCTTCAATAATCAATGAATTCATTTCTTTGTGTCTGTCTTGATTAAGGCCTTCAATTAAGTTCTTTATCTTACTGACAAATATATATTCCAACTCACTTTTATCATTGATCTTAAGAAGAGAACTGATAAAATCGCGATCAAACCATTCTCCTTCAGGTAAATGACGTTTAACTTGAATATAAAGCTCCACCATCGTAGCTTTTATCTTATCAACATCTTCTTTGTAGTTAACTGCCATCCAAATGACAATTTCCTCAAGGTATTTCATGGTACCACTAACATCCCCTGATATGGCCTTTTGTAGCATTAACTGCTCTTTGTTTTTAGGAAATTTAGCCCCTTGGCTTTTTCCTAAAGACAAGTCTTCGAAGTGAATCATATGGCCCTTTGATGCAATAGAAGCTGCTGAATATGCTTCACTACATGATTTTGAAAAGTTATCAATGGAATGAAGACTCCCAACGCCAATTCTAAAATCTGTTTTGGCTGACTTCTTTAACTTTTCAGCCAGTTGTGTCCCAATTTCAATGGCTTCTTTTCGCGCTACTAAGCCTTCTATGCCTTCTTCTATAGCGACATAGGCTATAATCCTGTCTAACATAGGTGGCCCAATAAGGCAATTGGTCAATTTCTTTAATGTAATCCCAAAAATATCGAAAAACTTTTGACGTTCAAAGGAGTCTCTAATGCCTTCTTCGGTCAACTCATTACCATCACTGCTAAGGGTACCAACAACAACATAACCCTGAGCCAATTTCATGGAAAATAGTTCTTCATAGAAATCAAGATTGTTAATTTCCCCGTCACTAAATAGCTGGGTATGAACAAACTGCCCTTCCATATGTGGCAACAATCGGTCCATTTTATCTCTCAGGAATATGTGTTTTTGAACTGTTTCTCTGTCTTTATTTATTTTTGATTCTAGAGCCAAAAGTGTATCCACTACTTTTTTCTTATTAAGTGGTTTAAGCAAATATTCAAAGACGTTTAACTTAACAGCCTCTTTGGCATAATCGAAATACTCATAGGCAGAGATAATAATAACCTCTGACCGAACGCCTCGTTCTTTGATTTGTTTAATGGCATCGATACCGTTAATGCCTGGTATTCTGATATCCATCATGATGATATCTGGATTAAGCGTTAAGGCTTTTTCAATTGCCTCACGACCGGACTTAGCTGTCCCAACAACTTCTATGGTATCTATATTGTTTTCAACAATGAATTTGATAAAATCTAGTACCAAATATTCATCATCTGCGATTAATAACTTAATCATGAAGGTTGCCCCCTTCCTTATATGGTATGGCGAGTGTTATTTTAGTACCTTGTCCAATAGCACTGTCTATACTTAAAAACTTATTTGTTGCATCAATATTATAATAGATCCGTAACCGATCCATTACATTGCGGATACCAATACCCGTTACATGATGTTCTGGGTTAGCACTAGACGATAGATCCTCTTCTATTGCACGCACCTGCTCTTGATGCATGCCCTTGCCGTTATCAATCACTTCTATGGTCAGCATGTCACCTTCTTGAATAATATTCAATGTGATTTCACCGTCGCGTTCTAAATCCTCAAGACCGTGAATATAGGCATTTTCAATAATGGGTTGGATAATCATGCAAGGCATTTTCAATTCATTGACACTGCCATCGACGTTTTTCTTAAACTGAATCTTGTCACCAAATCTGGTTTTTAAGATATACATATAGGCTTCCACGTTTTCAACTTCTTCTTTGATGGTAATAGGCTCGTTTAAGTTCCGTAAACTATAACGAAACAGCTCCGCAACCTTTTCAATAAAGACAGATGTGCGGTCAGCTCCTTCCATAATCGATAACTGAGACGCTGCGTTTAGTGTATTAAAGAGAAAATGAGGATTAATCTGAGATTGTAGCATTTTTAGCTTCGTCTCTTTTAAAAGACTTTCCATGGTCAGATTTTCCATTTCCTTTTCTTTCAGTTCTTTTTCAACTTCTGCATTTTTCTTAAGGTCTTCGATATTCCGTTTGATATTGACGACCATCTTGTCAAAAGCCCCTGACAGCACAGCGACCTCATCAGTGCTATGAACATCCACCGGTTCTATGTCAAACTCCCCTTTTGCAACTTTTTCTGCCGAGTGGGACAACTCTATGATCGGACGAGTCAAGCGATAGGTAAATCCGACTGCAACAATTAAGCTGATGAATATGGTGATTACAATCAATCCTAGATTGGTGATCAGTGCAAGGTCCATGCCTCTGCTTGTCTGTTCATATTCATCTGAACCGACTTCCAACTGGGTATTCAAAACTCGGGTAATATGTTCACGAATATAACCGCCTATTTCTATGGTCCGTTGAAACTGCTTGTTGTACTCATTGCTCACGTTGCCTCGTCTTTGGATGATTGCCAGCTCTGATTCCTCTAATAATTCTTTGGTCATAAAGGCAATATCCTTCAACAGCATATCCTTTTGCTCGTAGGACGCCACCACCGGTATGGTTTTGACAACTTCCTTCAAGTCATTTTGAATTTCATAATAGTTGATCAGACTTTCTGATGACTGGGTGGATATATACTTTTCCACTTCCATTTCCAATGTTTCTATTTTATTGTCCATATCATTTAGATAGATATAGTCTTCTACCAATAGCTTTGATTTATCGAGTGTGTTTAAACCATTCAGGTATGAATACAAACTGATGACAGAGAACAACACCGTTACCAATAGATAAAAGATCATGATTCGCTTTCGAATTCCTTGAAACGCTAACATTCCTTTAGTCATGTGTCACCTTCTCTATTCTTGGCGTTGGCTATCTGCTTCTTCTGCCAACACACTTTCATACGTATTAATTTTTAATCCCGTATCTGCTACAACAGATATGTTACTGTTATCAGATACTTGAATCAACATCTCCACACTTTTGTACCCCATTAGATAGGGGTCACTCATCACTGTACCGAATATGATGCCTCGCTTAATGTAATGAATCGCCTCTTTGGAATTTCCGATGCCGATCACAACAACTTGGCCCACCATATTTTTGTTGACGATGTACTTTGACGCTTCAATGGTCTCCACCGACGTTGGTGTATAGATCACCTCAATATTGGGATTCTCAAGAAAGGCCTGTCCCAAAACCGCTTCAGTCGTTTGGGCATTGGTCACATCGATTTCAGCATCAATAAGGGTCAGGTCTCTAAAAGGTCGGAGCCTATTAATAAATCCATTGATTCTTAATTCCTCATCAAAGCTGTTGCCGCTTTCAACATTCTTTCTTAAGATCAAGACATGACCATTACCTGCAGTCGCATCAACAAGCAAGTCAGCAGCCTCTTCTCCGAGGCGGTAACTGCTGGTGCCAATAAAAGCACTTCGTTTACTTTCTTTGTTGTCACTTTCAACTGTCACCAGTGGCATCTCCTCTTTTACAGCACGATTAATAAGCGCCGTAAACGCATCATCCGTGTAACCATAGGTAATAATGCCATCAACTTTGGAAAGCAGTCCTATATCCATCGCTTTGGAATGGGCCTGAAAATCACTAAATTTAGGCGACGCGTATTCTACTGCAACCCGAAAATCCCTAGCCGCATCCTTTACACCTTCTTCAATCGATGCCCAGTAGGGATCTGTAGAATTTTTCCCGATGTAATAAAAATGATGGTCCGGGACCTGTTTGATATTCTTTTGTTCTTCTTCTAATATCCTCGTCAGTACACCACCGGCTATCATAATGAGCACCAGTAGTATAACTGTTGAATATTTTCTTATAAACGTCATTGTTCTTCCTCATATCTCGCAAATGTTATTTCATGAATGGTAATAGTATATCATAAGATTTTCTGCATTAAAAAGAGGCTTGCTTTAATAGTCCACTAAAACAAGCCCCTTTATACCATTGTTACAATTTGTCCATGACAGCTTCAACCTTTTTTTCAATCGTTGCTGTTTTGTCTCTGCGATCGTCTATCTTGATGGATGTCGACACCCTTTTAGCCTTGTTCTCAAAAGGTACTTCATGCATTTTCATGATAATGGCCATGATGTCTTCAAGTTCACCTTCAACAATAGTGCCCATCGCAGTTAATTGATAATTTAATTTTGATGCTTCTAATATTTTATGACAGTCAGCAACATATGTGCTTAGACTTGTATCGCCTGTTCCTAATGGGACAATGGTAAATTCTACTATTGCCATAAAATCACCTCCGATAATTTTACTGTTATTCTTACCCGGGATTTTATCAGTTAACCTTTTTTTCGAAATATATTATTTCAGCGGTGCAAATCTCTTAATTATTTGCTCTGCACATTTGATACCGTCAACTGCCGACGAAATAATACCGCCAGCATATCCTGCACCTTCCCCACACGGGTAAAGGCCTTCTACAGAGATACTTTCAAAACTTTCAGGATTTCTCGTCATACGAACCGGCGATGACGTTCTCGTCTCAACCGCCGTTAAAACGGCACGATCCATATCAAATCCCTTGATGCGTCTACCGAAGGTTTCAATGCCTTCACGCATTGCTTCAGTCATATAAGATGGCAGTAATTCATCAAAATCGATTGCCTTAACACCTGGTGTATACGACGGTGTAACTTCAATGGCATTTAGTTCAGCATTTGAACAGACCGAACGACCAAGAAAATCTTTGACACGCATCATTGGAGCGTGGTAGTTACCACCACCTAATTCAAAAGCTTTTCTTTCAAGTTCTTCTTGAAAGTACATACCTGCTAGGGGATCATCACCTACAAAATCATCTGGCGTTACACTTACGAGCAGTGCACTGTTTGCGTTTACTTTATCTCGTGCGTGTTCACTCATACCATTGGTTACAACTTGTCCTTCAGCCGACGCCGATGCTACAACACTACCACCTGGACACATACAGAACGTATAAACTGCACGACCATTTGTCGCTTGATGCGTTAAGGCATAATCGGCAGCACCTAAGATATCAGCCATTTTTTCATCCCCATATTGAGATTGATCAATTAATGATTGAGGATGTTCGATTCTCGCACCAACCGCAAACGGTTTTGGTTGTAATTTTACATTGCGATCACGCAACAATTCAAAGGTATCACGAGCACTATGACCAATACCTAAAATAACTTGATCACTATGGAGTGTTTCGCCTGTCGATAACTGCACTCCTTTGATCGCTTCGTTCTCAATAAGTAAATCTGTCACTTGTGTATTAAAATGAATCGTTCCGCCATTTTTTATAATGCTTTCTCTAATGTTAACAACAACATTTTTTAAAACATCAGTCCCAATATGTGGTTTATTGATGTATAAAATTTCTTCTGGTCCACCACATGAGACTAAGGTTTCCAATACCTTTTGACACCTGATGTCTTTGATTCTCGTTGTTAACTTACCATCAGAAAACGTCCCAGCACCACCTTCGCCAAATTGAACATTTGATCCAGTATCCAATTGACCGTCTGTCCAAAATGCTTCGACACTTGCCGAACGCTCTCCAACAGATGCACCACGCTCAATGATAATTGGTGCGTAACCAAGCTCACTTAAAACAAGTCCTGCGAACATGCCTGCAGGTCCAAATCCTATAATTACTGGACGATTATTAAGTGCTATTTCACCTGGCATTGGCAGTTGATAGGTTTTATTTGTTGCTTTTGTTAACGTCTTGAAGCGCTTTAATAATTGCTCTTCTCCTTTAACGTCAAAATCAATGTTACAAACCCATTTAACATCATTTTTTTTACGTGCATCAATCGATAATTTACGGATAATAACTTTACCTAAACGATCTGGCTTTATTCGGTACTCTTTACATAATTTCGATTTTATTGCTTCTGTACGATTCTTTTGTACATTTACCTTTAACTGATTTGCTCTAATCATTATTTACTCCCTTGTTTATTCCCTTACACATAAGAAAAGCCTATACCGTATAAAACTTAATCGTTTCACTGGGTCATAGGCTTATCGCTCTCTACTCACTCTGCTCTTGTATATATAAATCTCTCGGTTCCACGAGTCCAAGGTCCTTTGCACGCTGAATAACTTCAGCATCCGACAATTCCTCTGACGCTTGTGGTTGGCTTAATGTCAATAAGCCGTAACTGATAAAACTCATTCCAATAATCAGCAACAATACATATCTTGTTACTTTCGCATAGTTCATGTTAAACATTTCGACACCTACTTATTTGTTCAGTTCTTCTTCTATAATACCCCAAATATCTTGAGTTTCAAAGCCCCTTCTCCAAGTAGCGACACCTGCCAGCTGATTTTCTCTAGCATAGGCTGTTTTTGCGCGAATGGATTTACCATTCTCCACCCAAATTTTCGTCAAAATGTTGTCCTTGATGTATCCGATATAGTAATGTTGCCCTTTTTCATCCCATATGAAATTGAACTCTGTTTCTTCCATCAACCTTGCAAGTCTGTTCATACTCAGCGTTTCCGATTTTGCCTTCATCGCATTAGCTTTTTCAAGGGATGGCGTCTCTTTCCAAATTCTCATATAGGTCGGCATGCCGAGAACCAATTTATGAGCCGGAACAACCTGAAGAATCTCGTCCATCTTGGTGCTAACCCAGTCATAAGCTGCAACTGGTCCACTCACTGGTGACGCTGCCCAGTACTGATCATAAGCCATAATCATTAAATAATCCACATAGTGACCAATGACAGCTCTGTCATAACATCGGGACCAATTATCGCTACCGCCAATAACCGTTACATCCATGGAAACCGTCAAGTCATGTTGACGTAGGGTTTGAGACAACTCTGCAACGAATTGACTAAGGGCATCTTTATCTTCTAAAAACACATTTTCAAAATCGATGTTGATGCCGTCAAATCCATTGTCCAAACTGATATTCAACAGTTCTGCAATGAATGTCTCTCTCGCGGATGTACTTCTTAAAAAGTTGCTGGTTCTTTCCGGTTTAAAATCATTGGAAATCAACGGCCATATTTCATAGCCTTTATCTTTAGCCCACTTGGTGTAACTTTGACTGACTAATTTGCTGTTGATATTCCCTTCACTATCCGCCAAACTCATCCATGTTGGTGAAATAACATTAAGCCCTTTCATTTCCGGGATCTTATCGGTATTTGGATTTCTACTATAAACAGCTTCCCAAGTTAAATTAACCGGTTCATCCGTATAAGTAAATATCAGTTTAGGCTCCAGAATTGTTTGGTAAATCTTTGCTTCGTTTAATAGTGGTGCTTCGACATAGCCATGGATCAATTGATCAGTTACAACTTCAACGAATCCATCAACTGTTTCGCCGACAAATACATTGCTATAACCATCCAACTTGGCATTAATCCCACTCTGGTTAGAAGGCTCCGCATATAACTGACCTTTATCGACTGTACTCGACTTCGAGTAATCCGCTTTATTATTTAGCGCCATCAATATCTTTCGTTGATCGTTGACATACCAGCCGATGTTGGCGCCATCACCAAAGTCTTCTTCGGCAAAGTAGAATATGTCCGACACTTGCACTGGTGGATTTTTCATAGGCGTTACGTTGCCGTCATATGACAACTCTTGACTGTTTAAATCATACCGCATCAAGGTGTCGTAACTGACCAAACTGATTTTGTTCTCTGCCTCATCATAATTCATCAGGAATCCAAGATCTTTTAACAGCGTTTCCGGTATATATTTTTTTGTCGCCAACTGTTCATAGGCGTTTGTGGATAAGTCAACTTGCTTAATGTCTTCTCCACTGACGTATAACAATTGATACAATTCAGCTTTTTCAACCTCTATATCCATTGACTTCATATATCGATAGCCAAAAAAAGCACCTATCCCCAGTAAAATAATTATCAACACAATGCCTAATGCTTTCTTCATTTAACCACTCCTCTGTGTATAAACTATGGATTATCTACAGTCTCAAATAGAGCTATTTGCTCATTTCTCACAGATATCCACATTATACACAGACGCTGTGGATAAAAGTCATCTCAGCCTGTGTATTACTTCCTGAATAATCCCCAGTCATTTATTGGTATTGAACAGGTTATACACATTCTTCGCTCTTTATCCACAATTTTCTGTTAATAAAATCGCTTAACTGTGAACTTATACAAATCATACTCTTCATCTTCTGGATTAATCCCAGCTTTATTTAATACAATACTCAATTGATCTTCTATCGTTTCTATACCTTCCAAGTTAGGTAACAACAAGCCATGCTTATGGTTCGACTTAACAATTACACCATACACACTTGGATCCAGTTCGTTCACATCCATCACTTGCACTGATTTACTTAAAATATCCACAGATATTTTAAGACGATCCACTTCATCGCTGGCAACGCCATCAAATCTCGGATCTTTCGTGGCAGCTTTAATCGCCATATCCACAATCTCTTCTTCTACAGATGGTGCAATGCCACCAGTCGAGCCCATACAGCCTCTAAGTCCACCTGCATCTTTTAGGGAAACGAACACGCCTTGTCTCTGGCCTGATTCTTCAATAGCCAACGGTTCTTCAGGTCGATAAGTCACGTCCTCATCCAAATAAAGTTGAATACTTTTTCTCGCCAGTGCAACGACAGGGCTTTCCTTTTTTATATGTGCCTGAATACGTTCGCCTTGCATTTTTCCAATCGTTGTTAGTCGAGTGACTTCATTCTTACCTGTTGGTGTCAGACTACCTGTCAAATAACCTACACCAAAAGGCCCTTCATAGGATAATGTTTCTGTCGAATAAACATACGCATCAAATGCGCCCAGTAGTATTTCGATAGAACGTTTGCCACACTCACCAGCTTGTTTTTGCAAATCTTCATCCACAAACAAGAGTTTTTCCCACTGACCTTCTGTAAATGCTTTGACATACTGGTGATCAAAATGTACGCCTTCTTCACGGTAACCATAAGGACCGCGTTCTGATAAGTAATGAGATAAATCGCCGCTTGCGATGACAATACCTTTTTTATTTTCTTCTTCTAACGTGGCTGTTAACAAACAACCAAACTTATATAATGTATCCACAGGCAATAAACCATAATTAATAACGACTACTTTTTTCCCTTTTAGTCCACGTTCCAATAATTTTAAAGGAACCATAGCTCCATGATCCAGTTCGCTAGATAAATTGAATTCGCGAACGATTGCATGGTCCAGTTTTACAAAGGGAATCTCTTCTTCCATCGTTTTTTTCTGCAGTGCATTAATAAAGCTAATGTCATTATCCCATGTTCCTGTGATTTCTCTGTGACCAAAAGATGAAAAATTTCCGCTAATTCTTTCTTGATCATAAACGCATAATCCATCGACAAAAAGTGGTCCATGCGGTGTAATAAGCACCACAAGCTCAGCATCACTACTCGCAAGTTCTTCCGATACCTGATTGTACGATGCTAATGTTTTAGACAATGTTTCCTTCTCTTCTTGTGCACCCATCACCAATATTGGTGGGTGGGGAACAATGTATCCTTTTAATAAACTCATAACTGCCTCCTTACTTATCTAAGGCAATGTATCCTTTTTTCACAAGTTTTGCGACGTGTTCGTCTAGACACTCATCAATACTGATGTTATATTTCTCTTCTAAAACGAACATCATAGATACTGCCACTTGTGCTACATCCAATAATTCTGATGAAAGCATTTCTACTACCTCATTATCAGTGATATCCACATTTTCGCCGTTTAAACCTCTGAATTTTCCAACTGCTTGTGCAAGCTCGCCGGCTTCCTCCATTAATTTAAGACATGTTGATTCTATATTGGGTTGTAAATTATTCAATTTTGGTAAACTAATGTGTTTATAAATCATCTCCGCCATTTGTATCATCCTCCAGTTTAAGTCTTTTTTTTATTATATCTTGTTTATCCGAATTTTAATATGAATTTTCTATTAATATTTCGGATATTCCCTGGAGCATCTTAACGTAAGTAGGGCGCGGCAACAAATAAAAGCCACCTACTTGATTTAAAGTAAGTGGCTTGCCATCGATTTTAGTCTAATTCTGTTATGTCATCTGCCAGTGGCTTCTTTTCAATGTTTAAGTAGAGGGCCGTCAAAGCTGATTGTCCGTATACAAGTCCAGCGGCACTCAATCCAGCCATCATAGTTGAAAAAAATAATGGATGTAGCAACGACGTATCTTTTATAAAAAGCGTCGGTAGTGTTACCAGTAGTATTGGAAAGAATACAATCCCAAATACGCTACCACCATGATTCTTAGTCAATTCCTTACTTTCATTAAATGCATCCACATAGTATGTGCCTTCTATAATAATCGCTTGAGGCATAAAAGCCAATTTGATAATTACGTATATTGTGGCACCAAGTATAGAAAAGCTCGAAATCATCGCCCCTATACCAAATGGTATAAAACGCCCTATCAACATCACGATAAATCCAAACGACATGAGTAAAACGATAAATATAATGCCCAAAAGGATCATCGTAACAAAATAAGGAACCAGTCTTTCTTTCATCACTTGTTTGATCGGTCGTTTTTGCTGTCCGTCGACCAAATGATTATACGTAACGGAAACAAAATAGATGATCATTGATAAATTCATTAAACTTGTCAAAGCGGTTTCAACCCAACTGCTTCCCCAAAAGTGTATATTTAGGAAAATAGACCTTACAATGCCCATCCCTAAGCTGAATACACAGATTAATAGTACTGTCATCCAGACATTACTTCGTATAACTTGAAATGCATCTCGCGTAGCATCACCAAAAAAGTAGGATTGCTCCTGTCTTATCTCATCCAAAATAGCCTCCTATCCAATGGTAAACGTCACCGCTTCGGGATGCGTTTCATCTTCTTCCATTACTGCATCGATGTAAAGTACGGTAATGGCTATGACAACAATCACGCCAACAATAGTCCCAATGAATCCAAGGACTACCAGAGAAATCAATGCACCTATCCCACTAAACCAAAAACCATTAGCATTTAAGACATGCGCTATCACTGCTATTATAACTGGTGCAATGTTAATCCCAATTATTCTAAATGCTTCTCCCTTTGTCTTTGAAAAAGACCATTTTATTGCAGCTAAATAATGTTGGTCACTTAAAACAATACCATGCAAGAGAAAAGCCATTTTAAGAGCCACTGGAATTGCTATAATGAAAATCAGGATTGTAACCGCAACAACACTACTGCCACTACCTGAATACATCATCAGCTGGATTGCTCCGAACATTACCACAAATCCCGGTATAAGCAAAAGAAGATACAACAACAATTGCGTTAATGCAATTGGGAATACTTTTTCGCTAATCAATGCGCCAATATTTTTCTGATCTTGGCGCATGCTATTATAAGCAGTTCCAATATAAAGTGTTGTTATTGCAGCACCAACAATAACATTGATGATTGTAGTCAACAGACTGTATAGTTTGCTCCCATCAAAAATTAGCCCAAGACAACTAATCGCACCAACTACAACTCCAATTGTTATTGCCGCAATTAAATATGTAAGCCAATTCTCTCCAAAAATCCGAAAACTTTCACCATAAATTTCTGAAATACTCAGTCGTTCTTTTTCTATGTATCGATTTTCCTCCATCTAATTCCTCCACTCATTCGTTTATGTGTCATTTTATCTAGCTTTACATACTTTACACACCATTAAAATACACTGCTTTGTCAAACATCATAAATAGTGTATTCACTGTTGGTATCTTATTTTTTTTGACAAGAACAACTTGCCCCTTGAACTCTAATGATTCTGAGCTTTTATCCTCTCGACGTTCCGCTATGACAAATCCATAAATCTCATAAATATCCTTCCACTGTTCATGTCTAATCAAACTGACTTTCATCTTTTCAACGCGCATATCAACCTTCTTGATGTAAGCGCGTTTGACATGGGATACCATACCGGTATGATCAGTTTTTTCTATGTATGTATCAGTTACCAACCCTTTTAACTTATCACTGATGTACGCAGTCGAAACATCCTCGCTGAACTTTCCATTAGGATACATTTCTTTATAGTCTTCAGGTGTGGCTTCAAAATACAACTTTGTGAAATCGGTGATGACTTCTTCATCAGTCGAGCGTATTATTTCAGGTAACATAAATACTCCAAGGACCGCTGCAATCATCACTATCCCAATCAATAGCTCCCTCTTTAATTCTTTGATCACTTGTACCTCCATAACTTTTATTAGTAGGGTTCATAATTTATACTTTATGCCACCCGCTTTTTAATATACCATATAGTTGCAATATATGGGTTATTTTGTAATATGCGTGACATAAAAAAAGAAACCAGAACACACTAGGACTCTTCAGATAATTAAAACTTATTTCGATCCGGATATTACTTCTACTTACTTACAAATTCAACATCTACGCCAGTCATTGATCGTGGTAAGTAGTATATTTTCATTGTACTTCCATCTGGAAAATCTCTATATGACTCACTCCAAAACTTTACATACGCATCATCAAAATAAACTTCAGTATATCCACCTCTATTATAATAAGTCTTAACTATAATGCTTGTTTTAACATTCAAATTACCCTCAAAATAATCTGGCATATCCAAATAAAAGTTTATTGCTGGATTTAAAACTGCAAATAGAAAATACATAGCTACTACGACCATCGCAGGCTCTACTTCAGTGCCGTCTTTAAATGCTTTTACAATATTGAGTACACAATAAGAAGCAGTATAGAATGCAATTGTATATACAGCAAATGCCTCACCTATATTCCGATTAATTCTCCACAATAAGAACGACACAATACTTATTGGTATCACTGGTAAAAATGCCTTATATTTTGACAATAATTTTTCCACGTTAAATCCCTCCAATAAAAACTTTTCAATATTTTAAAAGAAAAGCGATAATAGTATTAGTGTACCAATTTGTATATAAAAGTCAATATTGTCATATAATTCAATGCGCAAAGTCAATTAACATAAAAAACCCCAAAACATAAGTTTTGGGGTTTGAAAAATTCGTAATGAATTTGAATGTGGAAATAATCTTATCTCTTAGAGAACTGAGGGCTTCTTCTTGCCTTCTTAAGACCGTATTTCTTTCTTTCCGTCATTCTTGAGTCTCTTGTTAAGAAACCTTCTTTTTTAAGAACTGGTCTGAAATCGCCTTCTACAAGTAAAAGAGCTCTAGCAATACCGTGTCTAACTGCTCCAGCTTGACCAGTGATACCGCCACCTTCTACTAATACAATAACGTCGTACTTACCTTCTGTACCTGTTACAGTTAAAGGTCTTTTTAAATCGTTTCTTGCAGTTTCAAAGTTGAAGTAATCTTCTAACGTTCTTCCGTTTACAGTAAATGTTCCATTACCAGGTACTAATCTTACTCTAGCAATAGATTTTTTTCTTCTACCAGTGCCTTGATATTGAACTGTAGCCATTTGTTATCCTCCTCTATTACTTAAGTACCTCAGGCATTTGAGCTGAATGATCATGCTCAGGACCTGCGTAAACTCTTAATTTCTTTAACATTTGTCTTCCTAAAGAATTCTTTGGAAGCATACCTTTAACAGCGTGCATCATAACCTTTTCAGGTTGCTTTTGCATCATGTCTCTGTAGCTTCTTTCTTTTAAGCCACCAAGGTAGCCTGTATGCCATCTGAATTTCTTTTGGTCTAATTTCTTTCCTGTTAATACTACCTTATCTACGTTAATGATGATTACGTGATCACCTGTATCAACGTGTGGTGTGTAAGTTGGTTTATGTTTACCTCTAAGAACTGTAGCAACCTTTGTTGCTAATCTACCTAGAGTTTGGCCTTCAGCGTCGATTACGTACCATTTTCTTTCTACTTCTGCTGGTTTAGCAATGTATGACTTCATGAAGTTCCCTCCTATTAATTTTATTTTCACCGTTTATATAAAGATCCGGGGCGGAACCTTTATTGTCCTTTAATTCGTCCTATACACATAGAACATTAATAGTTTAATATATAAATCCATTAATGTCAATGGTTTTTAGTAATAAACTTTCACTAAATATAAACCTTCTGGTGGTGCAGTATGTTTAAGCTGCGTTCTGTCTTTGCTTTCAACGATTTGATCAATTTTTTCTATTGGTAATCTACTCGCTTCAACATCTAATAACATGCCTACAATGATGCGTACCATGTTATAAAGAAAGCCATTGCCATGAAATTCAATCACCAGTAACTCATTGTCTTCCTTAAAAGATATATCATATATTTCCCGTACCGTATTCTTTACACTGGATCCAGAAGCCATAAAGGCACGAAAATCCTTTTCGCCTATCAATTTCTCAGCAGCCGATTTCATTTTTGCAACATCAAGCGTATGAGCCACGTGCAAATGACTGTCAGCAACCATCGGATTCTTTTCCAATCCATGATGAATTTTGTAGGCATAGCGTTTCCCCTTTGCTGAGTAACGCGCATGGAATGATTCATCCACAATTTCCGTTGAAACAATGTGGATATCCGCTGGCATTCGACGATTTATCAACAGATGGAATTTCTCCTGTGGAATTGTTGTTTCTACACCAAATGTCGCCACTTGACCGTAGGCATGAACACCTCTATCTGTTCTACCAGCGCCGTCAATTTCAATTTTATTTCTAAATAACTCCGATAATTTCTGCTCGATGACCCCTTGTACAGTTCGTTTTCTCTGTTGTCGTTGCCACCCAGAAAAGTGAGTTCCATTATAGCTGATTGTCAGCTTCATTACATAAAACATAATTATTCCTTACAGTACAAATCGTAAACCGACAAGTACAACCATATATAGTCCAAAAGCAATGCCTGCCATAACGTCTCTGCTATGATATTTCAATACTTTCATTCTCGTTCTGTTTTCGCCACCGCGATAACATCGCGCTTCCATTGCCATCGCCAACTCGTCCGCTCTTCTAAAAGCACTGATGAATAAGGGTACAAGGAGCGGTATCAACGCTTTTGCCCTATTGAATATATTCCCACTTTCAAAGTCAGCACCTCTAGCCATCTGTGCCTTCATGATTTTATCCGTCTCTTCAAGAAGCGTCGGAATAAAACGTAAGGCAATCGTCATCATCATTGCCAACTCATGGGCTGGTAAGCCGATTTTCTTGTAGGGCGTCAGTAAATGTTCGATTCCATCTGTCAATGCAATCGGTGATGTCGTCAAAGTCAATAG